>Ga0307488_10000032_pt1 | contig 104213 bp, 95 predicted proteins | sample SB02metaG_FD_202248 | JGI IMG/M metagenome (GOLD analysis project Ga0307488, IMG submission 202248) | Sea-ice brine microbial communities from Beaufort Sea near Barrow, Alaska, United States - SB 0.2 | ecosystem: Environmental > Aquatic > Marine > Coastal | place: USA: Alaska | collected...
ATCGGCCACAGCACTCGCCCTCGAAAGCGATCGTAACCACCCTTATCGCTCTCCATCGCCAAACCCGCAGATACAAGCTCCTGCATTTGATAACCGGCAGCCGTTGCTGCCTCGATCAAGTTTTGCCAACCCTTGGGGGCATAGCCAATACCGAAAGTTGAAAAGCTTGCCAATTCGAATCCTCGAGACAGGAGAAAGTCCTGAGCAGCTTGCCCTTCCGCCGATTGCAATTGCCCCTGGTAATAATCTGCCGCAAATTTATTTAGAGCCAGCAGCCTGGACCTTGTTGAGCCCTCGTCGCTTCCCTCCTCAAACTTCAGCTGATAGCCGACCTTGTCGGCCAAACGCTGGACGGCATCGGAAAAACTGACCGACTCGATCTCTTGAATGAACTTATAAATATCTCCGCCAACTCCACAGCCGAAGCAGTGATAAAACGCAGGATTAGCTCGGACGTTGAAGCTGGGTGATTTCTCATCATGAAATGGACACAAACCCTTGAAAGAGCCCGAACTCGCCGCCTTAAGTGAGACGTAACCGCCAACAATCTCCACAATGTCGGCACGCTCTTTTAGCTCCTCAATGTCCCCTTGGGATACTCGACCAGCCATACCTGAATTCTATGCTCTTGTGCTGCGGTGAAGAGCGACAGCTGCAGGGTCAGTAAGCGATGCCACGTAATCCACGATGGCGCGTTTCTGAGCTTTGTGGTCCTCTGCGGCCACCCATGCCTCAGAACCGGTCGAGTCTAGACCCGCACCGTTTTTGGACAGCAAGGTTTCGGCGAGCTCCACGAGTAAAGTCCGTTGGTCCTCATAGTAAGGCTGCCGCGAATTCTCCGTCATCACTGAAGAAGCAACGATTCCTTTTAGCACGGCAATCTCGCTCTTCACGCGGCTCGGAACGCTAACGCTGGCACTAAATCTACTCAAGGTGCCCTTTTTTGACTCTTCCAAGACGGCACTGGTAGTTCGGGACACAAAAGAGCCAATAAGGTCGCTGGCTAGATTCTTGAGGCGTGACAAGTGTCTCGGCGATCCGTCAAATGATTCAAGCCAATGACTGGAGGATTGCAGAGATAAAAGGGCTTCCTCTAGCTCGGATTTTGAATAAGTGCCCTCGGACCACTTGCTTATGTCCTCGATTAAGGCGTCTTTCGAGCTGGACACCGAGATTAAAGTGGGATTTACAAACCCCTCCACTATTGAATCCTCAAAATCATGCACAGAGTATGCAACATCGTCGGCAAAGTCCATAATTTGGGCCTCGACACACTTCACTCCTTCGGGAGCTTGCTGCCTCATCCAATCAAAGACTTCTGCATCGTCGTCATACACGCCGAATTTTGCTACGCTGTCGAACTCGGTCGCTCTAGCCAGGGGCCAGGGATACTTTGTCGCCGCATCCATAGAAGCCCTCGTGAGATTCAAGCCCCTCGAGAAACCCCTATCGTCGTAGATTTTTGGCTCCAGCCTCGACAGAATTCTGAATGTTTGTGCGTTCCCCTCAAAGCCTCCAATGTCGGCGGCCCAGAAGTTCAGGGCAGACTCGCCATTGTGGCCGAAAGGTGGATGACCAAGATCGTGAGCTAGGCAGCCCATGTCCACTAGATCTGGGTTCACTCCCAGCGCCGTAGCCAGCTCCCTGCCGACCTGAGCAACCTCGAGCGAATGAGTGAGCCTTGTTCTCGCAAAATCCCCCGAGCTTGGGGATAGAACTTGAGTCTTCGCGCTCAGCTTCCGGAACGCCGCCGAGTGCAAAACTCTCGCTCGGTCCCGCGCAAATTCTCCGCGGCCTTCCATTTGAGATCCGGGTTGACCCACAAATCGCTCGAGGTCTCGAGGTTCATAGCCGCTTTCTGTGTTGGCGACCATCCCTATCCCCCTGAGACTGAAAGTTCCGCGAACTCCAGCTGAGATCGGTGAGTGTCGCTAAGTTCCCTAGAATCCAGCCAGCCCTCTGGCACTGAACACTTTTTTAGGGAGCCGAGCCTACCCCGAGGGCCCTCAGCTTCTTCTCCTGGGTAAGGCGTATCTCGTTCCAGAGAACCCAACAAATCGGATGCCTGCTGCAAAGACTCGACTCTTGCAAGATCTGCCCTAAACTCTCCGCCAACCGGGTAGCCCTTGAAATACCAGGCAACGTGTTTCCTAATGTCTCGGCAAGCCCGGCCTTCCTCCTCGAAGAACTCAGTCAGTAGTTCGGCGTGGCGATAAAACGCGTCCGCCACCTCACCAAGTGAAGGCATTACCTCGTCTACTTTTGGATTCTTGTCACCGGCTAAATAGCCCGCTATTGCCCGTTCAAGATCCTGGAAAAGCCATGGCCTTCCGAGGCAGCCTCTGCCAACAACGATTCCATCGACCCCGGTTTTATCCATCATTGACACCGCGTCTTGTGCAGACCAGATATCGCCATTACCTAGTACTTGAACATCTGGCAATGATGCTCGAAGTTCAGCGATGGCGTCCCAGTCTGCTCTCCCAGAGTAGAAGTCCTCCGCGGTTCGCCCATGCAACGCCACAGCAGTAACTCCCGCGTCCCGAGCAGCCTTCCCAGCGTCCAAAAAAGTCAGGTGATCTTGATCTATACCCTTACGCATTTTGACTGTCACGGGGATAGTTCCAGCCGCCTTTACGGCAGATTGAACAATGGCCTCAAACAGCTCTGATTTCCAAGGTAAGGCTGCTCCCCCACCCTTTCGGGTAACTTTGGCAACTGGGCAACCGAAGTTCAAGTCGATATGATCCGCCCGGTCTTCTTGCACGAGCATTTCAATGGCTCGAGAAATTGTTGTGGGGTCAACTCCGTACAACTGGACTGACCGAAACTCCTCCGACTCATGATGCCCGATAAGGCGCATCGACTCCTCGGTTCTTTCAACTAGAGCTCTGGAGGTAACCATCTCCGAGACAAATAGGCCATTGCCGAACTCGCGACAGAGCCTCCTGAACGCAGTGTTAGTAATACCAGCCATTGGTGCCAGCACGACTGGCACCTCAAAGGTCTTAGTTCCGTACGTTAGTCCCAATTAACTAACTGAGTCTCTCAAATAGGTAGCTTGCAACCTTGTCCAAAGACACCCGCTCCTGAGCCATCGAATCGCGCTCACGAATGGTCACGGACTGGTCATCGGCTGTCTCAAAGTCGATCGTTATGCAAAAAGGAGTTCCAATCTCATCCTGTCTGCGGTACCTGCGCCCAATGGCACCCGAGTCATCGAAGTCAATATTCCAGTTCTTGCGGAGCTCAGCCGCCAAAGACTTGGCAATCGGATTTAGAGCCTCGTTCCTGCTCAGCGGCAAAACAGCTGCCTTTACAGGCGAAAGTCGATAATCAAGTCGAAGCACGGTTCTGGTATCAACGCCGCCCTTCGCGTTAGGCGCCTCGTCCTCGGAGTACGCATCGACCATGAACGCCATAAGAGACCTGGTGAGTCCCGCCGCTGGCTCAATAACGAATGGAGTCCACCGCTTTTCCTCGGTTTGGTCAAAGTAGCTCAAGTCAACACCGGAAGAAGCTGAGTGAGTCTTTAGGTCAAAATCGGTTCGATTTGCAATGCCCTCAAGCTCCCCAAACTCTCCGCCCTGAAATCCAAAGCGGTACTCGATATCAACGGTCCGTTTGGAGTAGTGGGACAGCTTTTCCTTCGGGTGGTCAAACAGTCGAAGGTTATCCGGATTGATTCCAAGGTCCAGATACCAGTTATGCCGCTGCTCGATCCAGTATTCGTGCCACTTTTCATCCTCGCCGGGCTTTACAAAAAACTCCATCTCCATCTGCTCAAACTCACGAGTTCGAAAGATGAAGTTACCCGGGGTGATTTCGTTGCGGAAGCTCTTTCCCATTTGACCAATTCCAAATGGAGGCTTCATCCTAGAAACATTTAGAACGTTGTTGAAATTCACGAATATTCCCTGAGCAGTCTCAGGTCGCAGGTAGTGCATACCGGTGTCATCATCGACTGGACCTAGCGAAGTCTTCAAAAGGCCGTTGAAGCTCTTTGGCTCAGTCCAGGATTCTTTGACTCCACAGTTTGGGCAGGCTATTTCTGCCATTGATTTGGGAGCCCTGGACTTCTTTTCTTCAAAGGCCTCCTCGAGATGATCCTGACGAAAGCGCTTGTGGCAGCCAGTGCACTCAATCAGTGGGTCGACAAATGCCTCAACGTGACCAGAAGACTCCCAAACCTTCGTCGGCAAAATAATGGAGCTATCAAGTCCAACAACGTCATCTCTTCCAGACACCACAGACTGCCACCACTGACGCTTGATGTTTTCCTTTAGCTCAACTCCGAGTGGGCCGTAGTCCCAGGCCGATCTCGAACCACCATAAATCTCGCCAGCCTGAAACACAAAGCCTCTGCGTTTTGCAAGCGAAATTACCTGGTCGAGCTTCTGATTGGCCATTATTCTCCGGGGATTATTTTTTGGGTTTCTAGTGAATTCCTAGTTTAGTGGGGCATCGGAGGCACCACCGAAGCGGCGCTGCCTTCTCCCAAACTCACTGATAGCCTCCCACAACGACTCTCGGGTGAAATCCGGCCAGAGCACGTCCATGAAAATCATCTCCGCATAGCTCGATTGCCAAAGCATGAAGTTAGAAATACGCATCTCCCCGCTTGAGCGCAGGAACATATCCACGTCCGGAAGTTCCGGAACGTAAAGCCTTTTTTGAATCGTCTTCTCATTGATGGATTTTGGCGCCGCGCCACCAGTTCTGATTTCTTGCAGAATCTTGTTTACCGCAGCTACTATCTCCTGCCTACCTCCGTAGTTGACCGCCATGGTTAGCACCAATCCAGTGTTGTTCTTGGTCATTTCCTCGGCGATACGAAGCTCACGCACAACGCTTGGCCAAAGCTTTCGCTCTTCCCCAGACCATCGAATTCGAACGTTCCAGTCCATCAGGAGATCTCTTCGTCGTCTCAAAACGTCTTTGTTATAACCCATAAGGAACCTAACCTCATCGGTAGATCGTTTCCAGTTTTCCGTCGAAAACGCATACGCAGTCAGGTTCTCGACACCGGCGCTGGTAGCGCCCGCGACCGCCTCCAGTAGAGCCGCCTCGCCGGCTCGATGGCCTTCGGTACGAGTAAGACCGCGCTCATTGGCCCACCTGCCATTCCCGTCCATCACCATTGCGATGTGTTTCGGAACAGCACCGAAGCCAGGCATTTGTCTCGACGGGTCATTAAGTTTGATCAACTTCGCTCCACGTGCTCCAAAGACCTGAGTCCTCTTTCAAGCTGCCACTGTAAATAGCCAGCGACAACGCCGCTCACGGCGGCACGCGTTGCCAAGTTGGCCCGGCCAACGCTTGGCCAATCACCTATAAGCAATGCACTAATGTGCGAAATACCATCGACCCCAAGACGTACCGACCCGGGCATAGTGCAAGATTGGCAACTAACAGATCCAGAGTGAACGGAAAACGAAACAGTTTCGGTTGAGGCGCAACCCTGGCATTGGTCAATATTGGTAATCCAACCTGAGATTGCCAATGCCCGCAAAAGGTAAGAGTCCAGGATCTGATCAGAGGAGTGCTCTTTCAGTGAGAGAGCTCTGAGGGCACCAATAACAAGCATGTAGTGCTGCGAGGAGGAATCCTCGCGCGTAAAGCGTTCGGCAGCCTCGACAACTGCGCTGGCGGCTGTGTATCTGGCGTAATCCGCTACGATCACGGAGCCGTAGTTAGCCAGTTGCTCTACTTGAGAAACAGTGTCTAGATTTCTGCCTTCGTAAAGTTGCAAATCCACCACATTAAAAGGCTCTAACCTTGCACCGATTCTGCTGCTAGTTTTTCTGACTCCCTTTGCAACCGCTCGAACTTGACCATGATTTTTTGTCAACAAAGTCACAATGCGATCGACTTCCCCAAGCTTGTGGGTTCGGATGACGACGGCTTCATCTCGGTAATGCGGCATAAGACAAGTATCGCAATAATTGCGGGTTTAGCCAGTAACTGCGGACCTTAGAGCTCGATTCGTTGAGCTAATTAATGCCTTTAGAGACGCGGTGGCAATATCGCCATCAATACCGACACCCCAAAGCACATTACCGTCCACCTCAAGTTCGATGTACGCAGCGGCTAAAGCGTCGCCGCCGGCGCTAAGAGTGTGCTCGACGTAATCAAGAAGTCTGATATCAGAACCCTTATCCCGCAAAATGGCAATGAAAGCCGAGATGGGACCGTTACCCGTTGCAGTAGCTGCAAACTCGGCTTCTCCGTCGCGCATAACTACATCGATTTGCACAATGCCGTCCATGTCAGATTCAGTCCGCATCCTCTTGAGTTCGAAACGACCCCATTTAGGCTGCTCGATCGCCGCTGGAAGATACTCGTCTTGGAAGATTTCCCAAATTCTCTCGGAACTGACCTCGCCCCCGGAGGTATCGGTATGACCCTGAATTACTCTTGAAAACTCAATCTGGAGCTTACGAGGCAAGTCCAAGCTGTGGTCAGTCTTCAATAGGTAAGCCACTCCACCCTTTCCGGATTGGGAGTTGACTCTGATGACGGCCTCGTAGTTCCTGCCAACGTCTTTCGGATCAATAGGAAGGTAGGGAACAGCCCAAGTGTGCTTATCGACACTGTTTCCGGCTTCAAGAGCGTCCTTGGCCAGATGGTCAAATCCTTTTTTGATGGCGTCCTGGTGAGAGCCGGAGAATGCCGTGTAGACCAAATCCCCACCGTAGGGACTACGCTCAGGAACCTTGAGTTGATTGCAGTATTCAACGGTGCGCTTGATCTGGTCAATGTCGCCGAAATTTATCATCGGATCGATCCCCTGGCTAAATAAATTTAGGCCCAATGTAATTAGGTCAACGTTTCCAGTCCGCTCACCATTTCCGAAAAGGCAGCCCTCAATGCGATCCGCTCCGGCCATATAGCCCAGTTCGGCTGCGGCAACTGCTGTACCGCGGTCATTATGTGGATGTAGGGAAAGCAGGATGGCTTCTCTTGGGGCAAGCCTTCTTGACATCCACTCGATTGAGTCCGCGTAAACGTTGGGGGTCGCCATTTCCACAGTTGCGGGCAGGTTTATTATCAATTTTCGGTCCAACGTCGGCTTGATAATTTCTGCGACGGCGTTGCAGACCTCAAGCGCGAACTCAAGCTCGGTGCCGGTATACGACTCCGGCGAATACTCGTAAAAGACTTTTGTTTCGGGAATGCTGGCTTCTAGTTCTAAGCACTTCAAAGCCGCATCAGTAGCTATTTTTTTAATACCGGCTTTATCCTGCCCGAAGACAACTCTGCGCTGGAGCACTGAAGTTGAGTTGTAGAAGTGGACGATTGCCTGCTTGGCACCAGCTATCGATTCATAGGTTCGCTCGATAAGGTGATCCCTGGACTGGGTCAGGACCTGAATTGTTACGTCTTCAGGAATGAGCTCCTGCTCAATAAGCAGGCGAACGAAGTCAAAATCAGTCTGGGATGCAGAAGGGAAGCCGACCTCAATCTGCTTGTAGCCCATCGAAACCAACAGCTTGAACATCTCAAGCTTTCGCTCGGCGTTCATCGGATCGATTAGCGCCTGGTTGCCGTCACGGAGATCAACAGCGCACCACTGGGGCGCCTGAGTGATTCTTTTAGTGGGCCAAGATCTGTCTGCAAGCTCTACGGAAATCTGATCATGAAAGGGTTCATAACGCTCAAATGGCATTTTCGATGGTTTTTGGTGGTTTTTCATTTCTCTCCGCCTAAATCTGAATTGACCGCAGGTTTGCACCGCGACGAGATTGGGCCGTGGCTAGGCCTCGTCGCGGCCAATAAGGAGGAGGCTAAAACTCATGTTCTCAGGCTAGCACTTGAGGACCGGTTGCGCTAGAACCCAAGCTTTCCGAGCTGTTTAGCATTCCTCTGCCAGTTTTGTGCAATTCTGACTTGAATTGCCAAATGTATAGGCTCGTCCATCAAGGCCTCAATTTCACGCCTAGCCTTCTGGCCTATGGTTTTCAGCATCGAGCCACCCTTGCCGATAATGATCCCTTTCTGGGAATCGCGTTCGACCCAAACCGAAACGTGAACGGTTGGTTTTTTTGAATCGTAGAGAATCTCATCGAGGGTGACGGCCAGAGAATGAGGCAGTTCATCGTTTACCAACTCCAGGGCCGCTTCTCGAACTAGTTCGCAAATCCGATCCTCAAGTGGTTCTTCACTGACGACATCTTTTTCGTAAAACAATGGACCGACCGGTAAGTAACCAATCAGCAGTGTCTCTAGAAGTTCAACCTGCTCCATGGTGGCGGCTGATACCGGAACAATCTCCTTCCAGTCGTGAAGCTCTGAGACTGCCATCAAATGGTGAGCGAGCTTTTGCTTGGAAACGGTTTCGCACTTGGTAACAATGGCTATCTTCTTGGCGCGACCATATTTTGCAATGTCCGCAACAATTTTCCGGTCACCCGGCCCAATTTCCTCATTGGCAGGCGTGCAGAAGACAATTACATCCACCTCGTGCAAAGTCGAGCTCACAAGATCGTTCAATCGTTGCCCCAGCAGTGTTCTTGGCCGGTGAAGACCCGGGGTGTCAACCATGATCAGTTGGCCAGCCTCCGTGGTCTTGACTGCCCTAATGGCACGCCTAGTCGTCTGTGGCTTAGAGCTAGTAATGGCGACCTTCTCGCCCGCAATGGCATTTGTGAGCGTTGACTTACCAACGTTCGGTCGCCCGACAAAGCTTACAAATCCAGATCTAAATTCACTCATCTATCACGAGCTTACGAACTAATACGCTAAGAAGTTGCCCTTTCTTGGCAACTACGCGCTCTGCAGTTAGCATCAAGCCCTGCACCTCGACTGTTTCCCCGCCAACGGGAAGCGCTCCGATTGCCTTGACCAAAAGGCCGCCAATTGTGTCAACATCATCGTCCTCAAGGTCGATCTCGAAAATTTCGGCTATTTCGTCCAACGGTGTTCTTGGTTGACACCTGAAAGTTGTTTCAGAAAGTTTCTCTATCCCGACGACCTCACGATCGTACTCGTCCCCAATCTCACCGACGAGTTCCTCAATCAAATCTTCAACGGTGACGATTCCGGCAACTCCGCCATACTCATCAACGACAATTGCGATTTGAGTTTTCGCACTCTGCATTTCCTGGAGCAGCTCGGCAACCGACTTGGATTCTGGAGTAAAGAGTGCCTGCCTGGCCGCATCAATGGCTTTTTTTACTGAAAGCAGGCCCGGATCCTGATGAACCACCCTGGCAAGATCCTTCAGGTACAGCACACCAACCACATCGTCCACGCTCTCCCCGACAACAGGTAGCCTCGAAAACCCAGTGGCCATAAACGTGCTCAATGCATCTTCTAGAAGCGCATCGCTGTCCACTACCTCCACGTCTACCCGGGGGACCATCACCTCTCGAACCACCGTCTCGCCAAATTCTTCAACTGAGTCCAAAAGTTCTTGTTCATACTCTTCGGCCACCTCAGGCGTTACAAGCCGAATTGGTGCAACCAATTTGCTCCACCAAGTGACAGGCCCATTGACGTTGCTGGATAGCTTTTCGGCAAATTTAGCTCTGCCCAGTATTCGACCAATGAGCTGCTGTGAGAACCAAAGAGCAAGTAAGCAAAATGCCAGGATGTAACCAAGGTTGCCAGCCTCAACTGCGAAAACCAACCAAAGAGCCCCTAAGACGCCAATCAATAGCGCCCTGGCTATTGACAGGGCTCCGGCCCGGGCATCCTCAGCAATTTCAAGCGTGGTCTGGATGGCTGCCAGCATTACAAGCAAAGAAGCGACCACTAAACCCGAAATTATGAAGATCAAGAAGTTTCCAATTCGTAGAAATCAGCCAGCAAGCTTTTTTGTAGATCAAACATTTCTTTTTCTTCGTCCGGCTCTGCGTGATCAAATCCGACTAGATGAAGCATGCCGTGTGTTACCAGCAGCAAAATTTCATTGATTGCTTCATGTCCAGCCGATTTAGCCTGCGTTATGGCAACCTGCGGGCAAACGACTATGTCGCCCAAAACCCCTTCGGGTGAAGCGTTTCGGTCGGTACCGGGACGTAATTCGTCCATTGGGAAACTCAGGACATCAGTTGGCCCTGGTTCATCCATCCACTTCATATGAAGGTCAGTCATAGGTCCTTCATCAACGAAAGTAATTCCTAGGTCAACTAATTCGTGAAGCTTAAGTGCTCCCCGAACAAAATATGCCAGCTCAAGTACTCGTTCGGTGTCGACGGTGATTTCGGATTCATTTGCTATTTCAACGCTCACTTGATTGCCGCCCTGTCATATGCCTCAACGATTCTTGTTACGAGTTCATGTCTTACTACGTCTCTGCTGGTTAGCTTATGAACGTGAAGACCCTCAACATCGGCCAGTACCGTCTGGGCAATTCCGAGTCCAGATTTTCCTCCGGGAAGATCGACCTGAGTCACGTCCCCGGTTACTACCATCTTGGAATTAAAGCCCAGTCGCGTCAGGAACATTTTCATTTGCTCACCGGTGGTGTTTTGCGCCTCATCAAGAATAATAAAACTGTCATTTAGTGTCCTGCCGCGCATATACGCGAGGGGTGCAACCTCAATAACTCCGGCCTCCATGAGCTTCGCTGTCACATCGGGCTCGAGCATCTCCTGAAGTGAATCAAACAAGGGCCTTAGATAGGGGTCGATTTTCTCACTTAGTGTCCCAGGCAAGAAACCAAGCCTTTCTCCGGCCTCAACAGCTGGCCTAGTAAGGATTATCCGACTAACTTCTTTTCTGTAGAGAGCCTCAACGGCCTTTGCTACCGCCAAATAAGTTTTTCCAGTGCCCGCGGGTCCAATCCCAAAAGTGATTGTGTTTTCATCAATGGCATCTAGGTACTCCTTTTGACCCGCGGTCTTGGCCCTTACCGTCTTAGCCGGCGTGCTTATTGTGCTTGCCGCGAGTATTTTTGCCGCCGGTTGTTCTTTATTTTCCTGAATAATTCGTATCGTCTCGGTAACACCCTGAGGATCTGGGCTCAGTCCCTGCTTTATCATTTCCGCCAACTGATCAAGTACCTCAATGGCGAGCTCCAGCTGGGCTTGATCGCCCGTGAGATTAAAAACATTTCCCCGATTTTGGATAACCAAGCCCGGGAGCTCGGCTTCGATTCGCCTTAGGTTCTTGTCTTGTGCGCCCAAGAGATCCAGGAGTGCTACTCCGTTTATTTCAAAGCTCGTTTTAGCCACTATTCGGACTGCTGACTAAGAACATGTGCATGGGTGTGAAAAACCGATTGCCCTTCACGCTCTCCAGTATTGAATTGAAGCTTGAACTGGCCGTCGGTTTTCGTTGCTGCCACCTCGCGAATTAGCTCGAAAAGACCGGTGAGGCTAGAAGAATTTTCTAACTGGAGAATATTTTCACTGTGAATCTTGGGAACCACCAAAATATGAACCGGGGCTTTTGGATAGAGGTCCAGGAAGGCTATGGCGTGCTCATTCTCACCAATTAGCTCCGACGGAATCTCGCCATTGACTATCTTGCAAAAAATACAGTCCAAGTTTTCCTCCGTCTTCATTTTAGCCACTAGCTCCATTGTCCAGAAAGGGCCATCACTGCTGCAATAGCGGCAGGCCCGGCGCTTGAGGTTCGCAGTATCGTTCCACCAAGCCGAACACCCAAGAATCCCTGTGCCCCAAGGCTGTCAATTTCTTGCTTGGCGAACCCGCCCTCTGGTCCCACGACGATGGTCACTTCATTCTTTAGTTCCAGACCAACCATGCTTGTTGGAGCCTGTGGGTCAAGCACAAGACCTGTACCGATAGGGCTTAGTTGCTTGACGGTAGAGAGGACCTTTACTTCCGCCCTAAAGGCTTGCTGAGATTGCTTCATTGCGGAAATAGCGATTTGGTTCCAACGCTCTTGATTTCTTGATGCCTTGGCTCCCCACTCGACCACAGACCTCGATGCTTGCAGCGGCGTTATGCTCGCCGCGCCTAATTCGACAGCGGTCTGAAGAGCAGCTTCGTCCCTGCCTGCCTTAGCAAGAGATTGCACAAGATGTATCGAAGGAGTGGGCCTAGATAATATTTGGAAAGATTTCGGTTCTAGCTGGCCGCTTGAAGCGTTGGAAACCGTAGCTGTGAGCACTCCCCCGACGCCATTAGTTACCGCTATCTCCTCCCCCTCTCTTATCCGAAGACTCTTGAAGTGTTCAAGCTCAGAAGCCGTGATAGCCGATGACGCCTCGGTAATGCTCGGGTCATAAAACCAATGCACTAGAACCTGCCCCTGGCCCGACGGCTGCCCAGTCTGGGTGAGTCATCCTTGTGGAGCGCTTTGAGCTTTTTGAAAAGATCTTTTTGTTTTCCGTCTATTCGGTTTGGGGTCAAAACCTTCAACTGCAGCAAAAGGTCCCCGCGGCCGCGGCCGCGCAGCTTATTTGACCCAAGACCCTTGAGGGTTATTACATCACCATGCTGAGCTCCCGCCTTCACTGCAACTAGCGAAGGCCCATCCAATGTCTCAATCTCGGTCTCGAAACCAAGAGCCGCATCTGCAATCGGAACTTCTAGTACGGCCACTAAATTATCCCCGTCCCGTCCAAAAGTAGGGTCTGCACGGACTGAAACTTCAAGGTAAATATCCCCACTTGGTCCCCCGCCAAAGCCGACTTCACCCTGACCAGGCAGGTGTAGACGCAAGCCATCCGAAACTCCCGCTGGGATATCGAGGTCTAGATCTCTTGAGGCTCTGACTCTGCCCTGGGCTCGGCACTCTACGCAGGGATCTGGAATCACTTGGCCGGTTCCACGGCAAGTTCCGCATGGTGCGGTGGTGACCATGGCTCCCATGAATGACTGCACCCGACGTTGAATCTGGCCCGATCCTCTGCAGATATCGCAGGTCTGAGCGCTTGTTCCCGGGCGGCAGCAGCTGCCCTTGCATACCTCGCAGAGGATCGCTGTGTCGATGGTCAGTAATTTGTTGGCACCAAAAACTGCCTCTTTCAGATCTAGATCTACTCGTAAGAGCGCATCTTGACCCCTTTGCGACCTGGACTGAGGTCCGCGCTGACCTCCGCCACCGAAGAAACTATCAAAAATGTCTCCGATGCCTACCCCTTCGGCACCGCTTCCGTCGTAGCTTGCGCGGCTGTCGCTGTCAATTAACACCTCGTAGGCGTGCGTGACTAGCTTGAAGCGCTCCTGGGCTTCCTTGGCAGGGTTGATGTCAGGGTGCAACTCTCTTGCCAGTTTGCGATATGCCTTCTTGATTTGATCCTCGGTCGCATCTCTTGCGACTCCGAGAACTTCATAGTGATCGCTCAAGAATTTGCCTCCAGTACATTGCTTAGATATTTTGCGACGGCTCTAACCGACGCTATGTTCCCCGAATAGTTCATTCTCGTCGGCCCGAGGACGCCAATTTTTGCCAATTCGGTTCCCGAGTTTTCGTAACCGATGGCCATCATTGCCGCATGTTGGACGCCAGCAACCCCAAGCTCGGAACCGATCCTAAGGCCGACACCATATTGATCGGTCTGCATTTCTTGCATCAAACGAAGCATCACAACTTGTTCCTCGATAGCCTCAAGGACACTCGAGAGTTCGCCACCAAAGTCTTCATCGTGTTTGGCTAGATTGGCAGTACCGGACAAGACCAGCCGTTCTTCTCTATTGGCGTCGATCAAAGACTGAAGCTGAGAAACAACTCTGCCAACAAAGTCTCGTCGACTCGGCGCAAACTCAGCTGGGAGCTTGTCCAAAATCACCTTAACATCAGTGAAGTTTGCGCCGACCAGCATTCCGTTTAGACGTCCGCGCAACTCGGTAACAAGATCCAAGTCGGCCGGAGCACTCAGTTCCACCTGAACTTGTTGAACCCTACCCTTGTCAGAAATGAGCATCACGAGAAGCCTCAGCTCGGCAATAGGTATTAGCTCGACATGGCGAACCTTGGCCTTGCCAAGGGTCGGATACTGAACCAGCGCCAAAGTGTTTGTGAGCGTCGACAGCGATCTAGCAGTTCTTTCTACAATCTCGTCCAGGTCAGTAGCCCCTTCCAAGAAAGTCTCTATCGCGCTGCGCTCTGAGTGCGAAAGTGGCTTTATCTCACCGAGCTTGTCCACGAACAGTCGATAGCCCTTTTCGGTCGGAATTCTTCCGCTGGAAGTATGTGGAGCAGTGATCAGCTCCTCTTCTTCTAAAAGCGCCATGTCATTCCGGATTGTGGCAGCCGAGACTCCCAGGGGGTGTCTGTCAAGAAGAGACTTAGAACCGACAGGCTGGTTCGAGGCGATGTAATCCTCAACAATTGCCCGCAGAACTTCCAGGGATCTGTTGGGAATCATTAGCACTGACCTATCATGAGTGCCAAGTCTATTCAATAAGTACTAGTTCGTCAGCAGCTGAAGAACTATGCGATCAACAAAAAGCCTGCCTGCAGCCGTAACTGCAAGATTTTGGTTATCAATTTTCAAGCTTCCGTCCAAAATAAACGGATTAATAGTGCTGTCCAAAATACCGAGTTCGGCCAGTACTTTTGTAGGAATCCCAGTACTGGTTCGAAGTTCAAGCATCAAACGCTCCTCAAGGTTCGTCCGCGCATCAATGTATTCAATTCCTGCAACTGGCGAGCCGTTCGCAAGCTGTTTTTGATAACTGAGGGGATGCTTGGTGTTCCAAAATCGATTCCCGCTCAAGTGCGAATGGGCTCCCGGACCAAAGCCCCACCAATCGGCGCTGCTCCAATAAGCGTGGTTGTGCTTCGAAGGTTTACCCCAGTTGGCAACCTCATACCAAGGAAGACCACTGGCCTGAAAGATTTCATCCGCAATTTCAAACTTCTCCGCGTCCAAGTCATCATCTGTTTCAGGCAATTCGCCGACCTTGATTTGCCTGGCAAGCTTTGTTCCCGGTTCAACAATCAGGGAGTAGGCAGATACATGCTTGGTGCCCATCGACGCGGCGATTTCAACGGTATTTTTCCAAGAATCAAGAGACTCGTTTGGAGCCCCGTAAATCAAATCGAGACTGCTTTCTAACCCCAGTGCGGCTGCGGCTTTCAAGATTGGGGCAACCTTGTCGGGATCATGAACTCGCTCTAGTGTCTCTAGAACCTTTGGATCGAAGCTCTGAACCCCCAGGCTGATTCTGTTTACTCCTATGGCGGCCAGTTGCTCTAAATACTGAGGACTTGCCGATTCGGGGTTAGCCTCCAGTGTTATTTCGATGTCCGGTAAAAAACCGTAATGATTTCTCAGGCTTGCCATGATGCGCTCAATTTGATTACTGGTAAAAAGTGATGGTGTTCCGCCACCGAAAAACAGGGTCGAAAGACCTCGCTTCGGATAACCAGAGTTTTTTAGAATCTTCGCACTGGCATCTATTTCGGTAATTAGGGACTCGTGGAAACTTGACTGGGATAGCCCGCCGATTTCCTTCGCGGTGTAGGTATTGAAATCACAATAGCCGCACCTAAATTCGCAAAACGGAATGTGAACATAGGCGTGAAAGGATTTCGACTCATCGAACCTTGGAGGTATTAGGTTCGACTCTGGCCACGGCAGCCCCAGCGGCAAGCTAGCCGACACTACTTTTTCTTTTCCGTGCTCGAGGTCTCGTCCGAGGAAAGTGCTTTTATAAACGCGTCCTGCGGCACTTCTACTCGGCCCACCATCTTCATTCGCTTCTTGCCCTCTTTTTGCTTTTCAAGAAGCTTTCGTTTTCTGCTTATGTCGCCGCCGTAGCATTTAGCCAACACATCTTTCCTGACAGCACGAACGCTCTCACGGGCAATGATTCTTGAGCCCACCGCCGCTTGAATTGGAACCTCAAACTGCTGTCTCGGTATTAGCTCGCGGAGCTTCGCCGTGATTTTTGTCCCGTGGCCATACGCTTTGTCCTTGTGAACAATCGAGCTGAAGGCATCTACTTTTTCGCCCTGAAGTAGCAAATCTACCTTTACCAAATCGCCTGGAAGATAGCCGGCTTCTTCATAGTCCAAAGAGCCGTAACCCTGAGTCTTGCTTTTTAGCTGGTCAAAAAAGTCAAAAACGATTTCAGCTAGCGGAAGCTGATAGCGGAGTTGAACTCGGTCTTCACCTAGGTATTGCATGTCAATCATCGTCCCGCGACGGGTTTGACACAGATCCATGATTGTGCCCACGTAGTCCTTTGGGCTCAAAATTGTGGCCTTTACGATCGGCTCTTTCACTACCTTTATTTTTCCCTCGGGAAACTCAGACGGGTTAGTGACTATGAACTCGGTGTTGTCCTCGCGAGTGACCTGATAAACCACCGATGGAGCCGTCGCAATTAGAGAGAGGTTGAATTCTCGCTCAAGTCGCTCGGTAATTATCTCAAGGTGCAATAGCCCCAAAAAGCCACAGCGAAAGCCAAATCCAAGCGCGGCCGATGTTTCCGGCTCGTAGACCAGTGAGGCATCGGAGAGACGGAGCTTGTCCAGTGCCTCTCTTAGATTTGGGTAATCGCTGCCATCAATGGGATAAATACCAGAAAAAACCATGGGCTTTGGCTCGGCATAACCCTTCAGAGAAGCAGTTGCGGGCTTATCTTTAGTAGTCACAGTGTCGCCGACCTTTGACAGCCTCACGTCCTTAACTCCGGTTATCAAATAACCCACCTCGCCGGCGGATAAGCCCTTCGTGACTACTGGTTCTGGGCTAATGACGCCTATCTCCAACAGCTCGTGCACTGCCCTGGTTGACATCATCTGGATCTGCTCCCGAGAGGACAGTCGACCGTCAATCATTCTGACGTAGGTGACTACACCGCGGTAGCTGTCATAAACAGAATCGAAGATCATTGCTCGGGCAGGAGCATTGATGTCACCCTTTGGCGCAGGCACTCGCTGAACGATTCGGTCAAGAAGCTCTTCCACTCCAACACCGGTTTTACCCGAAACTCTCAAGCAGTCATCTGGGGATCCACCAATCAGGTTGGCAAGTTCCTCCGCGTATTTCTCAGTTTGAGCTGCTGGAAGGTCAATTTTATTTAGAACCGGAATGATCTCCAGGTCGTTTTCCATCGCTAGGTAAAGATTGGCCAGCGTCTGTGCCTCAATCCCTTGAGCCGCGTCCACAAGCAAAACTGCACCCTCGCAGGCGGCCAGCGACCTAGAAACCTCGTAGGTGAAGTCCACGTGCCCGGGTGTGTCAATCATGTTTAGTGCGAAAGTCTCATTATTAAACTCCCATGGCAGCCGAACGGCTTGAGACTTAATCGTGATTCCGCGCTCTCGCTCAATGTCCATGCGGTCCAAATATTGCGCCCGCATTTGACGGTCTTCAACTATTCCAGTCAGCTGAAGCATCCGATCTGCAAGGGTCGATTTACCGTGATCAATGTGGGCAATTATGCAGAAATTGCGTATTTGATCCTGGTCGGTGAGAGACGGCTCGAGAGCAGACCGTGCGCGTGGAGACAAATAAACCTCGTTTATGAATGAATGTAACTAAGTCATTCTCCCATGATGCTTGCTCGACAGGAGCCAAACTGATAGAGTTTTGCCTTGTTCGCGGAGATTTACTCCGCAAAATTTTTTGGCCAGAGAAAGTAGAACATGGCAAACATCAAGTCCAAGATCAAGCGCATCGGAACTAACCAGAAGTCCGAGGACCGCAACAAGGCTGTTAAGACCGAAGTCAAGTCCGCAATCCGTGCAGTGCGCGATGCAAGCACAGCCGGCGACAAGGCTGCAGCTGCGGCTGCACTCGTTGGGGCCAACAAGAAGATTGATAAGGCGGTCAGCAAGGGTGTCATTCACAAGAACCAGGCAGCCAACCGCAAATCAGCTATTGCCAAGAAGGTAAATAGCCTCTAAAAAGCTTTTTCAAAAAACCGGGCTGATGGCCCGGTTTTTTATTGCCCAGATTTAGCCATCGCCAATAAGAGCTTTTCTATTGAGTATTCCGGATCTCTGCTCGCGCCCTTTACATCGAAATCAGTTTGGGCTGCCAGCTGCACAAGCTCGATTAGTTGAGGCTCGCTCCAGCCGGCTAGTTCCTTTATCGCCCGATCCTGCTGCCATGGTTGCATTCCAATTGCGGCAGCAGGGGCATTCCTGTCATTGAAAAGCCTGGCTAGCTGTCGGATCTTCATAGAAAGTGCTGCGGTGAGGGCAACACTGTCAATGCCGGTTGCAGACCCGTGTCGAAATAGTCTTATAGCCTCACTCGCATTACCCGCCAGCGCAGCATCGGCAATTTTGAACGCGTTTGTCTCCACCCTGCCTTGAAAAGTTCGCTCCACTTCAACGAGCGAGACTTTCGAAGCCCCTGAATTTGCCAATTGATCACAAGCGGCGCCTAGCTCACCCATATCTGAACCGAAGGCAGCCACCAAAGCCCTAATGGCCGGCTGGTCAACTGGAGTCTGAAATCTCTGAAATTCTCGCTTTATAAAATCGATCCGATCGGCATCTTTTTTCACTTCTTCGCAGGAAATGTTTAGGGCGGATGCAGAAAGTTGCTTTTTAAGTTTGCCATTGTGGCCAACCAGGTTAGGAATACGGACCACTATCGTGCAATTTTCCGCAGGATCTGTTAGCAGCTGCCCTAAATCTTCGGCCAAGCCCTCGGAGGCGGCGCTAATGATTACAAGGCGCGGCTCATTAAACAGTGAGGGTGAAGCCAAGCTAAAAATCAAGCCTGGGGAATATTCTCCATCGGCAACCTCGTTTACCTCTAAATTTTCGTGACTCGCTCGCAACTTATCCTTTATCAACCTGGTTGCGCGCGATGCAAAGTAGGACTCAGGACCGGATATCAAGACAAGGTTGGCAGGCTCGGCCTGATGCCAGCTAACCGTTCGTCCATTAGTCACGCCGTTAGTTTACCCGCGCTTGAAATCTTCCATGATTGCTCTTCGAATCTAAAGGCGACAGAGCCAAGTTCATCAGTTCTCACTACTAATGCCCCGCTGAGAGTCGCTTGATCCAGTGCTTTCTTGGTCGGATGCCCGTAGGGATTCTGCCCAACTGAAAAGATGGCCACATCAGCAGAAAGAAGTTCAAATAGTTGACTTGATTGATCAGCGGAGCCATGGTGAGCGACCTTTAGTAAAAGCGGCAATTGCGCCAGTTCGCTCAAGGCTCCGCCGGCATTCCTCATCAAGCGTGTTTGACCGGCAGCCCCCAAGTCACCAAGTGCGAGTACGCCATACCTCTCACCTGTGAAAGCCACTATTACCGATGCATCATTGCTGTCCTTGGCTTCGGTGGCCTTCGCAGTTGGAGCCAGAACTTTCCAGTTGAGCTCGCCAAGCTTTCCGCCCATGCCAGCAAAGCCAGTTAGTACCTCCACCCGCGCCCGAGAAAGAGCGGAGGCAACCAAGGAGACCAAGGGGCGATCGTCAGCAAATCCTGAGATAACGGCTGTTTTTACTTTTCTCCCATCTAGCGCACCATAGATTCCACCCGCGTGATCAGCATCGAAGTGGGTGATGACCAATAGGTCAATCTGAGTCACTTTCAAATTATCCAGACACTCGCCTAACGGCTCTGGTTCCCTTCCGACATCAATCAGGGCGACAACGCCCTGGCTTCTGATTACGAGCGCATCGCCCTGTCCAACATCGCAGTTGACCACCTCCCACTCGCCGTCAAAGCCCTGAAACCGAATCTGATCGATGGTCGACCAGGACGCAGACAAGAGCAATACCCCGGCCAGTGAGGCAGCGAGGCTGGCTCGATACTTCACGAGCCGAGGTTGGTAAATCCCAAGACATAAAAGCACGATAAGCGCAGCCAAGACGATGCCGGCCGGACCCGCCACAAAATGAACTCTCGCGGCCGGCCATGCTGATACTTCGTTGGCCACCAGTGTTATCCACCAGGTCCCAATCGAGGCCAAGTAGCTCACTGCAGAACTCAGAAATGGAAGCGGATAGGCAAGGATTAGGGCCAGTATTCCGAGAATTGTAACCGGAGCCACTACTGGCTCGACGATGAGATTTGCCAACACTGAATAAATTGGGATCGACGGTTGGAGCATCAACAAAACTGGCGTCGTTGCTAGTTGGGCTGAAAAGCTTGCCGCAATGCCAATTGCGATTAGGCGGGGCATAAAGCTGGTGAGCCATTTGTAGATTGGGACGGCCATCGTCAACAGCCCGACCGTAGCAATCGCCGAAAGCGCGAAGCCAAAATCCGTCGCCAAGCCTGGATCGACAGCCAGCAAAAAAATAACAGCCCAAGCCAATGAGATTATTGGCTTTGTTCCCCTGCCAAGCCATAGACCTACTACAACAAAAGTTGCCATTGTGGCCGACCTCAGCACACTCGACTCCGGACCCACCACCAGAACGTAAGCGACCATGACCAAAAGAGCGGATATAAATCTAATGTTTCTTGCGAGCCCAAAGGTGGCCGTAAGTAAATATACGACTCCCATGATTATGGCCAGATTTGCGCCGGATACCGCCACCAGATGAGTCAGTGAGAGAGTTTTCATGTTTTCTGCCATCTCTGGAGACAGGAGCTCTCGCTCACCAATTGCAAGCCCACCCACTAGCGCCTTTGCGTCTGGACTTACCCCCTGGGCACGAAAAAGAAAAACGGCCCTCAGCCCTTCGATAAATTCGATTCGTGGATAGGAAAGTTTTATCTGAGACACTGACCCAGGCAATGCGGTAACCCAAAGAATCATCCAGTAGGCAACCGCAACGAAAATAATCACAAAGTAATTGAGCCCCTGATGTCTTCAAACAATTTGCTGCCGATACCCGTAACCTCCAGAAGCTGCTCGACACTGGCAAATGACCCAATTTCTTCCCGGTATGCCAGAATCCGACCCGCCAGTGCCGGTCCGATACCGGGCAGTATCTCCAACTGCGAGCTAGAGGCTCTGTTTAACGAAATAAAGCCCTGACCAGAGTCGGTGGCCATTTGGGACTCTGCGAGTATGACTACCTGCTCGCCATCGGAAATCAGACGAGCTAAGTTGACGCTTGACTGAACAGCAAGGGTAGTGAAACCCCCTGCAGCGTCTATAACGTCTCGAACCCTGGATCCATAGGAAAGCTCGTATAACCCAGGCTCGAAGACTTCGCCAACCACGTGGATAAAAATCTCACCGGACACTGTGAAGTTTTCACTTTGCTGGACTATGGCGTCTTGCACTTTAGGTGCGCTGGAGTTCGAAAGTAAAACGCCGAGCAGTATCGCAACTAGCCCCCCGGCAAGATAAAGCTGCATGCGCTTTTTAGAATCCAGAGCGTTTAGCCATTGAAGTATTTTCTGCATCTAAACAAGATGCACCAAAAATCAACTGAGCTACTGGCGGCTAAAAATGTTGTAGAGAAACCGCTACTTAGTGGCTATGTTTACGAGCTTCGGAGCACGCACAATTATGTTTGAAATTTCCTTGCCTTGAAGTGTCTTTTTGACTAGCTCGGAACTTAGTGCCAGCTCTCTAAGCTCATCTTCTGAGATAGAGACATCCACTTCGAATTTGTCCCGCAGCTTGCCGTCAATCTGCACGATGGCGATGCCTTTTTGCTCGACAAGTAGCTCACTCTCAACTTCTGCGAATTGAGCTAGCGCCACTGTCGGCTTGTGACCAAGCAGCTGCCACATGTCTTCTGAAGTGTAGGGAGCGAAGAGGCTTAGTGCCTTCGCTAACTCCTCGGCGCCCTCTCTGACAGCAATGTCAGCTGGGCCGACGCCTTGGTCAATTGCCTTGCGTAGGTGGTTGGTTAACTCCATGGCCTTGGCCACACCCACGTTGAACTTATGGCTCTCGATTGCCTCTTTGAACCCAGCCAAGAATTGGTGGGTTGCCTTACGAACTCCTTTGTCTCCTAACGCAAAATTCGATTCTGGTTTGCTAGTGACATCTTGGGCGATTCGCCAAGCGCGGGCCAAGAACTTAGCCGACGCGGCTGGTGAAACATCGGACCAGTCGATGTCATCCTCCGGTGGTCCCGCGAAGGCCATTGTTAGTCGAATTGCATCTACCCCGTGAATATCTAGCTGTTCACTGAGACGGACGAGGTTACCCCTGGACTTACTCATGGCTGAGCCGTTCATCAAGACCATGCCCTGGTTTAGCAACCTGGTAAAGGGCTCTTCAAAATCAACCATTCCAATGTCGTGAAGCACTTTGGTGAAAAACCTCGCATAGAGCAGGTGCAGGATTGCGTGAGTCACTCCACCGACGTACTGGTCAACCGGTGCCCACTTTTCTGCTTGCTCCTTTTCGAATGGAACTTCATCAGAATTTGGGTTTAAGAACCTCAGAAAGTACCAGGAGCTGTCAACAAAAGTGTCCATGGTGTCAGAGTCTCGTTTGGCCCTGCCGCCACATGTTGGACAATCAACATTTAGCCAGTCCGACGCAGCCCCGAGAGGCGAAGTCCCCTTCGGTGCAAGGTCTAGGCCTTCGCTAGCCGGTAACTCAACTGGAAGTTGATCGGCGGGTACCGGAACTTCCCCGCACTTGTCACAGTGAATGATAGGTATTGGAGTTCCCCAGTAGCGCTGCCTGGAAATCAACCAGTCTCGAAGCCTAAAGTTCTTCGCACCCTTGCCGGTGCCCTTCGCTTCAACTAGCTCGATGGCCTTGGAGATTGCATCCGCCTTGTTTAGACCGTTCAATTCCCCGGAGTTCACGATTACACCGTCGCCGCTGGTCGCAATTCCAGACACGGCTGGATCCTCTTCACCGGTGTCGACAACCATGAAGACTGGTAAATCGAAAGTTTTTGCGAACTCAATGTCGCGATCATCATGAGCGGGAACCGCCATGATTGCTCCGGTTCCATAATCAGCCAAAACATAATCGGAAACCCAGACTGGGATGCGCTCGTCGTTTATGGGGTTTAGCGCATAGTGGCCCAAGAAAACACCGGTTTTCTTGCGGTCGGTAGCCAAACGCTCGATGTCGTTAGCCTTCTTGACTTCCTCTAGGTAGCTCTCGAACTGTTCATGAATCTCCTTGGATGCGGCACTGGCAAGCTCTTGGGCTAGCCCGCTGTCGGCTGCCAAGACCATAAAAGTGGCCCCGTATAGAGTGTCAGGTCGAGTAGTGAACACCGAAATCTTTTGATCCATGCCTTCGATTGCGAAATCAATGTTTGCACCCTGTGACCTTCCGATCCAGTTGCGCTGCATTGAGAGCACCTTGGAAGGCCATTTGCCCTCTAGCTGGCTTAGGTCATCAAGGAGTCGATCTGCGTAGTCAGTAACTTTGAAGTACCACTGAGTCAGAGACTTCTTGGTAACCACCGAGTCGCAACGCTCGCAAAGACCCTGGACTACCTGCTCATTGGCCAGGACCGTTTGGCAGCTCGGACACCAGTTCACGTTCGAGTTCTTGCGGTAGGCAAGACCTCGGCTATATAGCTCTAGAAACAACCACTGGTTCCACTGGTAGTAACTCGGGTCACAAGTCTGCAGCACTCTGTCCCAGTCAAAACTGCAGGCGTACCTGCGCATAGAGGCTTTTTGCTGAGCAATGTTTTCATAGGTCCAAGCTCTTGGGTCTAGCCCGCGCTTAATTGCGGCGTTTTCGGCAGGCAACCCAAAAGCATCCCATCCAATTGGGTGCATAACGTTGTAACCCTTTTGACCCCAATAACGGGCAATAACATCGCCAAGTGCGTAGGCCTCCGCATGGCCCATGTGCAAGTCACCAGAAGGGTATGGGAACATGTCCAAAACATACTTAGTGGGTCTCGTGTCGTCTTTTCTAGACGAGTCAAAAGGCTTCAGGTCGTCCCATACCGGCAACCACTTATCTTGAATGGCTGTGACGTTGTAATCTTCTTGCAATTATTGACCTTTTGCTTGGCGAACTTATAGGTTACCAATTCACCGAGGCGCCCATTGCCTGAACTAGAGCTAGTGCCTTCAATTGCATTTCCCCATGCTCAATTTCGGGATCCGATCCAGAGGTAATGCCCCCGCCCACGGAAATGCTGACAGTCTGATTTTCAAAGATGGCCGTTCTAATAACCATTCCAAGATCCATGTCGCCCGATGGGCTGACCCATCCAATCGCGCCTGAATAAGCACCTCTGGGCCTATTCTCAAGCTCCGCAATTAATGCGCAGGCCCTAATTTTTGGAGCACCGGTCATTGAACCACCCGGGAACAAAGCACTCAGCGCGTCAAAGCCGGTCTTAGCATCCGCGAGCTCACCGGCAACATCAGATTCAAGTTGATGTACGGTCGAATATGACCGCAGCGCCAATAGCGACTCGACCGTGATTGATTGAGCCGTGCAGACCAAAGACAGATCGTTTCTAATCAAATCAACAATCATTAGGTTTTCTGCTCGCTCTTTCTCATCGGCCCCAAGCGACGCCTGCAAGGCAGAATCGATTTCAGGATCACTCGATCTGGCACGAGTGCCCTTGATGGGCGAACTGGTGACTCTCACCCCAGACACTGTCAAGAATCTTTCAGGCGAAATACTCAAATAACTAACACCACCTACTTTTAGATAGCTGCAGTAAGGCGCGCCATGGTCTTTTCTGAGTCGCAGAAACAGCGCAAGTGGATCCCCAACATAATCCCCCGACAGCTCAGTTGTCAGGCAGAGCTGGTAGATCTCACCTTTAGCGATTTGATCTTTAGCTTTTTCGATGTTTGCAAGGTAGTCATTCTTAGCGTCCTTGACTTCAAAGATGGCGGCTGTAGCAGCGTCGTGATTAAGCGCGTAGTTGGCAGCATCTCCCCCAGCTAAGGCCAAACGCAGCAGGGCGGCATGAAACCATTCCGCGAAAGACCCCTTATCCGCAAACTCTCCGACAAAAAACATGGCGCGATTGTCGTGGTCGTAGACAAACGCTCTGTCCACCTCAATGCCTGATACAACCAGTGGTCCTTTTTCGGGTAGTTCATATTCAATGACGCCCACGAAGCCGGGGCGAAAACCAAACGGTAAGTTGTGATTCTGCTCATCTTTGACGTACTTCGGCAACTGGGAGGTCTTTGGTCCGGAGCCAATTATCGAAAATCGAGCGTCATGGTGATGCTCCCGGTCGAGCCAGAATGAGTTTGGCTTGCTCCCAAAAAAAGCCACGAAAGTATCGGGCACGGGGCTCCACCCTGCTATGCGTTCATAATAAAGTGGCATTTAATCCTTTTCCAGCCCCGTACTCTAGACAAGATGAGCGTAACTGGAGATTTCTTTCAATTCACCGGCGGTGAGCTGAATCCGATTGACCACGCCATACCAACCACTCTTAGCGTGGCAGACAGCTGGCTGGTTTCCAGCGGTTCAACCCGAGTTATCGAGCGGCACTTTGCGCGGTTTTCTGGTTCAGTTACCAAAATACAGCAGCAGGACCTGAGCGGCTTTTTTGACGCCGTCGTGTCCGCAATTCCGTTGGAAGGTGATTGGTTTCCAAGAATCGAATTTCGCAGGGAACAAAACCCTGGTGAGCAGTTATTTTTCCGACTCCGTCAAGCACCGATTCGAACTCTTACCTGTTCTCTATGGTCACTAGACGAGCCGGATCCCAGGGTTGACAGTCAAGTCAAGGGCCCTGATCTCTCGGTTTGCCAAAAACTTAGAAGAAAAGCCAACCTCCACGGCGCCGACGAAGCGGTCATTTTGGATACTCACGGGAACGTGGCGGATGGAGCACTGTCGTCAATCGTTTGGTGGCGTGATGATGTACTTTGCGGACCTGATGATACAACTGAGTGGCTTCCATCGATCACCAGAGAACTTGTTTTCGAAATGGCAAATCAGGCAGGGTTCGAAACTGCCCTCGTGAATTCGAAACCACAGGACCTAGCAGGATGCGAAGTCTGGAGCCTGTCAGCGCTTCAGGGAATCAGGGGCGTAAATCATTGGCAAAACATTCCGATCTCAAACCTAAAAAGGCTCAGCTCATTTCGCAAACGCCTAGCTCTTCTAACCAACTCTTCCCAAAGCGACGACCTTTCGATTGCCTAACCACCTGAATGCTTTCGTGGGCCTTATTGGCTTTAGGTTGGCTACGAGCGATTAGAAGCAGGCCTCAAGGTAGCCACTCTTGTTGAATCAACATCTTGCAAGTATGCACCGGGAAAATTGATTAGTTTCTAGATTTTTGGGCCCTGGGAATAGCAAAAAACAAAAAACTGAGCCATAACTTCCAGGCAATTTTGTAAATGTCTTAGCTAAGACTTACACTTCTAACTATTCGAACACTTGTTCGAATAGTTAGAAGGGGCGCTAGCTTTGGAAACAGAATTAGTCACCGGTGTCGTGCTTGATGCTGACGGTGCTCCAGCCTGCTTTACCTGGCGCGATGCTCTCTTTTTGACTACATCCCGTCCAGTTCGTTGGTACTCCAGGTCACTCTGGTGGCAACATGCAGGTCAGGCCCACCCTGGTCAGGGCCAAAACCTGGTTGAGACAGAAATGTGGCGCTTGTGGGCGGCAAGCCCTAACGATAGATACTTTTTCCAGCTAAGGCACCAAATGCCCGATGACAGCTGGGAAATTGAGCAAGCCGCGCCCTAAATGAGCTTTACTCATCTAAATGTCAGCTCCGCCTTCTCTGCCCACTACGGCGTAAACAGACCTGAGCAGCTTTGTGCGGCCGCAAGCTCAATGGGCTGTGAATCTTTAGCGATAACCGATCGAGACGGCCTCTACGGGGCAATAAAGCACATAGGGGCCTGCATATCTAGAGGCATAGCCCCGATTGTGGGAGTCAGCCTAGAAGTGACTGCAGATAAGTCCCTGGGTCGAGTTCTGATTCTTGCTCACGGAAACAACTCGGGCAGGGGCTGGGCGACACTATGCCGCATCATTTCTCAAGCGCAGGAGCGAAAAGGCGGGAAAAAAGATGTCTCGATAAAAATTAGTGACCTTGCTGGCTTTTTCAAGGAAGAAACTTCCTGCACGATATTAATTGGCCTTGAAAGCTCACTAGCTGATGCTGTGCTCACCTCCAAAACCGGTGCACGTGACTTAGCAACTATGTGGCGAGAGTATTTTCCAGCCCCGGCTGCACTTGCCATCGAAGTAGTGAATCACATGACTGAGCCCGGTAAATTAGGGTCCGCACAGCACGCAAAGGCAATGTTTGATCTGGCAAAAACAGTCGGCATTCCTCCGGTGATAACAAACGCGGTTCGCTACATAGAACCGGATGGCGCCCTGACCGCAGATATTTTAGACTCCGCAAGATACTTGGAACCTCTGGGCCTATTTACCCCCCAGCCAAACGCGCAGGCCTGGCTAAAGCCATCACATCGGATGGCAACACTGGCTCTGGAGATAACCGAAGACACCAATGAGTCAGTGGCGCTTCTAAGGACAACAGAACTTCTGGCTCAAAAGTGCTCTCTCGATCCAATTGACGATTGTGGCTGGAACCAACCAAAGACTCCAGAGCAATCTTCGCTTGGGGTGACAGAAAACCCCTTCGAAGTTCTCTGGCAAAGAAGTCACGCTGCAATTAGCTTGCGCTACCCAGGAATCAAGGCAGCCGAACTTGCAACTGTTCAGCACCGACTCTCCAAGGAGTTGATAGCGGTAAACAAGCTTGGGTTTGCGACCTACTTTCTAACGGTTGCCGATGTGGCTCAAATGATTAGAGACATGCGCATAAGAATTGCAGCAAGAGGTTCCGGCGCTGGCTCTTTGATCAACTACTTGCTTGGCATAAGCAGTGTTGACCCGATAGAAGAAGGCCTGCTATTCGAAAGATTTCTTTCAACAGAACGCAGCACCTTGCCAGACATAGACATTGATGTTGAATCTGCTAGGCGACACGAGATTTATCGCGCGATCTTTCGGCGCTACGGCGGTAAACGAGTCACCCTGCTTTCAATGCAGTCCACCTATCGAGGTAGAGGTGCCGTCAGGGACGGCGGAATGGCACTTGGATTGGACGATCAGCAGGTTGACGAGATCGCCAAGAACATGTGGCGATTTTCGGCAAAAAACTTTCGGTCAGAAATGTCGAATAAGCCCGAGCTTGCGGACTTTTCCAAGCTCACCGAATCTGACCGCAAGCTAAACCTGCTAGTTGATATAACCCAGCGACTAGATAGGTTGCCTAGGCACATTTCCATGCACCCCTGCGGCGTGATCTTGGGAAACTCAAGACTGCTTGACCTAACCCCAACCGAACCGAGCGGGATGGGCTTACCTATGAGCCAGTTTGATAAAGACGACATGGACCCCATGGGCTTTCTAAAGCTCGATGTACTAGGCGTGCGGATGCAAAGCGCAATGGCCTACACAATAAAGGAGATCAAACGAGTCAAAAATGTTGACCTCGATTTAGACAAAGTCGCAAGAGACGATCCAGCCGTCTACAAGATGATCAGGACCACCAATACCCTGGGATTGTTCCAAATCGAAAGCCCAGGTCAAAGAGAGCTCACCGGCAAACATCAACCAACCAAGTTCAATGACCTCACAATGCAGATTTCACTATTTAGACCGGGGCCAATGAAGGGCAACATGATCAAGCCCTACCTTGATGGCAGGCACGGCTTTATCCAGCCGGACTACATGCATCCAGATCTTCATGACATCCTCAAAGAAAGCTACGGAGTAGTGGTCTTTCATGAGCAGCTGATGCGCATAATGCAGGTAATGACGGGGTGCTCATTAGCCAGGGCTGATGAGATGCGTCGACAGCTGGGTAAGCCAGATAAGGCTCGTATAGTTCAGCGCTACTTCAAAAAGGCGGCCGCCGCCAGAGATTACACTCCCGCCGTAGTCGATCGTGTGTGGTCAATCCTCGAAGGCTTTGGAAGCTTTGGATTCTGCAAGGCACACGGCGCTGCATTTGCAGTCCCCACCTACCATTCAGCTTGGCTAAAAACTCACTACCCCACTGAGTTCATAGCTGGGCTGCTGACGCACGACCCTGGAATGTACCCAAGAAGGTTGCTGCTCGCAGAAGCTAGAAGATTGGGAGTTCAACTTCTTGGCATTGATGTAAATTATTCAACCAGTCAGTACGTTGTTCAGAAGATTGGCAAAGAACTTGGAGTGAGAGTCTCGCTCGGTGAAATTTCGGGTATCTCAAGACCTGAAATGGATCGAATAATTTGCGAGCAACCCTACGCAGATGTGACTGACTTCTACCTGAGAGCCAGGCCTTCGAGGAGGACTTTAGAGCGCCTTGCACTAGTGGGCGCGCTGGACACGATAGCCGGAGTGTCGGATGAAGAGTCAATTCACAACCGAAGTGACCTCCTAGTAAAGGTTAGACAGATCAGCTCAAAGGCTGCGCCCAAAATTGATAAAAATCAGCTGGCATTTGACCTAACAAACCTTGATCAACTACCAGTGGGAAACGCTGCGCCAACCAAGCAGCAAAAACTTGAAGCTGAAATGACCGTTACCGGGATGGACATCTCCGAGCACCAGATTCAAAAGTTCCAGCAGATGCTAGAAGAGATGGGGGTTGTGCGGGCAAGTGAAGTTGGCTCGTTAAGGAGCAACACCGAGGTCCTGGTGGCGGGAGTCCGAATTGCAACCCAAACTCCACCTATGCGCAGCGGCAAGAGGGTCGTATTTATTAGCCTGGACGATGGATCCGGCATTGCCGATGCCACGTTTTTTGACGAAGCACAACGTCGATGCAGCCAATTGTTGTTTCAAAATAAGCTGCTTCTAATCTCTGGAAAAACTCGCCGCACCGGAGTGCGAGGGGTTTCAATACTTGCCGAAAATGCTTGGGACCTTCGACAGTTATGGCAGCAATGGGAGAAACGAGCCTCTTAGTTTTGGTTGAAAATAGAAAGCAATCGAAGAATCTCAACGTACAGCCAGATGAGAGTAGCTGTCAGACCAAATGCAGCTCGCCACTCCATCTCCTCGGGCCAGCCCTGGCTAACTCCCTGGCTAATAACCTCAAAGTCGAGATTCAAAGTGAACGCAGCTAGACCTACTCCAACCAAGGCAATTAGCCAACCGAATGGTGAGCTATAAATACTTATGCCGGCAAACATTGCAAACCCGAGGTTTACAAGCGCAAAGACCAGGTATCCGGTGACCGCAAAGGTCATGAAGCGAGTAAAGCGCTGATTTACCTTTATCCACCCAAAACGATAGGCCGCAAACATCGTGCCGGCAGTTGCAAAGGTTCCAATAACAGCAGTCTGCACAATTCCAGGGTAGAAAGACTCCAATAAGCCACTAATGCTGCCGATGAAAACACCCTGAACCAGCGCGTATGCCATGTAAAGACCCGGACGGACCTTCTTGCTAAAGCTTGCCCAAAGACCCAGACCTAAGCCGACGAACATTGCAGGGAAAAATAGGGAGTAAAGCTCCAAGTACCAAGTTGCACCTGCTCCAACCAATACTGCCAAAAACATGCCTAGGACCTTTGAGGTAGTTCCCGCCATGGTCATGGGCTTTGAGGTCATGCGGTCAAATTCGACGTTGACTTGATTCTGGTTCGCAGAGGCTAGTCCGGAACGCATGCTCTGGTTGAAAGCAGGATTATGAGAGGCCACTTCTACCCTTTCTTAGAGGTATACAACTTTGAGGAAGTATAGGTCAGAATACTGAAAAATCGCTGGAAATCAGACCGATTGATTACGACTTTATGTCCATAAACCTCTTGACAAAAACCAAGCAGGATTGGGGAAAACCTAAAGAAGCCAATGCAGTTTGAGAAAAACACGATGCTCCACTATGAGAATGATGCGCACAGCTTGGATCTCCGTGGGGTCAGTTAGCGAACCAGACGAAATTGCAGGTTAGCGGGCGTGTTATTCGGCATCCCGCGCCTAACATGAAGGGGTGAACTCACCAATGCCTGTGCCCCAACATTTCCTTTCCAACGCCCCTCTCGGCATTCGGGTGGTGGTCAGATACCGCATCGAAGCCGGCCTGACGGATGCGCTGGGCGAGCTCGTGGGAAAGTCCGACGGCGAGTGCACAATACGCACCCGGCGCTCCGACGTCGTTATTGCCCTGCCGCTCGTGGTGGCCGCCAAGGAAGTACCTCCCGCCCCGCCCCCACGAACCCCGAGGGCGACTGTGTCCTGAGCGGGCCGACGTAGCCAAGAACCACGGCGTCTACATGCCCACGCTGTACCGATCAACGCCAGCCAACAGCTCTTAACCACAGCCCGCAAACGTGCACTTGTGTCTGCTTCATAAATCGGAGGAAAACCAACGTCAAAAGTGTTGACGGGGCATCTAACACTTTTGCCCTTTGCTTCAATCATGAGGCACAAAAAAATGGGCAATAAAAGGCGATGTGATAATATTTGATCAAGCCCTTCGAGTTATGAGAAGGCTTATTGACAAGCATTAATTGGAAATTATGAATACCAATCCGAACGCCTCTAGTGACAATCCAATATGTTTTCAGCACTATAGAGATTTACCTAAGGAAATGTTTGCTGAATCTCTACCTGCGCCGACGGCCTCTCCGTCATTAATTGAGCTCAATGAGAACCTTCTGGTGCAGTTGGGCATCGATGCCAGTTGGTTTGACAGTCAACAGGCTTTGTCGCTACTTTCTGGCAACAGCATCAATGAAGACAATCACCCAATTGCCATGGCTTACTCGGGTCATCAGTTTGGTCACTGGTCGCCTGCGCTGGGCGACGGCCGGGCGCATATGTTGGGGCAGGTAAAAACTGCTGAGGGAAAATATCTCGACTTGCAACTAAAAGGGTCGGGGCGAACTCAGTTTTCACGAGGTGGGGATGGTCGAGCAACACTGGGTTCGGTGATGCGGGAATATTTGCTGAGTGAAGCGATGGCTGGTCTAGGTATTGCAACCACTCGAACGATTGCGATGTTGGCGACCGGAGATTCGGTCGCACGGGAGAGACTAAACCCCGGTGCCATATTGGTGCGTTCGGCACAGAGCCACTTGCGTGTGGGCAGTTTTCAATTCGCTCATGCTCATGCTGCGAACACGCAGGCCGTTCAGTCGCATCCAGCACCAAGTGGCGTAAAAGCGCTAGCCGATTTCGTTATTGCAAAACACTTCCCCGAGCTGGAGCAATCGACGTCAAAATATCTGGATCTCTTGTCTGCCGTTGGACAAAGACAAGCTGAGCTCATTGCTGAATGGATGCTTGTTGGCTTCATACACGGTGTTATGAATACCGATAACGCGTCAATTGTTGGTGAAACTATCGACTTTGGGCCCTGCGCTTTTTTGGATGAATATAATCCTCAAAAGGTGTTTAGCTCAATCGATACTCGGGGCCGCTACGCCTGGGACCAGCAGCCGGCGATTGCTCAATGGAACTTGACTCGATTGGCCGAGACATTGTTATTGCTGTTTGACGAAGACCAGGAAAAATCTATTGAACTGGCGCAAGAGCGCCTTTCGGAATTTATGCCGCGGTTTCAAACGGCTTATCAAGCGGGGTTAATGCGGAAATTCGGCTTCGCTAACAGCAATGAACAAACCACGCAGCTCACCAGCGAGTTTCTGGCCGCGATGGCACAAAACGGCGTTGATTTCACGGTTTTCTTCAGCAGTCTGACCCAGGTGGCTGAAGGCGAGTCGGACCAAGTCGTCATTAATCTATTTGAGGATTCAGAGGTCGTGACCTCGTTGATAAATCAATGGCAGGAACTGCGGACAAAAGATAGCGAGGCCTCACTGTCTATGCGCCAAGCTAACCCTGCGGTCATTGCAAGGAATCACCAAGTGCAGTTTGCTATTGACGCCGCGGTTGAAAATAATGACTTTTTACCCTTTAGACGCCTATGTCGGGTCTTGGCTAATCCTTATCAAATTGACCCAGCTGACGAAGAATTAATGACACCACCAAGATTTGAAGAAAGAGTTACTCAAACATTTTGTGGCACTTAGTCATCTTCATCTAGGTCAGATGCAGAATTGACAGCGGATTAACGCCTCAGATGAGATGTCGCTTTTTGACCAATACAAGAGCTACCGGAAGTGTGGCTCAAGAGAGATTAGGTTAGAAGACTTACTCGCTGACATCGAAATGGACTCCGATTGCAGTCTGCCCTACACGGTGGACCTGAGGGGACTCGAACCCCTGACCCCCTGCATGCCATGCAGGTGCGCTACCAGCTGCGCCACAGGCCCGTGAAGTGCCTAAGTCTACACAGTAAAACTAGGCAGTTGGGACAACTGGGCAATCACTCCAGAGGCGCTCTAGTGAGTAAAATTCGCGCTCCTGCTCGTGCATTACGTGAACGATGAGATCTCCAAAATCAAGGAGAATCCAACGACCAGTCTGCCTGCCCTCTCGAAAGCGAGCTTTCACCTTTTGCTTTAGCAGCTCATCCTCGATAGCGTCCCCAATTGCCTGAGCTTGACGCTCATTAGTTGCGCTAATCATCAAGAAGACTTCTGCAAGGGCAAATGGCTCGGTGACATCGAGGGCAACTATGTTCTCCCCAAGCTTGTCAGAGGCTGCCTTCGATGCGGTTTTAACTAGTGAAATAGTATCTTTGCTTGCTGGCAAGTACTTAGCCTCCTATGGCCCCGAGAATTGTGATACTGGCAAGTATGGCAGCAATTGCAAGAACTAGCGCGCAGACCGCTAGAGCCCACGGCTTCCACCATCCCCGTCGCAGCACAGATTGTGGCACTACACCGATAGATGAGCGCTGGTCAATTAGGTCCAGGGCGCTTATCGGACTAACGGTCGATACCACGCCAAAAACGCTCTCCTGATCTTGAGAAATTCCATCGAGGTCAAAACCCGCAGTATGCGCCCCTGCGGATGGGTCTGAAACGATAGAAATAGATCCGGTTGTGAATATTTCGCCAGTGTCCATTGGAAGCGAAATCGCTTCGGTCATCCCCTCAAGGACTATTGACTGGGTACTGGGTTCGGCAAATAAGTTCGCGCCTGTAAAAAGCTGCTCCTCAGGTGCCTCGATCGCGCTAAGCCTTGAGTGATCCTCGACGGAAGCGACCGCAGAATCCTCAACAGCGCTTGTCGAAGTATCTCGGAGACTACGTCTTGAGGGTGACTGGACGCCAGCGACTTTTTCGAGTGCGGGAATCTCTGAGTTAGCGCCGCGAAACAAACTCGGCTTGTTGTGTTGGGCCGACGAATCGAAAAGCCCCTGCTCGCGCATCTGCCTGCGTGACAACGGCGGGGACTCGAACTCAATCTGACCAGATGACTCTGGGACGAGATCAGTGCTCTTGTCTTGAAGTGGCGCATGATTCAATACCGGATGTTTATTCGGGCCTGAAGCTGCAGGTTCGCTGGGAGTTCCAGCTCTCTCGAGCTCTCTTAGCTCGCGCCTAGTCATGGGAGTTGTCATGGCCCCCCTCGTAAAGCTTGTGCTTACCGATGTACTGAACTACGCCGTCAGGGACCAGGTACCAAATTGGCTTACGCGCTCCGGCTCGCTGCCGGATGTTCGTAGAGGAAATCGAAAGCGCAGGCACCTCCAATACGGAGATATTACCTTCCGGAGCTTCTGGGAGTTCGAGGTTGTGACCGGGACGACTTACAGCGATGAACTCAGCCAAAGGCCAGATTTCGTCAATTTCTTTCCACGCCAAAATTTGTGCGATCGCGTCCGCGCCCGAGATGAAAAACAGATCGGAATCGGGCATCAGAGCGGAAAGATCGCGAAGAGTGTCTACGGTGTAAGTGACGCCTGGACGATCTATGTCTATGCGACTAACCGTGAACTGAGGATTAGCGGCAGTCGCAATAACAGTCATTAGATAACGGTGCTCTGCTGAACTAACAGCTTTTTTGTGCCACGGGCGACCAGTTGGAACAAAGACCACTTCGTCCAAACTCAGAACCGCCGCGACTTCGCTGGCTGCCACTAAGTGACCGTGATGAATAGGGTCGAAAGTTCCACCCATCACACCAATGCGCCGTCGCTTGGAAGTCATCTTGGACTAGTGACCGGCCTTGGAGCCCGAATCCTTGTGAGAATGCCTGTTTGCAACGTCTCTATAAGACCACGTTATTGCGGCCAGAACTAGGAATGACGCAAATGCAATAACCCCGAACAGCAACGCTGGAATCGGCAGTTCGGTGTGATGAATAATCACACCTTCCTCAAATAATATGGAAATCATGTTCTGGCTCCTTCTTCGTCCCCTAGTTTAGCTTCGGACTTGTCCGCCTCCACGAACCAACCACTTGGTTGATGTTAATTCCCGCAGACCCATTGGGCCCCTAGCGTGAAGTTTTTGAGTGGAAATCCCGACTTCAGCACCAAAGCCAAACTCACCTCCGTCGGTAAATCTGGTGGAAGAGTTCACCATAACTACCGATGAATCAACCTCGGAGAGGAACCGCTCTGCGTTTATAGCATCAGATGTCAGGATCGACTCTGTGTGCTTGGTTGAGAACTCGCCGATATGCGTCAGCGCTGAATCTAAATCAGCAATGACACGGATAGCCAAATCCAAACTCAAATACTCGGTCGCCCAGTCGTCCTCTGTTGCCGCAATCGCATCAGGCATATGCCGCAAAGTCTCTTGGCAACCGTGGACTGTTACTCCGTTTTCCTTCAACTCATTGGCGAGTGCCGGCAGAATCTTTTCCGCTACATCAGCGTGCACAAGCAATGTCTCCAGAGAGTTGCATACCGAAGGGCGCTGAACCTTCGAGTTGATAATAATGGGAATCGCCGTGGCAAGATCTGCGGAGGCGTCCACGAAAATATGCACTACCCCGTCTCCGGTTTCAATCACAGGTACGGTGGCTTCAGTCACAACTGTTCGAATAAGGCTCGCAGATCCCCGAGGGATTAAAACATCGACCAGCCCGTTAGCCTTCATGAGCTCAACGGCACCATTTCTGCCAAAAGGATCAACTGTGGAGACAGCCGACTTCGGTAATCCCGTTTTTTCTAGTCCGGCTTGGATGACCGAAATTAGGCTTTTATTAGTGTTTTCGGCAGCACTGCCACCTCTTAGCACGGCGCAATTACCACTTTTGATGGCTAAACCTGCAATGTCAATTGTCACGTTTGGCCGCGCCTCGTAGATGCAGCCGATCACGCCAAACGGTACCCTGACCTGTTGAACCAGTAACCCATTCGGCAGCGTCATGCCGCGAACCGACTCTCCGATTGGATCATCTAGTTGAGCGATTTTCCTGAGAGAAGTGGCTAACGAAGATACCCTTGACTGGTCAAGGCGCAATCTATCCTGAAGAGCCTGACTTACGCCATTTTCCCGTGCCGCCGACATGTCAAGCTCATTTGCCGCAATTATAAATTTTGAATTCTCTTCAAGCTCTGACGCGATGGTCTCAAGCGCTTGGTTTTTCGCGGAGCTGTTTGCTCTGCCCATCGCAGCTGAGGCTGCCTTGGCCTCTTGCAGAAGTTGCTGAACGCTCATCCTGAAATCCTAGCTCTTAGGTCCGGGCTCAAACCAAGTGTGCTTGCAGTCGCCCTCAATCAGCTGACTGACACTCTCACTGGATGTCAGAATCACCCCGACCGAGGCCTCCGTTGCTAATTTGGCAGCTGACAGTTTTGTGAGTGCACCCCCGGTTCCGTAACCGGTCGAGGTCCCAGACACTTCGACCCAAGATAAGTCCGAGCCGAAAACCACAACCGGAATATGCTCTGAGCCCTCTTCTTGCGGAGGCTTACTGTAAAGCCCATCGACATCGCTTAGCAGAATCATAAGATCGACCTTTGCCAACCTTGAGACTCTGGCCGCGAGCTGATCATTGTCGCCAAATCGGATCTCATTCGTTGCAACCGAATCGTTCTCATTGATTATTGGTAAGACCTTTATCTCCAGAAGCCTTTCGAGTGCACGCAGCGCATTCAGCGAAGTAACTTCTTGATCCAAGTTTTCGACCGTTAGAAGTATTTGTCCCGGCATTAGATTGTGGCGCTCTAAAGATTTTTCGTATCGACTCATTAGCTTTGCCTGGCCAATACTCGCTAGTGCTTGCGATGTTGGCAGGTCCTCGGCCTTGACTGTAAGGCCTATAAATGGGGCAGCCGTTGCGATTGCCCCGGAGCTCACCACGATAACGTCCTTGCCAAGAGCTATTAACGCGGCGCTCAGATCAACAATTTTGTCTAGATTGAAATGGTTTTCACCGGTTATAGAACTTGATCCGACTTTGATGAGAATTCTGCTGGCTGATGCAATGCGTTCGGAGGTTTTCATTCTTGGTCTTCTTCTATGAAGACGCTGGCTTCGCGTACCGCAGCGCGTTCTTCACGACCCTTGGCGCGCTGATCCATCATTGCGTAGTATTCGCCACGTCGTTGTTCGTTCGTTCTTCGCTTTTCGTCTTCCCCAAGGCCAATACCATCGGCCAGTTCCGCAACCGAATCAATCAATGGATCCCAGTCAAAAACGACACCATTTTGTTCACCGATGATTACGGTGGAGCCGCGCTTCGCACCTTGTCTCACAAGTTCGTCCTCTATGCCGATCTTCCGAAGTCTCTCGGCCAGATATCCAACAGCCTCTGTATTCCCAAAATGCGTCTGAGCGACCCATCGCTCCGGCTTGGAACCGATGATTCGAAACACATCCTCACCGGAGATCGATTCTTTTCGCACCATGTAGCTTGAGTCCTCGGCCTTGGTTGGAATCAATGAGAATCTCTTCTGGGCTCCGACAACCTTGCCCTCGCGTTCCTTTAGAACTACCGCGCTAAGAGCGAAGTTAAGCTCCTTAAGACCCTCGTGAGTGGCAGTTGAAACCGCAAAGACTGGATAGCCCATAGCCTCAAGTTCCTCAGTCACAAAAGCCGCCAATTCCCTAGCGTCCGGAATGTCGATTTTATTTAGGGCTATCAGCTGAGGTCGCTCATTCAGAGGTGTCTGCCCGTCGGGCACTTGGTAATCACGCAGTTCGCCGAGGATAACCTTCAGGTCAGTCAGAGGATCCCTGCCCGGCTCCATGGTGGCACAGTCGATAACGTGCAGTAGCGCGCTGCATCTCTCTACGTGCCTCAAAAACTCAAGCCCCAGGCCCTTGCCCTGACTTGCGCCCTCTATGAGACCCGGGACGTCAGCGACGGTGTATCTTTGCTCTCCAGCTTGAACAACTCCAAGGTTCGGGTGAAGAGTAGTGAATGGATAATCCGCAATTTTTGGACGAGCTGAGCTCATCGAGGCAATCAAAGAACTCTTTCCGGCACTAGGGAATCCCACAAAAGCGATGTCAGCGACAACCTTGAGCTCGAGGATTACCTCGCCTTTCCAGCCAGGCACCCCTAAAAGGTGAAAACCAGGGGCGATTCTCTTTTGGTTCGACAGTGCATCGTTGCCGAGGCCTCCCTGTCCACCCTGGGCGACAACGATTTCCATCCCAACCGAGTCCAAGTCGGCCAGCAACTTGCCCCGAGCGTCTTTAACAACAGTCCCCACAGGAACCCTTAGAACGATGTCCCCGCCGTGTGCGCCGTTCCTGTAGTCGCCTGCTCCAGATGTTCCATTCAGTCCGGTGCGGTGCGGACGATGATGGTAGTCAAGCAGTGTCGTGGTGTTTACGTCCGAAATAAGCGAAATAGTGCCGCCATCGCCACCATTGGCGCCGTCAGGACCAGCAAGTGGTTTAAATTTCTCGCGTTTTGTGCTTGTGCATCCGTCTCCGCCGTTTCCCGCGGATAGATGCAGGGTTACTTGATCAACAAAAGTGACCATTTTTCCCTCCCTACAAAAAAAGGCGAACCTGGTCCAGGTCCGCCTTTTTGCCTAATCCTGTTACAGGGTGACGATGTTTACTACTCGTCGGCCTGCCTTTGCGCCAAACTTAACTGCACCAGCTGCAAGTGCGAACAAGGTGTCGTCCTTACCGCGGCCAACATTCACTCCCGGGTGGAAGTGCGTGCCACGCTGGCGGACGATTATTTCTCCGGCATTCACTGCCTGACCGTCGTGACGCTTTACTCCCAGACGCTGAGAGTTCGAGTCACGGCCGTTACGTGTGGAGCTAACTCCCTTTTTGGATGCCATTGTCTAACTCCTAGTTACTTGATCTCTGTGACCTGGACGCGGGTCAAGTCTTGACGGTGACCCTGGCGCTTCTTGTATCCGGTCTTGTTTTTGTATTTTTGAATCGAAATCTTTGGTCCACGCAACTGGTCAAGAACCTCTGCAACAACCTTGACTTTGGAAAGAGACTGTGAGTCTGAGGTGACCTTGTCACCATCAACCAACAAAACAGCTGGCAGCTCAATGGAGCCCGAAGACGCCTTGATGCGGTTCATGGTCACGATGGTACCGACCTCAACCTTTTCCTGGCGTCCACCAGCTCGAACAATTGCGTAAACCACTTTTTGACCTAACTATTAGGGGAAATCTTGTTGAACCACAGAACGTGGGCAACAGCCTCGAAGTTTAGCAAGTAAACCGCGAGTGAGCAACACGCAACCGCGTTTTACTCGGTTGTAATTGAAAGCTTACCTGCTGAGGTCGCACGTCGACGCTTTGGCTTGGGCACATTCTCGGCCTCTGGAAGCGAATCGAGCACAGCGTTAAGGATTTCAGTCTTGCCCTCCGGCTCCTTCTTTGCCTGAAGAACCGATTCATCACTCGAATGACCAGCACTCGCGATCTGGTTAACTACGCTCTTGAATGCGTCAGCCTGCTCGGCCGTCACAATTTTCTTGACCACAGTCGGCTTAGTCTTCTCTTTTTTCTTGGTTCGTTTGTTCTCCGAGACTTCGGGCATCCTGAACCTCGGCTCGTCGTGAACCACTACACCTCTTCCCGCACAGCAGTCACAGGGCTCTGAGAAAGTTTCAAGTAGTCCTAGACCAATTTTCTTTCTTGTCATCTGGACAAGTCCAAGTGATGTAATTTCGCCGACCTGGTTTTTGGTGCGATCTCTTGATAGGCACTCCAAAAGACGTCTTCGAACCATCTCCTGGTTTGACTCCTGAATCATGTCAATAAAGTCCACCACGACGATTCCGCCAATGTCGCGCAACCGTAGCTGTCGAACTAATTCCTCGGCCGCCTCAAGGTTGTTCTTCGTTACTGTCTCTTCGAGGTTTCCCCCAGATCCTATAAATTTGCCAGTATTTACATCCACAACCGTCATAGCTTCGGTTCGATCAATGACCAGAGAGCCACCAGAGGGGAGGAAGACCTTCCTGTCCAAGGCTTTGATAATTTGATCCCCAAGACGATAGTTGTCAAACACGTCATCGCCGGAGGCGTATTGAACTAGGCGCTCAATTAGTTCGGGTGCCACAGACTCCAGATACTGTCTGATCGTTTCTAGAGACTCTTCTCCCGAGACGACTAATTCCGTGAAGTCCTCGTTGAAGACGTCCCGAATGATTTTTACCAGCAAGTCGGGTTCGCTGTGGAGGAGCGTTGGTGCTTTGCCCTTTGCAACCTCGCTGTTTATGTTCTCCCACTGCATCTTTAGTCTTTCGACGTCAAGAGTGAGTTGATCTTCAGTAGCACCCTCTGCGGCGGTCCTAACAATAACTCCGGCGTCTTCAGGCAAAGAATGTTTCAGAATTTGCTTGAGTCGCTGCCTCTCGCCTTCCGGTAGTTTCCTCGAAATTCCAGACATGTTACCGCCAGGCACGTAAACCAGGAAGCGTCCGGGAAGCGAGATCTGCGAGGTGAGCCTGGCCCCTTTTTGGCCAACCGGGTCTTTGGTTACTTGAACCAAAACTTGGTCGCCAGACTTGAGTGCTAACTCAATTCTTCTGGGCTGGTTTCCGGTTTCAGCCGCGTCCCAATCGACCTCGCCCGAATACAAGACGGCGTTTCTACCGCGCCCAATGTCGACGAACGCGGCTTCCATGGAAGGCAGTACATTCTGCACCTTGCCAAGATAAACGTTTCCAATGAGTGAGCCACCCTGGCTTTCGGCTACGTAGTGCTCGACCAAGAGGCCGTCTTCGAGAACTCCGATTTGAACCCGAGCGTCCTTTTCGCGCACAACCATTCGACGATCAACAGATTCTCTTCTGGCTAAAAACTCAGACTCGGTAACTGCGGTCCTGCGGCGCCCGGTGTCCCTCGAATCCTTCCGGCGCTGACGCTTAGCAGCGACCCTAGTCGACCCAGATTCCTTTTCTTCTACCGGTTCATCCGCAGTGTTTTGCGCGGTGTTTTGTTTGGCTTCACCCTCGGGCTTGTTTCGCTGTCTGGTTCTACTGGGAGCAGGCCTGGTCGAAGCAGACCTGGTCGGAGCTTCAACGTTCTCCTCTTCGGCCAACTTGCCGCTCCGAGGATTTACTTTTGGGGTGGGGAGGTCTGGTGCCTGAAAAATAAGCTGCATGCTCAACGGCTTCTTAGGCTCGTCCTTCTTTGCGACAACTTTTGCTGCAGCCTCTTTTTTCACTGCTGGCTTTTTAACGACTATTTTTTTGTCGACTGTTTTTTCATCGGCTGCCTTTTTGACCGCCGGCTTTTTTGGAACTGCTTTTTCTGGAATTTCTTTTTTGTCAGCCACTTATGCCTCTTTAGCCCTTAGGTTCACACCCGCCAGGCCTGTTCTAATGATTCAAGCCTCAGCCGGAATCTAATTCTTATTCTTCGGGGCATATCGCTCTCCGAAAAAAATCTTTGATGTAGGTGTGAATACATCTTTCGTAAGTATGCCATGACTTGTTACCAAAATGCGATAATTACCCCATGCTATTTCCGATTGCCCTTATCTCAATGGGTGTTATGGGCTGGATCGCTAGCTTTGGCCTGACGCTCGAACGACTCCATGTCGCCGAAAATCCTGACGCCAGCGCATCTTGTGACATCTCCCCCATCCTGAGCTGCAAGTCCGTAATGCTAAGCGAGCAGGCTGCCCTTCTGGGCTTTCCGAATCCACTAATCGGAGTAGCCGCGTTTATTGCTCCGATCTTGGTCGGAATGGCGATTCTTGCCGGAGCAAAATTTGCACCATGGTTTTGGAGACTGTTTCTAATAGGGCACGTATTCGCTCTTGGTTTCACCCTTTGGCTATTTACACAGTCCGCCTACGTAATCGGATCTCTCTGCATTTACTGCATGGTGGCCTGGGCCGCAACAATACCGCTGTTCTGGATGATCTTAGGCAAAACCATGAAGGACGGAAGCTTGGGCAAGAACGAAAAGCTCGGGGACTTTATTTTTTCTTGGAGCTGGGTTCTTACTCTTATGAGCTACCTGATTTTGATCGTCTTGATGTTAATACAGTTCTGGGACTACTGGATAACGCTTATTTAGACCCCGCTAGAGCAAGGGCTAGTTGAACCAGAGCGCTAATTCTCGAGCAGCGCTCTCATCCGAATCCGAACCGTGAACCAAGTTCTGCACAACCTTGGTTCCCCAATCCCGTCCGAGGTCGCCTCGGATGGTACCTGGAGCAGCAAGTGTTGGTTCTGTGGATCCGGCTAGAGCCCTAAACCCCTCGATGACGCGTTCGCCCTCGAGGGCTATTGCGACAACCTCTCCAGAAAGCATGAACTCCATCAACGGCTCATAAAAAGGCTTGCCCTCGTGCTCAAGGTAGTGCTGTGCAAGCAGCTGCCTTGATGGCTCGAATTTTGCCAGCTTCGCAACCACGTAGCCTTTTTGCTCGCAGCGTCGAATAATTTCGCCAATGAGATTACGACGAACCGCGTCCGGCTTACATAGAACTAGTGTCTGCATTTGGATCCTTTTCGTTCATCTTTTCGTAATTTGCTCGTGCTTTGTCTATTGTGCCACCGGCAACCATCGCCCAAATCCACATTCCAGCGACCATCGCTCCGATTAGAAACATGCCCCAAAGCCAAAAACCAGAGGCCAGAACCGCGACCTGAATTCCCCAACCAATGAAGTAACCCCATGGCTTAGAAAGCAGAGCAGGCGTGAGAATGCAAAGAAGAGCAACACCTAACCCAATAGCCCAAATTATCTCAACGCGCGGCAAGTTCGGACTTACGCCAGATGCCTTCAGCCCAAAAGCAGTCAGGGTGGCGAAAAACACCACGAAGGCCTCGAAACTAAGTGCGATTGATCCGAGAGCTCGTTTTGAAGACCTTTTACTCAACTTCTTGTCCATCCTGATCGCTAGGTTTCGAATTTTCCAGCTGAAGCCTTTCAAGCACTGCACCCACTAGGTAGAGCGACCCGGTAATAAAAACAGGCCGATCAGTGCTCACTCCAAGCCTAATTGCCTGCTCGTAGGCCGACCAGAACTCCGGGACTATTTCATCGACAATTAGCCCCTCATCGGAAAAACTGTTCGCCAGCTCGGAGGCCAAAATGCCCCGCTCTCCAGGCGCCGAGGTAACTATGAGGTGGTCGAATACCCCAATTAGCTCCTGAGCCGAAGACTGAATGTCTTTTTCTCGAAGCATTCCAACGACCCCTATTGCTCTTGGCGCGCCAAAGTGCCACTGAATAGAATTCCTGAGGCTGACTAACCCGGCTGGGTTGTGGGCACCATCTATTACAACCAGCGGTTGCTTGCTTACGACCTGCAGTCTCCCGGGACTGACAGAGTCTGCGAAGGCGCTCCTGAGAACCTCGTCGGCGATTGCTCTGCCTAGAAACGCCTCGGTAGCGACAATGGCGGTTGCTGCGTTCTCTGCTTGGTGTTGGCCGATAATTGGCATCCAGAGCTCGGGGTATTCAGCCCAAATACCTCTCACGCTAAACCTAGTTCCGAATCCATCTGGGCTTATCTCCGAGTATCCAAATTCTTCGCCCGCCATGAAAACCTCTTGTAAGGCCCGGGCACGAAGAATTGACGCCACGCTTGGCCGCTGGAAGCTCGACACCACAATCGAATTCTGCTTTGTGATGCCAGCCTTAGTTTGGGCGATCTCCTCTACGGTGTCCCCCAGCGTTTCCTGATGATCAAGGTCAATCGCAGTGAATACTGCTACATCCGCGTCGGCAACATTCGTGGCATCCCACTCTCCCCCGATTCCAACCTCAAGAACCAGAACATCAATCGGTGCATCCGAAAAGACGTGAAAGGCGAGTGCAGTGAATGCTTCGAAGAAAGTAAGCGGACCTTCACCCTTGTCTGTGAGCTCTTGGTCTACAAGCTGCAATAGCACCAGGTTCTCTTGGTAGGCCTCGATGATCAACTGATCCTCCACCGGCTCACCGTCAAGAGCAATGCGCTCGTTGAAGGAGACTAAATGGGGACTGGTCAACCTTCCAGTTCTGAGCCCGTGTTCTCTGAGCAACCGCTCAATCATCCTTGCCGTCGAACTCTTGCCGTTGGTGCCAGTGATATGAATTATTTTGTAATTGTTTTGAGGATTTCCCATCATTTCCACGAGGCGCCTGGTGGGCTCCAGACGAGGCCTGATTTGACTCTCGGGCTTCCTTGCGTAAAGGGCGGCAAGCACCTCGTTGATAGATTGAGATTGGCTGTCGGAAGTCATTTCTTGGCCAAAGTTATCTCTATGGACCCGGTTTCGCCGACTGAGAGTGGCGCCGTTATTCGACCCGAGAAAACTTCGATGTCGCTGGCCAGGGTTTCCCTTGAAATCAAATCCGAGTGGGCTTCCAGAGCGGTCAGTGATGTTTCATCGCAGACGAGCTTCAGCGAAATGCGGTCCGAGACATCAAGTCCAAAATCTTTTCTCGCCTGCTGAATGTGTCGAATCGTATCTCTGGCTAGACCTTCCGATTGAAGCTCCGGCGTAAGTCGAGTGTCAAGGAGAATGAAACCGGAGCTGGTGACCCCAACTGCAAAATCGCTGGATTCATTGTCCGCAACCAGAGTCAACTCATACTCGGGCTCCAAAAGCAAGGTGCCATCAACGAAAATCCCATCGGCCAGCTGCTCCCAGTTGCCCGACTTAGCCTGGCCAATTATTCGCTGAACATCCTTGCCCACTCTGGGTCCTAGAGCCCTGGCGTTTACCGACAGTGACTGCCTTAGCCCGAAACTCGAGGAGGTTTCGGAGTTGGACTCCACGATGTCCACGGCCTTCACGTTTAGTTCGTCTGCCAATAACTCTGCGTAATCACGCAGAGTCTCAGAGCCAACTACAGCCAGCGTTATTTTTGCCAGAGGCTGTCTTACACGAATACCGGAAGACTTCCTCAATGAAAGCCCGGAGGATGCCGCCTCGCGGATTGCATCCATATCCCGAACCAGCTGAGCATCCTGCAAGAACTCCTCGGCCTCCGGCCAGCTTTCTAGGTGGACAGAGCGACCGTTAGTCAAACCACGCCACATCTCTTCGGCCACCAGCGGCAGCATTGGAGCGATAACCCTGAATGCCGCCTCTAGAACCGTGTAGAGCGTGTCAAAGGCATCCTTATCGCCTTCCCAGAAACGGTCTCTGGAGCGACGGATGTACCAATTGGTAAGCACTTCAGCGAAATCCCGGACCTTGGCAGAGGCCGCAAAGCTATCAAATATGTCAAGATCCAGAGCTACCGAGTCAATCAGTTCACGGGTTTTAGCCAAAATATATCGGTCTAATAACTGAGTGGAGGCCATTGATGGGCTTGCAGTGTAGCTGGAAGCATTGGCGTACAGAGCAAAGAAGTAGTAGCTATTCCACAGGGGTAAGAGGGCTTGACGAACGCCTTCACGAATGCCCTGTTCAGTAACTGAGATGTTTCCACCGCGAAGAATTGGGCTTGACATTAAAAACCATCTCATGGCATCAGAGCCGTCACGATCAAATACCTCATTGACGTCTGGATAGTTTCGAAGGGACTTAGACATTTTCTGTCCGTCATTACCCAAAACAATTCCGTGGCTCACTGCGTTCTTAAAGGCAGGGCGATCAAACAACGCTGTCGACAAGACGTGCAAGGTATAAAACCAACCCTTGGTTTGCCCCACATACTCCACGATGTAGTCGCCGGGAAAATGCGAGTCAAACCAATCCTGATTCTCGAACGGATAGTGAACCTGAGCGAACGGCATCGATCCAGATTCGAACCAGCAATCTAATACTTCCGGAACTCTTCTCATTGTCGACTTGCCGGTTGGGTCATCAGGGTTTGGTCTAGTTAGCTCGTCGATAACTGGCCTGTGAAAATCGGCGGGGCGAACACCAAAGTCGCGCTCCATTTCGTCCAGCGAGCCGTAAACATCAATTCTCGGGTAATTGGGGTCATCCGATTTCCAAACTGGTATCGGTGCTCCCCAGAACCGGTTTCTTGAGATAGCCCAGTCGCGAACGTTCTCAAGCCATTTTCCAAAGCCACCATTTTTGGTGTGATCGGGAACCCAGTTGATCTCCTGGTTTAGCTCAAGCATCCGGTCTTTGACTTTTGTGGTCTCAACAAACCAGGAGGAAACCGCCTTGTAAATCAGCGGGTTTTTGCAACGGTAGCAATGCGGGTAGCTGTGGTCATAGGACGCTTGCCTGAGAAGTCGATTCTTCGCTTTCAAGTCCTGAGTGATTGGCTTATTGGCCTCAAAAACATGCTGCCCTTCATACGGGGCGATCAATGAAATGAACTCTCCTCTTTCATTGACTGAAACGTAAGTCGGAATGCCGGCCGCATTGCAGAGAATCTGATCATCTTCACCGTAGGCCGGTGCCTGATGAACAATTCCCGTGCCGTCCTCCGCGGTTACGTAGTCGCCGACTAGCACCTGCCACGCATTTTCGATGCTGAACTTATTGGCATCAGTGTAAAAGTCAAAAATTGGCTCGTACCTCAAGCCAGCAAGTTCCGAACCAAGGTACGTCTTGGATACTGCGGCTACCGCACTCTCCGCATCTTCAAAGCCGAGTTCTTTTACATAGTTAGGCAGAAGTGCCGACGCGATTAGAAACTTTTCATCGCCCAAGTCGCTGTTTTTGGCATGCACGAGCGAATATTCAATTTTTGGTCCCACGGCCAATGCGAAGTTAGTTGGCAGTGTCCACGGCGTTGTCGTCCACGCAAGCATTTTTACACCTGCAAGTTCGCCCTGACTGGTTATTCCGAAAGTGACAGTTACGGACTGATCCTGTCGATCCCGGTAGACCTCTTCGTCCATTTTGAGTTCGTGATTTGAAAGTGGGGTCTCGCAACGCCAGCAGTAGGCCAAGACCTTGAAGCCTTCGTAGATTAGGCCTTTGTTGTAAAGCTGCTGAAAGGCCCAGATAACGCTTTCGGTGTAGTTCTGGTCCAGAGTCTTGTAGTCATTATCAAAGTCGACCCAACGTGCTTGCCGAGTGATGTAGCTGCGCCAGTCCTCGGTGTACTTCAGTACGGAGGTCTTGCAGAATTCATTGAACTTAGCAACTCCATACTTTTCGATTTCTGGTCGGCCGGATATGCCTAAGAGTCTCTCCGCCTCAACTTCGGCCGGCAGTCCGTGTGTGTCCCATCCGAATCTGCGCTCAACGCGCTTGCCACGCATGGTTTGGTATCGTGGCACTAAGTCCTTCGCATACCCAGTTAGAAGGTGACCGTAGTGCGGCAGTCCATTAGCAAATGGTGGGCCGTCGTAGAAAACGAACTCCGGAGCATCAGTTGCAGCTCGCTGGTCAATTGATTCTTGAAAAGTTCCATCTTTATCCCAGTAGGTCAGCACCTCCTTTTCAAGTTCAGGAAATGAGGGCGAGGCTACTGGCCCTTGAGAGGAATTTCGGTGCTTTGGATACATCACGGCTTTCGGAGAAGTAACGGTCAAGAACAATGTTAATCTAGAGACTACGAATATACAGAGGTCATACCTATTGAATAACTACATTCCCGAGCCACTCCGGCCTGCCAGCGTGCCAGAAAAAGCCTCCGTAGAGGGCCTAGAGGCCAAGTGGGCCCCTGCCTGGGAGGCAAATAAAGTTTATGAGTTCGATTCTCAAGCTCTAAAAGGCGATATCTACTCGATTGACACCCCTCCTCCAACGGCCTCCGGCTCTCTGCATGTTGGCCACGTTTTCAGCTATACCCACACTGACGTGGTAGCTCGCTATAAGCGAATGAATGGCAAGGCTGTCTATTACCCAATGGGCTGGGATGACAATGGCCTCCCAACTGAAAGAAGAGTTCAAAACTATTACGGTGTCAGATGCGACCCCAAGCTGCCTTTTGACAAAGACTTCCAACCGCCTCAAACAGGTGGAGACAACAAATCGTCGAGAGTGCAGGACCAGCTACCCATCTCGAGGCAAAACTTCATCGCGCTTTGTGAGCAACTAACCGAAGAGGACGAGAAGACTTTTGAAAATTTGTGGCGAAATCTTGGTCTCTCGGTGGACTGGGCACAAAGTTATAGAACTATCTCCAAAGAGTCGCAACTCGTTTCCCAACGTGCATTTCTGAACAACCTAGCTCGCGACGAGGCTTACTCGCAGATGGCACCAACACTGTGGGACGTGAGCTTTAGGACCGCGGTGGCTCAGGCGGAGCTCGAAGACCGTGAGATACCAAGTGCATACATCCGAATCGGGTTCGATGGTCCGGATGGCAAGATCTATATCGAAACCACTAGACCAGAGCTAATTCCGGCCTGTGTTGCACTGGTTGCTCACCCCGACGACGAAAGATACGCACACCTCTTTGGCAAGACAGCCAAAACTCCGCTATTTGGGGTAGAGGTTCCGATTTTGGCCCACAGGCTGGCTCAAATTGACAAGGGCTCGGGCATTGCGATGATTTGCACCTTTGGAGATGTCACAGACGTTATCTGGTGGCGCGAGCTAAAGCTTCCGAATCGGCCCATAATCGGGTTTGATGGACGAATACTCCAAGATGCGCCCGAAGCGATAGCCTCCAGCAAGGGTGCCGATCTCTACGCGGAGCTCGCCGGAAAAACCGTATTTAGCGCCAAGGAAATTTTGGTCAAATCCCTTCAGGCTTCTGGCGACATGGTTGGAGAAGCGAAGCCGATTACTCATCCTGTTAAATTCTTCGAGAAGGGCGACAAGCCCCTCGAAATAGTTTCCACCAGACAGTGGTACATAAAAAATGGTGGCAGCGACAAGAAGCTTGGAGAAAGACTAGTCAACCTCGGCAAGGAAGTCGCCTTCCACCCAGATTTCATGAGGGTTCGACTCGAGGATTGGATAAACGGACTAAACGGCGACTGGCTAATCTCTCGTCAACGCTTCTTTGGCGTCCCGTTGCCTCTTTGGTATCCGCTGGATGCTGCAGGCAATCCAGATTATGAGAACCCAATTGTTCCCAATGAGTCTCAGCTCCCTGTCGACCCTTCAAGCGACACACCAGATGGCTATGACGAGTCAATGCGCGGGCAGCCAACAGGATTTATTGGCGAACTCGACATCATGGACACCTGGGCCACCAGCTCATTAACTCCCCAGTTGGCGGGCGGATGGCTATCTGACCCCGAAAAATTCGAGAAGGTCTTTCCTTATGACCTGAGACCCCAGGGTCAGGACATTATTAGGACTTGGCTGTTTTCAACCTTGGTTCGCTCTGAGCTCGAACATGGCCAGGCTCCTTGGAAGCACGCGGCTATTTCCGGATGGATTCTAGATCCAGATCGCAAGAAGATGTCAAAATCCAAGGGCAACGTAGTTGTGCCGAACGAAATACTTGAGACACACGGTTCAGATGCGGTTCGATACTGGGCCGCTAGCGCGCGGCTAGGAACCGATGCCGCCTTTGACGAAGGCCAGATGAAAATCGGCAGAAGGCTGGCAATCAAGCTTCTAAACGCAGCCCGCTTTGCACTTAGCTTTGAGCTTCCAGCCGGCGTCACCACGGTCACAGAAGCCATTGACAAGTCCATGCTCGCTAGCCTTCAGGAAGTAATTGCCGGATCCACACAGGCCTTCGAGGGCTACGATCACACCAAAGCACTTGAGAAAGTCGAGTCCTTTTTCTGGACCTTCACCGACGATTACCTCGAGCTAGTCAAGGAACGCGCCTACGGTCAAGGTGACTTCACTGAACAGGAAAAGGGAAGCGCAGTTATTGCACTAAGGCAGGCCCTTGGCGTGCTGGTTCGACTATTTGCGCCGTTCATTCCATTCGCAGCAGAAGAGGTCTGGAGCTGGTGGCAAGACGGCACCGTGCACAAGTCCGCGTGGCCAACTCCCGATGAGATTTCAGGTGAAGATTCTGGATTGATGATCTTGGCGAGTGCCGCTCTGGTGCAAATCAGAAAATCAAAATCGGACAACAAGCTATCGATGAAGGCTGAGATTGCGACTGCACTTGTCTCCGGACCAGTTGCAATGCAGAGTATGGCCAAGGACCTAGCAGCCGTTGGTCACATTGCCGAACTGAGATTCGCAGACGCTAAAGAAGTGACTGTCACGGAGCTAAGGTTTCTGCCGAATCAGGACTAGCGCGTTCTGATAGACCAAACAAGAATCCCAGAGACGAGTGCCCAGAAGGCTCCGCCGATGCCAAACACAGATATTCCAGCTGCTCCTATTGCGAATGTGACGACGCCCGCGAGCCTCGTGGATTCATCGCTTACCGCGGTTCTCAGAGACGACGCAAAAGTCTTTATCAGCGCGAGGCCGGCCAGCGCTAAAAGTAGCTCCCTTGGAACCGCCAACACAAAGGCTGCAAAGACAGAAGCGAAAAGGGCGAAAATTAGATAAACAACCCCGCCCCAGGCCGCCGCCTTCCAGCGCTTTGACGGCTCCTTGCCGGCTCCCTCGTCGGCATTCAACGCCGCGGTGATGGCGGCTAGATTCAACCCGAAGCCCCCAAATAACGAAGTCATGACTGATCCAATACCAGTGGCAACGAAGATTTTGGAGGTCGGCAGCGGATAACCTAACGCGCTCATTATGGCTAAGCCCGGAAGATTCTGCGAGGCCATGCTGATCAAATAAAGCGGAATTCCAATTGCGACTATTACGCCGATATCAAATACGGGAGAAATCATTTCTAGGCTTGGCCAGAATGATAAGACCTCGAAGCTCTTGGCTTCTTGACTCACGGCAATCAACGCAAAGCCGATAACAATCGCAATCGGTGAAGCCCAAAGCGGAAGCAGCCGATTGAGCATGAGCCAAATAACGATTACTGGAATTATCAATGTCGGGAAATTAACGCTTGAGTGCACTGTGGCGGCGACAAACGGGAAAATAACGCCCGCCAACATCGCGGCCGAAATCTGAGGGGGAATTTTGGCAATTAGCCGACTAAGCGCGGGCCACGCGCCGGTAAGAACGACCAGCAAGCTGCTGACAATAAACGCTCCGACAGCCGTCTGGAACTCAACCCCGAGCCCCGAACTGGTGGCCAAAAATGCCGCACCGGGTGTGGACCAGACAATGCTAATTGGCATTTTGAGCCAAATACTTAGGCCAATCGACAGCACTCCGTAGCCCACAAGCATTGCCACAATTGCGGTTGCAGTCTGGCTTTGGCTAGCTCCCATGGCACTTAGGCCAGCAATTGCTATTCCGAACGTTGCGATTGATCCGGTAGTGGAGGCTACTGTGCCAGCAAGGTAGGGCGTGATTGCCGCGTTTTTCATGGGGAGCGGTGGGTGTTCGCTAAGCGGACTTGTCTTGAAGTGGCTTCCGATGTGGCTGTATCTCCGGGATTGATCCTGTCTTGGCGACTTCCTCTGTGATCATGACGATGCCAGTGCTGTCGCTTCCGGGAAGCTCGTACATTATCGGACCGAGCAGCTCTTCCAGAATTGCCCTTAGACCCCTGGCACCGGTCTGGCGCTCAAGCGCGGACTCGGCAATGTGCTCAATAGCGCCGGCCTCGAATTCAAGGTCGAACCCATCAATCTCGAACATTCGCTGGTACTGCTTTATGAGAGCGTTCTTCGGTTCGGTAAGGATCTTAATGAGAGCGGACTTGTCAAGCTCCTCCACGGTCGCAATTACCGGAAGCCTGCCAATAAATTCTGGGATCAGACCAAATTTACGAAGGTCTTCTGGCTGAACCTGCCTGTAAATGTCCACACCATCGTTCTTCTGTTTTAGCTCGGCACCAAAGCCAATGCCCTTCTTGCCAGTTCGCTCCGAAACTATCGTCTCGAGGCCGGAAAAAGCTCCCGCAACTATAAATAGCACGTTGGTGGTATCGAGCTGGATGAACTCCTGTTGAGGATGCTTCCTTCCGCCCTGGGGCGGGATGGAAGCGACTGTACCCTCAAGGATTTTCAGCAAGGCCTGCTGGACACCCTCTCCAGAGACGTCTCGAGTGATGGATGGATTCTCAGATTTTCTTGAAATTTTATCAATTTCGTCAATGTAAATAATTCCAGTTTCAGCCCGCTTGGGATCGTTATCCGCAGCTTGGAGCAGCTTCAAGAGTATGTTCTCGACATCCTCGCCCACGTAACCCGCCTCGGTAAGCGCAGTAGCGTCAGCAACCGCAAACGGGACGTTCAGGCGCTTCGCGAGAGTCTGTGCAAGATAAGTTTTTCCACAACCGGTTGGACCAATCATCAGAATGTTGGACTTGGCGATCTCTATGTCGTCGTGCTGCTTGCCCGCAGCCGTTAGTGTGCCCGTTGACCTAATCCGCTTGTAGTGGTTATAAACCGCTACCGCCAGCTGCTTCTTGGCGCCATCTTGACCGATAACGTATTCATCGAGGAACCCCTTGATTTCCTTGGGGTTGGGGAGCTCCATTGACTCCAAGTCATTGGAGACGTTATGCCCTAGTTCCTCTTCAATGATTTCATTACAAAGCTCAATACACTCATCGCAAATGTACACAGCGGGGCCAGCGATTAATTTGCGCACTTGCTTCTGGCTCTTGGCACAAAATGTGCACTTCAGAAGCTCGCTGGTCTCAGATAGTGTCATGACAGAACCCTATAGCGAATGGCCGACATTTTTGCCGCGCCACTCGCCAAAGAGCACTAGAGCTTTCTAGAAGACAGCACCTGATCTATCAAGCCGTACTCCATTGCCTCCTGGGCAGTTAAGATCTTGTCTCGGTCGATATCCTTGTTGACCTGCTCCAAGCTCTTTCCTGAGTGATGGCTCAACGTAAATTCAAGCCAGTCACGCATGCGCATGATTTCCTTGGCTTGAATCTCTATGTCAGAAGCTTGACCCTGTCCTCCGCCTCCAGAAGAAGGCTGGTGAATCAGAATTCGGGCGTTAGGCAAGGCAAGGCGCTTGCCGTTGGCGCCAGCAGCAAGTAAGACAGCCGCAGCAGAGGCTGCCTGACCGAGGCAAACTGTTTGAATCTGAGGCTTTATGTACTGCATAGTGTCGTAAATAGCGGTCAACGCTGTGAAAGATCCACCGGGAGAGTTTATGTAAAGGGTGATGTCTCGATCTGGGTCTTGGGACTCAAGAACCAAAAGCTGCGCCATGATGTCATCGGCGGAAGCGTCATCAACTTGGACACCCAAGAACACGATGCGGTCCTCGAATAACTTTGTATAAGGATTGTGCCGCTTTATTCCATAAGAAGTTCGCTCTTCAAACTCAGGAAGGATGTACCTGGCACTGGGTGCCGCGACGCGGCCCTGAGATGTCTCGATGAAACTCATAATTAGGCCTTTCCAACGCCGGTTGAGCGACTAGCAAATTCTTGTATTTGGTCAATAAAACCGTACTCGAGAGCTTCTGCGGCTGTGAACCATCGGTCGCGATCTCCATCAAGCATTACCTGTTCAACGGTTTTTCCGGTTTGCTGTGCCGTGATCGCTGCAAGCTGTCTCTTCATCGACATTATTAGCTCTGCCTGGGTCTGAATGTCCGAGGCAGTTCCACCGAATCCACCAGCTGGCTGGTGGAGCAAAACCCTGGTGTTCGGAGTGGCATATCTCTTGCCCTTCGCACCCGAAGAGAGCAAGAACTGGCCCATAGACGCAGCCATTCCAATTCCGACCGTGACAATGTCGTTTGGAACGTACTGCATGGTGTCGTAGATAGCCATGCCTGCGGTGATTGAACCGCCCGGAGAATTGATATACAAGAAGATATCTTTTTCAGAATCTTCTGCCGCTAGTAGCAAAATCTTGGCGCAAATCTCGTTAGCGTTCTCGTCCCTAACTTCACTACCCAACCACACAATGCGGTCTTTCAGTAGTCTGTCAAAAACACCTGTTCGCTCCATTTGGGGCATTGCCATTAAAATCTCCTTTAGCTACGTAGTGACTACGATAACCAGCAAAGTTGTAACAGCGTGCCCTTGTTCGCCTTAGGCGTTAGACCTCGTAGGTAACTTTTGCACCCTTGGTGTCAGTAATGTCAGCCTGTGCAACCAAGAAGTCCACGGCCTTGCGCCTTTTCAGCTCATCAGCGTAAAAAGCGACTTGTCCAGAACTAGCGACCTGTTCGATGAACTGGTTGGGTTCCATCTGGTAGTTCCTGGAGGTAAACGCCAAGTACTCAATCAATTCCTGGTCCTCAATCTTGATTTCCTCGGCATCGACAATGGCATCTAGTAGCAACTGAGTCTTGAAGCCTTTTTCAGAGTCTGCGGTGACTTCCTTACGGTGAACCTCGTCTTCTAGACGACCTTCGCCTTCTAGGTGAGAATCAACTTCCTTCTTCACAGCCACATCGGACACCGGAATCTTAGCCTTGGCTACAAGTTCCTCAACAATTTTGTCCCTAGCTTGTAGCACTTGCTTGCGACCAAGCTGCTCGGCAAGCTTGGTTTCTAGGTCCTTCTTAAGTTCGGCTAACGTGTCAAACTCACTGGCCAGCTGAGCGAAGTCGTCATCCGCTTTTGGCAGCTCGCGCTCCTTTACGGCCTTTAGGGTCACGGATACTTCGGCCGCCTGTCCTGCCATTTCTCCGCCCACAAGCTTTGAACTAAAGGTTGTGGTCTCGCCAGCCGTGAGGGTCTCTAGGGCCTCGTCGATACCGTCAAGCAGCTGCCCGGAACCTATTTCGTAGGAAATGTCCTGAGCAGTGTCGATGTCCTTACCGTCCATCGTCGCCGTTAGGTCGATTGTGGTGAAGTCTCCAGACTTAGCTGGCCTATCTACCGTCTTTAGGGTCCCAAACCGGGCGCGAAGCGCATCTAACTCGGTCTCGATGTCCATTTTGGCAACCTTGACGGGCTCGACAGTCACCGCAATGTTTTTGTAGCTAGGAAGCTTGAACTCTGGGCGAACTTCAACCTCTAGAGAAATAATTAGGGGTTTGTCCATCTCAGCAGCGGTCGGCGCTGAGCTGACATCCGCCTCAGGGGTACCGAGTGGCTTGAGCTTTTCAGATACGAGTGCTTCTCGGTAAAAGGTGTCCATGCCATCGTTGATGGCCTGGGCGATGATCGAATCCTTACCCACGCGCTGATCCAGAACAGAAGAAGGAACCTTCCCCTTTCGGAAGCCCGGGATGTTGACCTGTGTAGCCACCGACTTGTAGGCCTTGTCCAGTGTGGGCTTGAATCCCGCCTGATCAACTTCGATGGTCAGTTTTACTCGGGTCGGGCTCAGTTTTTCAACGGTCGTCTTCAACTTATCTCCATGGTTGGGGTTTTTCTTCAAGCAATTTGTCGGGATGACAGGATTTGAACCTGCGACCCTCTGTTCCCAAAACAGATGCGCTACCAAGCTGCGCTACATCCCGAACATTCTTGACCAAAGGCCACGAACTCGACCACTCTACCCCATAGAATGATGTCTCGTCTAACAAAGATGCGCGAGTGTAGCTCAATGGTAGAGCCTCAGTTTTCCAAACTGATGACGCGGGTTCGATTCCCGTCACTCGCTCCAATCAAAGACACTTGTGGAGTCGCGTCTTAGGCTCCTTGACAACGAGAACACCAGTACAGCTTCCTACTATTCAGAACCTGAATCGAAATAGGGGTCGAGCAATTTCTACAGGGTAAGCCTTCGCGTTTATAAGCAGAATATCGATCTAAGATCGCGGGTCTTCCCTTGAGATACCCATCTCTTGTCAACATGATTCCGGTCTTGACGCCAATTCTCATTAGTGTCACCGCATCAAACCAAATACCTGCAACCAATTCTGATGCGACCAAATGGCCCGGAGTGTATGGGTTCAAGCCAGCGCGAAAAAGTAACTCGGCTCGATAAACGTTGCCGACCCCAGCAATTACGCTTTGGTCCATCAACAATTGCCCGATTACAACTTTGCTGCCTGCCACCCTTGTGAGAAAGCGCTGTAGCTCGTGATCACCCGGGTCTATTCGTAGAGGATCTGGACCTAGCTTCGATTGTTTAGCCAACACCTGAAGTTGGTCAAGTACTTCGCACGATGTCGGGCCCACGACGTCTGCAACCTGGTCGGCGTTCAGAAATCTCGCTCGGACCTGCCCTACTGGTTCGGGCGGGGTATCCTCAAAGCCTCGAAACCGCCACTTGCCATAAATACCCAGGTGAATTCTCACGGTTGCGCTCTCAAAGCCAAGATAAAGCTGCTTACCAAAAGCCTCGCTGGTCAAAAGTGCTTGACCCGACACTAGTTTCGAGTCAGTAAAGCGACCTTGCGGAGAAGTCAGGTCGACCGGCTTCCCCAAGAAATGTTTCGAAAAATGCCTTGCTGTTCGGTGAACGGTATGTCCCTCTGGCATCGGATTAGTAAATAACCTCTCCGGTATTTTCAAACTGCATCAGTTTGCCAATCCGTCGCACGTGGCGCTCATCATTTGAAAATGGCTGGGTGATGAATGTCTTTATTAGCTCAAGAACTTCAATGTTGTCGTGCTGCCTGGCACCAATTGCTGCAACATTGGCGTCATTATGGTCCCTGGCAAGCTCCGCGGTCTCCGGGTTCCAAATGAGTGCTGCCCGAATGCCCTTTACTTTATTGGCAGCCATTTGTTCGCCGTTTCCACTGCCGCCAATTACGATTCCGAGAGCTTCCAGACCAGTGACTCGGTCTTTGGCAACCGCCAAAGCAGCTTGGATACAAAACCCCGGGTAATCATCCAAAGCGTCGTAAACTTTAGGCCCGTGGTCGACAACTTCGTGCCCAAGTTCAGTCAGTGAATCGACTAAAAATCCGCTCAATTCCATGCCTGCGTGGTCGGTTGCTATGTGTATTTTCATGCTATCCCGCTGTCTCTAATTGGTAACTGGCAACAAAGTCCTCTGGGTTATCCATTCTGACCGCGATGGCCTCACCCCAGTCGAGTTTTATCAAAATCGCAGCTCCCGAACTTGGAATAAAGGCAAGAGTGTTTGACGCGTAACGCAAGCCCCAGCCGCCATAGTCTCTTGCTTGAACGTTTATCCGGCTGACTGACTCGATGGCGCTCAGAGGCACTGTCAGAAGAACCAACCCCCTAAGTCCGATCTCCAGGTTTCCTCGAACTCTCAAACTGGGCTTAGCCGAGAATAACCAAACCATGATCGCAACTGGAATAAGAACCAAGAGAAACCACTGACCAATAAACAGACTTTCGTCGGTATCTAGGCCCGCCTGGAGCATGGTGGTGGTGGTCACAACCAGAAGAATGAAGAAAAACAGACCGACTAAAAGCGACTTCATCAGAGGCTTGAGTAACTTTGCCGTATCTCCTGAGGCCTCGAGTGCAACAAGGCCAGACAAATAGGACACAAAACTGATCGTAACTAGCCACAAATAGCTGTTGAGGTCCAAAAATTGATCAGCTTGTCCGCTTACGCCCCAGTGGATCGCGACGGGGTCCGGGAGTAATCCAGCTGACCCCAGGGAAAAACTTCCGACAAGAAAAGCAATTGTTAAAACCGGGGCTATTAGATAGATTGCCAATCGTGTCGAGGTCATGTTTCTCAATCTACTTCTTGCCCAACTTGGCATTTAACTTGGGGCGAGTAAGCCGCAAAATCATAGATGCAGTAAAAGCGGTAAGAATGACGTACGCGAGAGTAAGCGCTGGGAGATTAACGCTCAGTACCGCAGGTGCCGCCAGAGCGGCTATCACGATTGAGAACTCGCCGCGCGGGATAAGGAACGCAGTTGTGCGCCAAACCGCCAACCGGTCCGTCAGGTCGCGCGTCACCCATCGCCCAACAGCGTATTTGCCCGCGACGCCAACCGCCGTTAGCACCAACGCGAGTGGCAGCACCGCTGGCAACTCCGCCGGGTCGATGGTTATGCCAAAAAACAAAAAGAAAATCGCTGCGAAAATATCTCTAAGCGGCATCAGTCTGGATCTTGCTGCTTCAGCTACTTCACCGGTCAACAACAGCCCGATCAAGAAAGCGGCAACAACTCCCGAAAAGCCAACAAGATCGGCTAAGCCAGCCGCCAAAAGTGCCGTACCAAAAACTGTGAGCAGCAACCCGCCAGGCTCGTTCGGGTCGAGAAACTTCTGAAATCTAGAAGAGCCCTTGAAGCTCACGAGGATCACCAGGCCGGTGATAGCCAAGGCTAGTCCGACTGTTAGTAGGCCGTTCCAGACGCTGACCCCAGTAATAACGGCGGAAAGCAGCGGGAGGTAAGGGGCCAGAGCCAAATCCTCGAATACCAATACACCGATGGCGCGCTTGGAAACTTCCGACTTCCTAAAGCCCATTTCTTTGATGAGCTGAGCTGCAATACCCGAGGAAGACACATAAGTAATTCCGGCGAGCGCTAGTGCACCAGGGATGCCCCAGCCCAACAAAAAGCCAATCAGGAAACCGGGAGTGGCATTCGCGACAACGTCAATCACACCGGCACTTTTGCGCTCTTTGAATGACTTGGCCAAGTCATACGCCGAATACTCAAGTCCCAGGAGCAACAAGAGCATGATCGCGCCGATTTGAGCGCCGGTAACTAAAAACTCTTCGCTTAGCGAAAGAGGGATGAACCCTCCGTTGCCAAGAGCAAGTCCTATCATCAAATAAAGGGGCACTACCGAGAACTTCATCTTGTTGGCCAAAAAAGCAACCAAACCAAGGACCAACAGGGCCGCACCAATCTCAGCAAGCTGTGCTGAGGTCTCGGGTGTTGCCGCCGCCTGAAGGAACTGATTCATAAATCAATTATTGCCCAGAGTTTGAGGTAAAAAAGCATCTAGGCTGTTTAGAAACAAAGACTTAATGGAGAAAAAATGCCAGGGGAAAATCTCACTCGCCTAGAAGCGCAAGCAAGATCTAAGATGCTCGATGTTGATTCTTACATCGTTGAAGTCAATTTGACAGAGGATGCGAAGGTCTTTTCCTATGTCTCGATCGTGCGATTTAGTTGCAGCAAAGAAGGCGAAGAAACATTTATTGATGCGATTACTGCATCTGTTGAATCAATAGAGCTAAATGGACAAAATCTCGATCCTTCTAAGTATTCCGATGGCACCCGGATCACCCTGCCGAACCTGAAACACGAAAACCTTCTCACAGTAAAAGCTCACGGAACCTATTCAAATAGCGGCGAAGGCTTGCACCGGTTCGTCGATCCAGTGGACAACGAGGTTTATTTCTACACCCAATTTGAGGTGCCTGACTCTCGTCGTATGTTCGCCGTATTCGAGCAGCCGGACCTAAAAGCTAGTTTCGAATTCAGGGTCACCGGTAGCCAAAACTGGCAAATGATTTCAAACTCCACCACTCCGGAACCACTACCAATTGGTGAGGGGCTGGCTCGCTGGGACTTCGCGCCTACCCCGAGAATTTCCAGCTACATTACGGCCTTAGTAGCTGGACCGTACACCGTCTGGCGCGACGAACTAGTTTCGTCGAACGGACAGGTGGTTCCACTTGGAGTCTTCTGCCGAGGTTCACTGGCAACGTTTATGGATCCGGACTACATCTTCGACAAGACCAAGGCCGGCTTCACTTACTTCGAGAACCTTTTTGATTATCCCTACCCGTTTGACAAGTACGACCAGCTTTGGGTGCCAGATTTCAATGCCGGAGCGATGGAAAATGCTGGCGCAGTTACTTTCACGGAGAGCTACATTTTTAGATCCGCTGTTACCGACGCGGTCAAAGAGCGACGGGTAGTCACAATTTTGCACGAGCTTGCCCACATGTGGTTCGGAGACCTGGTGACCATGGTCTGGTGGAACGATCTGTGGCTAAACGAGAGCTTCGCCGAATATGTCTCTACCCTCGCGACCGCAGAAGCAACCGAGTGGACGGAAGCCTGGACTACTTTTGCGTCCCTAGAAAAAAGCTGGGCATATCGGCAGGACCAGCTCCCATCAACTCACCCGATCGTCGCCGAGATAAACGATCTCGAGGACGTTCAAGTGAATTTTGATGGCATTACCTACGCAAAGGGAGCCTCGGTTCTAAAGCAGCTCGTCGCATGGGTCGGTCAAGACTCGTTCATGCGTGGTGTTGGTAACTACTTCAAAAAACACCAGTGGAAAAACACCGAATTAAAGGACCTGCTCGTTGAGCTCGAGGCCGAGAGCGGCCGCGATCTAACAGAATGGTCATCGCTTTGGCTCGAAACTGCCGGCGTAAACACTCTTCGTCCTGACATCGAAGTTGATCAAGATGGCAGGTTCACCAAGTTTGACATCATCCAAACGGCGATTGCCGAATACCCATACCTTCGTCCTCACCGATTGGGAGTCGGAATGTTTCAGCTTGTCGGTGGTCGACTTGAGCGTAGTGGCGAGATTGAAATCGATGTTGCGGGTCCCGTGACATCCGTCTCACAGTTACTGGGTGAGATAAAGCCGGCCCTGATACTAATAAATGACAAGGACCTTGCCTACGCAAAAATTCGACTGGACGACGGCTCATGGGCAGTAGCACTCGAGAACTTATCTGGGATCTCTGACTCGCTTGCAAGAACAATGATTTGGTCGGCGGCTTGGGACACCACCAGAGACGCCGAGGCGAAGCCGAGAGACTTCATTCAGTTGGTGCTAGACCACATTGGCAGTGAAACTGAGTCCACTACCGTCACGACACTGCTGCGACAACTAGTAACAACAGCGACGCTTTACGTTTCGGAAGATAAACGAGCAGAGACAGTTGAACACATAGCGGACTCGCTGATCTCGCTGGCAGAGGCTGCAGAGGCCGGGAGCGATAACCAGCTGCAGTTTGCGAAATTCGTCGCTCAGTTCGCAACCAATTCCAAACAACTCGACTGGCTAGAGGGTCTAGTATCCGGACACAAAGCGCTCACAGGCCTAATAGTCAACGGAGACTTGCGATGGGAGATTCTGCTCGGACTGGCGGTCGGCAATCGCGCCGACCCAGACCGAATAGCGACCGAACTGGCCCAGGACAACACGGCAAACGGCAAAAAGTTTGCAGCCGCAGCGTTGGCAGCTATCTCAACTCCAGAGGCGAAGCTAGAGGCTTGGACGGAGCTGACAGAGCGCACCGAGTACTCGAATACGCTGATTAGCTCCGCCTCTTCTAGTTTCGGACGAGTCTCCGACACCAAGTTGCTCGAAATATACGCCGACAAGTACATGTTGATAGCCCAAAGAATCTGGGAGGAGCGGAGTTACCAGATTGCCTCTTACTTGTTGACTAATCTCTACCCAATCGCCCTGGCAAATAAAAGCCTCGCCGACAAGACCAAAGAACTCATTGATTCAAGCTTCGCCCAGTCAAAGCCCGCGTTTAGAAGGACGCTGGTGGAAAATCTGGCTGGTCTGGAACGTGGAATAAAAGCCCAAGCCAAAGACCAAGAGGAGAACTAAATGACCTTTACCGAATTCATGACCGAATGGTCCGCTCTGGTATCCATCGTGATTATCCTCGCGGCAGCTGTCGTGCTGCGTGTGCTGCTGAAGGTGGCATCGAAGAGAATTGTTAGAACCATTATCTCGGGAGTTCAGCGCGTCAAGAAGAATGATCGCCTGGACGACCTGATGGTGGAACAACGACTCACGCAGCGAACTAGGACCATCGCTACAGTCCTCGATAACTTCACAACCTGGGCAATCGCGATCACCGCGCTAGTGATGATTCTTAGCGAACTTGGAATTAACGTAGGGGCATTAATTGCCGTATCGACCGTTTTAGGTGCGGCAATTGGCTTCGGTGCCCAGTCGTTAGTGAAGGACATCCTCTCCGGAATCTTCATAGTCTTCGAAGATCAGTATGGAGTTGGTGACTGGGTCGAAATTGGCGATGTATCCGGAGAAGTAGAACGTGTGGGCCTGAGGGTTACCGAAGTTCGAGACATTCACGGAACACTGTGGTTTGTAAGAAATGGCGAGATTATTCAGGTGGGTAACGCCTCACAGGAGTGGGCAGCCGCTCTTCTGGACTTCCCATTTGCGTACGACAATGATGTTGATCAAGTTCAGGGCATCATACAAACGACCGCTGACGAAATGCGTAAGTCTAAGCAGTGGAGCAGCGACATGATTGCAGATGCCGACATGTGGGGAATGCAGCACGTTTCCGGTGAGCAGTTTGTTATCCGAGTTTCAATAAGGACTCTTCCTAATCGCCAGTGGGCGGTTTCAAGAGAGCTGAGAAAGCGTTGTAAGCAAGCCTTTGATAAACAAAACATCGGCCTACTTCGTGCAAGCAAAATAAATCTGGCGAAGTAATTGCAAGATTTTTATCAGCGAGTTGGCGGCCAGCCGATTTTTGAGGAGCTCACCCGCGCCTTCTACAAAGGGGTCGCAACCGATCCAATACTTAAACCCATGTATCCAGAGGAAGACCTGGAGCCCGCGCGAATCAGGTTGCAACTATTTTTGGAGCAGTACTGGGGAGGCCCGACTACCTACCAAGAGACCCGAGGTCATCCGAGGCTGAGAATGCGTCACAACGGTTTCAAGATAAACCCCGCTGCAAAACAGGCCTGGTTAATGCATATGGAACTTGCAGTGAAGGCGCTCTCGATTTCTGAGATGGATAGAGACGAGCTCTGGGACTATTTGGAGCGGGCCGCTCACTCGATGCTAAACACGTTCGAGGACTAGGAAAACCTGAAGCTTTCCTTGGCTATCACGTGACCAAAGTCGCTACTGAGCCGGATCCAGCCATGGGCCCTGTATACCTTTACGGGAATACCTTTTTGCATGAATCCCAACCCAGCCATAGCAAAGGCTGAGCCAGCTGGAAAATTGTGCTCAATTCCTACTGCTTTACCCCAGATCTGAAGTCTTACCCTCGCGGCAATAGCGCTTCCGATACTCTCAGGAAGAGCTTCGGCCACGGCGGCAATGCCGTCCTTTGCCCAAGCGGAAATTTTCACTTGTTCAACTTCACCCGCACGCACCCAGCCTTGGCGTGGCGGAGAAATGCCGGCCCAGCCAACCCTGGCAGCAGCTTTAGGTGGCGCCAAAAACAGCTCTTCGTTCTCGATGCTCTTTTCCACCGCTGCCAGTAGGTCTTCGATTGTAAAAAGTGAGTCAAGCTCGTTTTCGGAAGTGAGGTTGAGGGTTCTGAGTCCAATGACCGTGAGCCCGTCGCCCAACAAAGATCCGGCATAAATGGGGCTGACGTAAATTGCTAGCACAGACCCAAAAGCACGCAGCCTAACTGCGCCGGCGCCGTCTAAACGCAATGCTCTTTTTAGATAACCTGCGAGATCGACAAGGTCATTCGGGTCCTGAAAGGAGAGATTTTTATCCATGGTCATCTCCTAAACTAGTCAATGAGAGAAGGTTTTTATGCAAGATTCAGTTATTCCACAGGACCCAGTGGCGGATTTAGTTCGAATCTTGGACCTTGAACAGCAGAGCCCGACTACTTTTCTCGGTCAAACCCAATGGATGCCACATGGCAGAGTTTTTGGCGGACAAGTTTTATCACAGTCCCTAGTCGCTGCCACTAGGACGCTTGAGCCTGGGCGTCCGGTCCACAGCCTCCACAGTTACTTCTTGCGCCCGGGGGACGTGACAAAGCCGATTGAGTTTGAAGTTGACATCCTTAGAGATGGTCGCAGCTTTTCGGCCCGCCGTGTTCAGGCCAGCCAAGAGGGTAAGGCCATATTTTCAATGATTGCGTCTTTCCAGGATTCAAGTGGCGGTATGACCCACTCGGACTCAATGCCCGATAACCTGCCCGCACCGGAGACTCTTCCTTCCGCAGCGTCAATTCTTTCAAACTTCGATCACCCGATAACCAATTACTGGGCCAAAGCGCGGCCGTTTGACCTTCGGCACGCAGGTGAACCAATTTATCTATCCGCAGCCAAAGAGCAGTCAGCGAAGCAGTGCGTATGGTTCAAGCCCATATCGGAGCTGCCCGCTGATGAAGGCATAGAAGTGGCGAGCCTGGCTTATGCAAGCGACTATTCGATACTCGAGTCAATAATGAGGCGCCACGGCGTTAGCTGGGCGCACAAAGGTCTTAGTTCAGCAAGCCTGGATCACGCAATGTGGTTTCACGAGAAGCCAGACTTCAGTGACTGGCTGCTTTACGTTCAGCACTCTCCCGCTGCGCAAAACAGCCGCGGGCTGGCACTCGGGCAAATTTTCAACAGAAGCGGGAGCCTAGTTGCATCTGTCGCGCAAGAAGGAATGCTGAGGATTCCAGAGCTTTCCTAGTCTCTGGTAAGCCTGCGATAGGTGGATCGGTGAGGCTTAGCAGCGTCCGGGCCCAATCGCTTGATCTTGTTTTCCTCGTATGAGTCGAAGTTGCCCTCAAACCAGTGCCAATTATCTGGCTTTTCGTCTGTCCCCTCGTGAGCCAAAATGTGCGTGGCCACCCGGTCCAGGAACCAGCGATCGTGAGTGATCACAACGGCGCAACCAGGGAATTCTAGAAGCGCATTTTCCAAAGATGACAGAGTTTCGACATCGAGGTCGTTTGTCGGCTCGTCAAGGAGGAGGAGATTTCCACCTTTCTTCAGAGTCAAGGCTAGATTCAGTCGATTCCTCTCGCCACCCGATAGGACCCCGGCTTTCTTTTGTTGGTCGGCGCCCTTGAACCCAAAAGCTGCAACGTAGGCCCTGGATGGCATTTCAACTTGTCCAACCCGGATGTAATCTAGCCCTCCGGATACAACTTCCCAGAGTGACTTATTCGGATCGATACCTTCTCGAGACTGGTCTACGTAGCTGATCGAAACGGTCTCACCAATCTTGAGATCCCCGTCGTCAATCTGATGCATGCCAGTTATGCACTTAAACAAAGTTGATTTACCGACACCGTTCGGGCCGATAATTCCAACTATTCCATTTCTAGGCAAGGTGAAGCTCAAGTCGCTGAAAAGCGGCCTGTCCTCGAACCCCTTGGAGATTTTCTTGGACTCAATGACTATGTCGCCAAGCCTTGGCCCCGGCGGAATTTGAATTTCCTCGAAATCTAGCTTTCTAGTCTTGTCCGCTTCTGCAGCCATTTCCTCATATCTTGAAAGCCTGGCCTTCGACTTTGTTTGCTTGGCCTTGGGGCTTGATCTAACCCATTCAAGCTCGTCGGCAAGTCGCTTAGACAATTTGGCGTCCTTCTTGCCGGCAACCTGCAGCCTCTCCTGCTTCTTTTCCAAATATGTCGAATAATTACCCTCATACGGGTAAGCGCGACCGCGGTCCAGCTCGAGAATCCATTGGGCAACGTTGTCTAGGAAGTACCTATCGTGGGTGACCGCGAGCACTGCGCCCGCGTATTGCGCTAGGTGCTGTTCGAGCCACAAAACACTCTCAGCGTCCAAGTGGTTCGTCGGCTCATCAAGTAGAAGCAGGTCCGGCTTTTGCAGCAAAAGCTTGCACAAAGCAACTCTTCGCCTTTCGCCACCCGAAAGGTTAGTTACCGGAGTGTCCCCGGGTGGGCAGCGAAGCGCATCCATGGCCTGCTCGAGTTGATTCTCAAGATCCCAGCCATCGGAAGCGTCTATCTGCTCCTGAAGTGTTCCCATTTCCGCCAAAAGGGTGTCGTAGTCGGCGTCTGGGCTAGCAAGCTCAGCGCTAATTTCATTAAATCGCTCAATCTGAGCAATGGTTTCGGCAGCGGCCTCCTGCACGTTTCCAAGGACCGTCTTCTCTTCGTTTAGCGCCGGCTCCTGCATCAAGATGCCAACAGTCGCATCGGGTGCCAGTCGAGCTTCTCCGTTCGAAGGGTTGTCCAAACCAGCCATGATTTTTAGAACAGAGGATTTACCTGCACCGTTCGGTCCAACAACCCCGATTTTCGCACCCGGATAAAACGCGAGTGTTACATCGTCAAGAATAACTTTGTCGCCGTGCGCTTTACGCGCCTTGTTCATTTGGTAAATAAATTCAGCCAAGAAAAATGCCCATCCAATTTGGAAGAGGGAGACCCCTCTTCGTCGTTTGCTCTGGGAAGAGTTTATCCCAGTGCTAAAAAGCGCATTGCCCTTTGAATTTGCAAGTGACGAAGAGGGGTTCGGGTCTGGGTTTTGGGGGGCGCCAGACCCATCGAACTCTATGCGGGCTGAAGCGTAGAGTCCGAATCTTCAGTTTGCTGGTTGTGACGTGCGACCCTTTCGAATGTGCTGGTGCCAAACAAAAGGTCGTGCCCAAGACAATCCGCCTCAATTTCAACTGTCGTTCCAGTGCGCTCGCCGTTATCCCAATCGCGGACCTTCAGTCGACCGCTGACTAGAATTCGGTCGCCCTTGGAAAGCGATTCGTTTGCGTTGACGGCAAGTTGCCTAAATGCCACGACCGTGAACCAATTAGTGTCGCCATCGGCCCATGCACCCGAATCTTTATCGAATCGTCGACTGCCGGATGCCAAGCGAAATGAAGTGACTGAGAGCCCCTCGGATGTGACTACGTGTCTAGGGGTGGTGGCAACCAGACCGACTGCCGTATAAATTTCTGCCATCTATAAGCCTTTCCTTGTGATTCTGGAAAGTTTGGCAAATTGTTAATCGAGATTGTGACGCTGAAACTAATCTGTGGAAAACTTTCTACCGAAGAAGGCTTGTGAACTTCGCTCTGACCTTAGAGACCTTCGGAGCCACCACGGCAAGGCAATAGCCCTGGTTGGGGTTCTTATCGAAATAATCTTGGTGATAATCCTCGGCCTCGAAGTTTTCGGCTAACGGAGTGACTTCGGTGACTACATTCTCGCCCCAAATTTCCTTGGCTCTCTCGACAGCGTCGCTAAAAACTTGCTTTTGGACTTCGCTCGAATAAAACATCGCTGATCGATACTGATCTCCAACGTCAGCTCCCTGGCGATTCAGCTGAGTTGGATCGTGCAAAGTGAAGAAAATATCCAGTATCTGCTCGGAGGAAATCTCATCGGGATCGAACGTGACATTCACGACTTCAGCGTGACCAGTATTGCCATTACAGATATCTTCATAGCTCGGGTTGGGCTTGTGGCCGCCCGTGTAACCGCAGGTCACCTCTCCCACACCGCGGAATTGGACATAAGCTGAATCTAGGCACCAAAAACACCCACCGGCAAGCACAAAAGTTTCCATAATGTTCCTAAACTTAGAAGGTTATCCAATTGATTCCCAATTGGCATTTTGAAAGGTACGGCACAAGCCTAATTGACTCAAAAACACCCTACGCTCGGCGTGCTTTATGCGGCCAGTGCCGCAATCTTATTTGGACTAAATGCCTCCACCACCAAAGTCATAATTCAATCGGGTATTACCCCTGAACAAGCCGTTTTAGTTCGGTCTATTACCGCAGGCCTAATCGCACTTGCCTGGGCGCTCATTGCAAATCGTTCCGATCTACGGGTGGAAAAGCGGCTCATCCCGCGACTTCTACTTTTAGGAATTGTGGGCGTGGGGACTCTTCAGTGGGCCTACTCGCAGGCGGTAGTGCTACTGCCAGTTGGAATCGCACTGCTCATCGAGTACACCGCCGTACTTTGGGTGCCAATAATTGCGTTGCTTTTTTTCAAGGAACGAGTAAAAAAACAGATTTGGTTTGGAGCTGCGCTGGTGCTTGGTGGCTTGGCGGTCGTTGCACAAATTTGGGACAGTCAACTTAGTGGTCTAGGTATTATTTATGCGCTTGGAGCGGCCGCCTCGCTAACCACTCACCTGATAGTCGGGGAGCGAATTCAGCGACACTTACCCACAAACGTCACCATGGCGTATGGAATGGGTATTGCGTCCCTGCTGTACCTGCCCTTTTCAAGGCTAAACGAATTTGACTACGGAAGCCTGACCGACGGCTTAGACCTGAGTGGAAATCTTTCTGGAATAACAGTTCCGTTGTGGATCATGCTCCTCCTACTAGGGGTAGCCGGAAGCTTCCTGCCCATGGCTTTTACTTTTCTTGCGCTACGTCACCTGGGGGCGACTTTGGTGGGCGTAGTGGCTACATCGGAGACGATTCTGGCCGCGATGTTCGCCTTACTGTGGCTTGGGGAGCTGATTAGCCTGACCCAGGCCCTCGGAGGTATGGTGGTAATCGTAGGTATCGTTTTGGCACAGACGTCCAAACGGCAAAGGATAGTAAAGGTGGTTGATTAGATTGGCAACAATAAACTTGGTCCAAGCGGATTTCGAAGCAACAGTAAACAGTGATGGCATAACGCTTGTCGACTTTTGGGCCGAATGGTGCGGCCCCTGTAAAACCTTTGGTCCAATTTTCGAGGAGGCCTCCAATGGCCACCCAGAAATCACTTTCGCCAAGGTCGACACCGAGGCAGAACAAGAACTTTCCGGCATGGCTGGAATCTCTTCGATCCCGACACTGATGATTTTCCGAGATGGCATTTTGCTCTTCAGCCAAGCAGGCGCGCTGCCGGCTCCGGCACTGAACGAGTTGATTGATAAGGTTCAGGGCCTCAACATGGCTGATGTTCACGCGGAAATCGCAAAGCAGCAATCTGATCCCGAAGCAAGCTAGCAACCGAACTTGAAAAACAATTCAATCGCCATGTTGGCGACGATAGCTGGGATCGGGATTTTGGCCTGGTTGATTGGATTTTTTGACCCGACGACATGTACTCCCGATGTTCAGGTCGCGGGGTGGTCCTCCTGCGAGGAAATTGCCAACCAGAGAACTATCGCGCTTTATGCGCTGATTGGCGTGACTGTCGCCGGCGTTCTAATAACGACAGTTCTAAAGCGAAAAAAGAAGTAGCCACTTTCTTGGCAACTTGCTCTCTAGGTGAGCCGCAAGAGAATCTCTCTAAATCAATTCTTGAGTCTCCACATACTTCAATTCTGGAAAAGCTTGCGCGACGGCGGGGTGGGTGATCATTCCCTCGTGCACGTTTAGGCCCAGAGCCAAAGCGGGATCATTCTTTAGGGCGGCCTTCCAGCCTTTTGTTGCCAGCTGCAGCACATAAGGCAGTGTGGCGTTGGTTAGGGCCCGCGTTGAAGTCGAAGGCACCGCTCCCGGCATGTTTGCAACGCAGTAATAGATAGTTTGGTGTACCTGGAAAGTCGGTTCATCGTGAGTAGTCGGCCTGGAATGCTCAAAGCAACCGCCCTGATCAATCGCGATGTCAACAAGGACAGCTCCGGACTTCATCTCGCTCACCATTTTGTCGGTCACCAATTTTGGAGCCCTCTCGCCCGGAATAAGAACCGAACCGATGACTAGATCTGCATCCTTTAGCTGCTCGGCAATCTCGTAGGAGGTCGAAGCTCTTGTTTGCACCTCGGAATTGAAACGCTCGTCAATCTCTCTGAGCCTCGGAAGCGACAGGTCGATAACAGTCACATCTGCGCCCATGCCATTCGCAACAAGGGCCGCTTCGGTACCAGCGACTCCTCCACCGATTACTACAACCTTTGCACGCGGTGTTCCAGGAACTCCGCCCATGAGAACACCGGCACCACCGTTTGTCTTCATCAGCTGGTAAGCACCTATCTGCGCCGAGAGTCTGCCTGCAACCTCACTCATCGGTTGCAGCAAAGGAAGGGAACGGTTCTCCAGCTGAACAGTCTCGTAGGCGATTGCCGTGGTCCCGGACTGGATAAGAGCATCTGTACATTCCCTAGAAGCTGCAAGATGCAGATAAGTGAAGAGCACTTGCCCCTTACGCATCAGCGGGTACTCCATAGCTATCGGCTCTTTAACCTTGCAAAGTAATTCGGCCTTGGACCAAACCTCTTCGGCAGTGGCAGTAATGGTCGCGCCGGCTTTTTCGTAATCGTCGTCCCGAAAGCCCGAGCCTTCGCCCGCACTTGACTGGATTAGAACCCCATGGCCCCGCGTGACTAACTCGTGCACACCGGCCGGTGTGAGCGCGACTCGAAATTCGTTGTTCTTAATTTCCTTGGGGACGCCAACTAACATTTATTCTCCTTGAGCAAGTGACTTGAATTCTTGCAAATAATTCGCTCAGTTGGCTAAAATACGAAGAATCTTCATAGATTGTCCTAATATGCATAGTATTCAATGAAAAATGAGGTTTTTGAAATGCTCAAGCCGCAGAATATTCGCGTCAACGACGAGGTCGACGAAATCGACCGCTCGATTCTTTCGATACTCGGCAAAAATGGCCGTATTTCTAATGCTGATCTAGCGAATCAAGTTGGCATAGCAGCCTCGACCTGTCTTGGTAGAGTTCGCAATCTGGTTCAGCGCAAGGTGATTAGATCTTTTGCCGCCGACATCGCTCCAGAGGCTCTTGGGTTAGAACTCCAGGCTCTGATCTCGGTGTCACTTCGTGCGGGAGCGAGAGCAAACCTTGCCAGTTTCATGACTGCAATGCGTGAGCACCCACAGGTGATTCAAGTGTTCTTCCTGGGTGGTGCAGAGGATTTCATTGTGCACATCGCGGTCGCAGATTCAGACGCAGCCAGAGAGTTTGTGCTGGACCAACTAAGCAATAACGCATCAGTGGCAACCACCAGAACCAACATCGTCTTCGACCACTTTCACAAGGGGCCAATTAGCTAGAGTTGGGCTTATCTGGAGGGTCAAAATGACTGAGTCAATGCACCAAGCAGGAGCAGACAGCGAGCTCCGCGAGGCTATCTATAAATATGCAGCCCAGCGCATGGCTATGGACCCGGTTCCACTTGACGGACCGCGCTCAAGAATCGAGCTGGAAACGCACGCAGGGATCACAATAAGCGAGGCTGGCATCGGTGGGCAGAAAGCTCTATCCATCTTCGAAGAAGTTTTAGCCCCCGCAACCATCTCCACCGATCACCCGAATTTCCTTTCGTTCATCCCCGCTGCACCCACGGAGGCCGCGACTCTTTTCGATCTGGTGGTTTCCGCGAGCTCTATCTACGGTGGCTCATGGACCGAAGGTGCTGGGGCTGTTTTCGCAGAGAATCAAGTGCTTGAATTTCTAGCTGACGAGGCGGGGCTTCCGAAGGGAGCTGGCGGAGTATTTGTTCAAGGTGGCACTCTGGGGAACCTGTCTGCACTTGTGGTCGCGCGCGATGTCGCAGAAGCCAAGCACGGCCGTCAAAATTGGGCAATAATCTGCAGCTCCGAGGCGCATTCATCAGTCAAGTCCGTTGGAAAAGTAATGGGCGTAACGGTCATTTCTGCTGACGCAAGCCAGACTGGCTCGTTAACTGGCGACGCCGCCGAATCCGCAATTCAAGAAGCCAAGAACCAGGGGCTGATTCCTTTCGCTCTGGTGGGCACAAGCGGCACCACTAATTTTGGCATCATTGACAAGCTCGATGAACTAGCGAATGTCGCTGCCGCTAATGATCTTTGGTTCCACGTTGATGGGGCCTACGGTTTGGCAGGAGTCTTAGTTGACGAGCTGAAGCATCTCTACGTGGGGCTAGAAAGAGCTGACTCATTTATTGTCGACCCGCACAAGTGGTTATTTGCACCCTTTGACGCTTGCGCTCTTGTGTACCGCGACCCGGATCTTGCCCGCCAAACGCACACCCAGCACGGGGAATATTTAGAGACTCTAAATAAGAATCATGACTGGAACCCGTCGGATTTTGCTTTCAATCTCACCAGAAGAGTTAGAGGATTGCCTCTCTGGTTTTCACTCGCAACCTACGGGGTTGCTGCTTACCGCTCGGCAATCAAATCGAATGTCGACCTAGCAAAGAAAATTGGCGTTGAGATTTCTACCCGTCCCAACCTCAAGCTGGTACGCAACCCCCAACTCTCAGTCGTAGTGTTCGAAAGAGTCGGCTGGGATGCCAACGACTATGAAGACTGGTCAAAAAAATTACTTGAATCCCAGTTCGCATTCGTTGTCCCCTCCAGCCACCTAGGGAAGCCAAACACGAGGTTCGCAATAGTCAACCCGACAACCAAGTATGAAGATCTGGTTGCAATCCTGGACACGATGGATTAGCCGTGAAACTAACCCAGGTTGCGTCACCGAAATCACTCAGCCGCGTTCGAGAGCCTGAGCGCTCAATCATCAAGGTCGCCGCCGTCCAAATCAACCACAATGTTGATCCAGCTGCACACACAGCGAAACTTCTTGAGGCAATCGAGATTGCCGTGGACGCAGGCGCCCAAATAATTTTTCTTCCTGAGCTAACGCTTTCAAGATACCCGGCCGACCAATTGCCCACGGGGGCGCCTAACCGAAATGCTGAGCAACTGGAATCAGGGCCAACGTTCAGCCTGGTTTCACAGCAGGCCAAAAAATACGGCGTCGTTATTCACGCGTCGCTTTATCAAGAGGCGGGTCTGACTGATGGAAGAGGGCTGAACACAGCGATCGTCGTTGGATCAAACGGGGAGCTTCTGGGATCAACACCGAAGCTCCACATTCCGGTTACCGAGGGTTACTTCGAAGACAAGTATTTCGCTCCGGGTCAAAGCAATGACCCCTACCCCGTGTTCGAAATGGATCTAGTCGGAAAACCAAGGCTTGGTCTACCAACTTGCTGGGATGAGTGGTTTCCCGAAGTTGCGAGGGCTTATGCGTTGGCAGGAGCGGATATTCTTTGCTACCCAACCGCCATTGGCTCCGAGCCTGACCACCCCGATTTTGACACCGAACCGCTTTGGCGTCAGGTAATTATCGGTCACGCGATTGCTAACGGTTTATTTATTGTTGTTCCAAACCGATGGGGCAACGAGGGTTTATTGGATTTTTACGGTTCGTCATTCATCGTTGATCCTTACGGCCGCATTTTGGCTCAGGCCGGCCGGTCCGGTGATGAGGTATTGGTCGCCGAACTCGACTTAGACCAACGAAGAGATTGGCTAGAGCTGTTTCCATTCTTCGCTACGCGCCGACCAGATACTTACGGTTCTATCTCAGATGCAGTCATCAACAAGAGAGTTCCCGGCGGCAAGGGTGAGCACGGTGGCATTCCGGGGCTGACTCCATGACATACATAATGCCTCCCGAATGGGACAAGCACGAACGAACCTGGATCGCATTTCCACACGATGGCTATACGCTTGGCGACACTCCCGATGAACAATACGCGGCCCGAAAAACTTGGGCAAATGTCGCCAATACTGCAAGTAATTTTGAAAAAGTGACCGCCATTGTTCACCCCAAAGACCTTGTCATCGCAAAAAAGTTTCTCTCCAGGCAAGTCGAAATCTTTGACTTAGTAATTGACGATGCCTGGGTAAGAGACAGTGGTCCCACCTTTGTCAAAAACAACGCTGGTGAGCTTGCCTGCGTGAACTGGGTTTTTAACGGCTGGGGTGCTCAAAGCTGGGCGAAATATAGAAATGACAGCAAGATTGCTCAGGAAGTGGCGAGCTTTCTGGGGGCTCCGCGAATAGACAGTGAGATGGTCAACGAAGGTGGCGGTATTCACGTCAACGGCAAAGGCCAAGTGCTACTTACCGAGACGGTTCAACTAGACCCAGGTCGAAATCCAAACTGGACCAAGGAGCAAGTTGAGGAAGAGCTCTCCAGAACTATTGGAGTGACTGACTTCGTTTGGCTGAAACAAGGGCTCACCAGAGACTATGACGAATTCGGCACCAAGGGCCATGTCGATATTGTGGCTTGCTACTCACCCGATCAAAGAGTTCTATTCCATGACCAAAAGAATCAGAATCACCCAGACTTTCCGGTGAGTGAGGCTATCAAAAAACAACTTGTCGACGCTGAGCTTGACCTAGTATCACTTCCCGCCCCAACGACCCTCAGGGATGATGACGGTTTCGTTGATTACAGCTACGTCAATCACTACGTTATGAATGACGCGGTCTTACTTGGAAGCTTTGAAGATCAAAACGACAAAGAGGCTCAGGCCATTTTGAGAGATTGCTACCCAAATAGAGAAGTGATTCTGATTGATGCTCGTGAGCTATTTGCTCGTGGGGGCGGAATTCATTGCATCACACAGCAGCAACCGGTCAGTAAACGCTAAATTTCACGCTAACATTTGGGAAACAACGTCGTAGTCGGAAATTTCCGGCTCGGTTACCTATACCCGAGAGGCCAAACTGTAATGGCAACAAAAACAACCATTCGCAAACGCTTTTTTGCACTCGCAACAGTCACAGCGATTGCATCAATAGCGCTATCTGGCTGCTCGAGCACCGAAACTGAGTCATCTGATCTAGGTGAACTAAATGTTCAGTTCAGCTGGATCAAAAACGCCGAATTCGCCGGAGAGTACTTCGCCGATTCGAACGGCTACTACTCCGAAGCTGGCTTCAGTTCCGTTAACTTAATCGCTGGCCCAACTGCAACCGCAGCTGTAGTTCTTTCAGGTGAAGCACTGGTCGGTCTATCCGATCCGATTGCGGTCACTCCAGTGATTCTGGAAGAGGGCGCGCCTCTAAAGATCATCGGTGCTACTTACCAGAAAAACCCTTTTACAATTTTGTCCCTCAAGGATGGCGGCAACATTGCCACTGCCCAAGACCTAATCGGTAAGAAGATTGGTGTTCAGGCCGGTGGCAACGAGACGCTATTTGATGCACTGTTAGCAGCCAACGGCATTTCACAGGATCAGGTAACAAAGGTTCCAGTGGAATATGACCCAGCTCCACTTGTAAACGGTGAAGTTGACGGATTCCTGGCCTACGTGACCAACGAGTCAATCACCGTTGCGAACCTTGGTTTTGAGGTAACAAACTTGCTATTTGCCGACAACGGCTTGCCGTTTGTAGCCGAGGCATTTGTGGTTACCCAGGACTCAATCGACAACAACCGCGCTGGACTGAAGGCCTTTCTTTACGCAACCGCACGCGGTTGGAAGGATGCAATCGCTAGCCCCAACGAGGGTGCACGTTTGGCAGTAGAGGTTTATGGCAAGGACCTAGGTCTGGACATCGGCAAGGAGCAGCAGCAGTCTGTTGCTCAGAACTCACTATTGGTTGTAACGGATGAGACCGTTGCTAATGGCCTGTTCACCATTTCCGAGGCAATGCAGGCGAGCAACATTGCAACGCTTGCGGCGGCTGGCTACAACATTGCCGCAGACCAGCTGTTCGACCTTAGCTTGCTGGCTGAGGTCTACAAAGAGCACCCAGAGCTTTTGGAGTAACCTTCCCTCATGAGTTTTGAAAATGCCGCTGCCCAGGGTGAATCTACCTTGGGCAGCGGCATCACTATTTCCGGACTGTCCAAAATATTCAAATTGGGAAACAGCACGATTACAGCGCTTGAGGACACCACACTGCACTCGGATAAAGGCAGCTTCTTGTCGCTGCTCGGTCCATCGGGTTGCGGCAAGTCAACAATTCTTCGGATCCTAGCCGGACTGGAAATTCCGACTGCTGGAAGCGTCACCGTGGACGGAATGGACCCGAGTGAGCTCAGACGCGATCACAGACTAGGAATCGCATTTCAGGATTCCGCTCTTATGCCATGGCGGAGCGTTGTTGCAAACATAAGACTTCCATTCGAACTGGCCCGAGTTAGCCCTGACGAAGGCCTAATCTCAGACCTAATAAAGCTGGTGGGCTTACAGGGCTTTGAAAATGCCAAGCCGGCTCAGCTTTCCGGAGGCATGAAACAGCGCGTCTCGATTGCCAGAGCACTGGTGGTGCAACCTTCGGTGCTACTTCTTGATGAACCCTTCGGGGCCCTGGATGACATGACCAGGCAGCGTTTGAACCTGGAGCTATTGCGAATTTGGACCGAAAAGCCAGCTACCACATTGATGGTTACCCATGGGATCTCGGAGGCCATCTTTTTGAGCGATCAGGTAGCGGTAATGAGCCCAAGACCTGGTCGAATCAAAGAAATTATCGAAGTGAACCTGCCCAGACCTCGAACGCCGGAAATGATGCGGACCCCTGAGTTCCATGCACTCCATGACCATGCATCCGATCTGCTATTTGGTGGCAGTGGCGAGGCTGTTGGCGATGAATAACGCAACCAATGTGCGCAGCAAGCTGCGCTTGCCAGCCTGGACCGGCGGTGTAATTGGCATTGTTTCTACCCTTGCCATTTGGTGGCTGCTGGCGGAAACAGTTTTTGCAAGCGTGGGAACCAGACCGGATGGTTCCGGTGGGGCCATCCCGACTCCCTTGGAAGTTGTGCTTCAACTAATTGAAGATGGCTTTGGGTTTTACTGGCGAAACGGAATAATTACCTTGACCGAGGCAGCCATTGGCTTTGCCTGGGGCAACGCATTGGCACTTGTCTTCGCCGGCATTGCGCTGGTGCTACCAAGGCTTGAAACCCTCACAACTCAGATTGCGGTTATTACTTACTGCATCCCAATCGTGGCCATTGGACCTATCGTGCGACTAGTCGTTGGTGCACCCGGGGCCGGGGAACCGGCAGGCGCAGCAATAGTGCTGGCTGCACTGAGCGTCTTTTTCACGACCATGATTGGAGCTCTTACTGGAGTGAAGGCAACTGATAAACGAATGCTCGATGTGGTTACCGCCTATGGTGGCGGTGCAATTCAACGGTTGCTTAGGGTGCAACTGCTCTCAGCGCTTCCGTCTATCTTCGCGGCCTTCAAAATAGCCGCACCGGCTGCCTTTTTGGGTGCAATCCTGGGCGAGTATGTGGGTGGTCCAGATGTCGGCTTTGGACCAGCCATGGTCAATGCCCAGCAGAGCCTTGAGATCGCCAGAGTTTGGGGCGTTGCGCTCATTTCTGGGTTGATTGCCGGTGGCGGTTACGCGCTCTTTAGCATTATTGGAAAGCTCGCTACTCCCTGGGCGAAGGTAATCAACCGATGAACTTCAAGATAGAAGACGCGCAAGATCGCTCGATGATTGTTGTGCGAAGCCGGGTCAAGCGCGATGCAGCAAAGCAGACCGCCAAGATTATTTCTCAGTCCATAGGAAACACTGCCCTTTCGCTGGGTGTAGTTCTGATCCTCTGGGTGGTTGCGCTCTGGGCCTTCGATGTCAGCCCATACATTGGCAAGGGCCCGCTCGATGTCTTCAACTGGCTTTTCCTGGATGAGGCTGCAGTCGAAAATCAGACTTTGGTTCTGACGGCACTTGCCCAAACCATGTTCGATGCCGGGATTGGTTTTGCCTTCGGGTTGTTTTTTGCAACCTTGATTTCGGTGCTTTTCACCCTATTCAAATCTGTCGAGCAAGCGCTGATGCCAATTGCAATGCTGCTGCGTTCAGTGCCACTTATTGCAATGGCACCGATCCTGATTCTAATTTTCGGCAGGGAGCAAGTCACGGTGGCAGTGATGGGGGCCATTGTGGTGCTGTTTCCAGCGCTTGTAAATATCGTCTTTGGCCTTAGGTCAGCATCTCAGGCAACCCTCGATGTTGCGACCGTGTATGGCGCAAACAAGCTTGCTGCCCTCAGGTATGTTGCCTTTCCGAGTTCACTGCCATCATTCTTTGCCGCCGTAAAGATTTCAGTTCCAGGGGCTATCACGGGGGCGCTATTAGTCGAGTGGCTAGCCACCGGCCAGGGTATCGGTTATGGAATTATATCGGCCGTTGGTAGGGCGAAGACCAACGAGGTTTGGGCCTATGTTGTTGTGATTACTTTGGTTTCCATCGTGCTCTACAACCTGATTGGGCTGTTTGAAACCTACGTTCTCAAGCGATTCGCTCCGCAGGCTTGGAAGTCCCGCTAGGAAGTTCCAAGTGGCCGTATTTACCCCTTAGCTTCATGACTAACACGGCATTTCAGCCAACTAGAATCAAGGGGTTGAAAGGAAGCTGCCATGAAGCGAACCGAGACCGCCATCGACCTGTTAGCCAATGAATTAGTCCTTGATATGGCGAGCCGCTATCCATCCTTTGCGACCGACATCGGCTACCCCGGGGGCGAGGGCGATATGGATGACCATTCACCCGAAGCCCTAGCGAAAGAGCAGCTGGCCATCAAGGAGGTTCTTGCAAAATTGGCAGCGCTTGAGCCACAAGATCAGATAGACGAAGTAACAAAAGATGCGATGACCGCGTCCTTAACTCAGGAAATCCAAAGCTATGATTCTGGCCTCCACTTCAGAAACCTCAACAACATTGCGTCTCCGGCGCAAGGGGTAAGAGACATTTTTGACAACTCACCGACGGCCACAATAAAGGACTGGGAAAACTTAGCTTCAAGAATGCGAAAAGTGGAAGTATCCCTGTCTGGATACATCGAAACGCTGAGAATCGGACTGATTGCGGGTGACGCTCCAGCCAAGCGCCAGGTTGAAGCTGTCATTGATCAGGTTCGACAGATCACAGCGACTGATGGCTTCTTTCGTGAGTTCTCAAAAGACGCCAAGGCACAAAAGGGTGAGCTCTCAGAAGAGCTTATGAAAGATCTGGCCGAGGCTGCCGAGGCTGCGACTGATGGATACGCGAAATTTGGATCGTTTTTAGAACAAGAGCTCTTGCCAGGCGCGACCGTTGAGGACGCTATAGGCAGGGAGCGCTACGAGTTGTTATCGATGAGGTTCTTAGGAACCAAAGTGGACCTAGACGAGGCTTACGAGTGGGGCAAGGAAGAGCTTGCTCGGGTAGTCGCCGAGCAGGCTTTAGTGGCTGAGCAAATCCTCCCCGGGGCGAGCGTGGAAGAGGCAATAACCTACTTAGAAAATGACCCCAGCACCAAGCTTCATGGCACAAAAGCTCTTCAGGAATGGATGCAGCAACTCTCGGACGCAGCCGTGGTGGCTCTTTCAGGAACACACTTTGAGATCGCTGAGCCGATAAAAAAGCTCGAGTGCATGATCGCACCGACTAAACACGGTGGCATTTACTACACCGGACCATCAGATGACTTTTCACGACCCGGGCGGATGTGGTGGTCGGTCCCAGTCGGTGTTACTGAGTTCGACACTTGGCGTGAAACCACCACTGTTTACCACGAGGGGGTTCCTGGTCATCACCTTCAAGTGGCACAGGCAACCTATGTGAAAGAAACCCTTAATGCTTGGCGACGCCTAGCTTCCTGGACCTCCGGCCACGGAGAAGGTTGGGCGCTATATGCCGAGCGCCTAATGGACGAGCTTGGTTACCTAGATAACCCAGCCGACCGACTCGGGATGCTCGACGGTCAGCGAATGCGTGCTGCTCGTGTTGTTCTGGATATCGGGGTTCACTTGGGCAAACCGAGGCTCGACGGCAGCGGAACTTGGGATTTTGAGTACGCACTTGAATTCATGGGCAAGAACGTAAACATGAGTAAAGAATTCGTAAAGTTTGAAGTCACAAGGTACTTCGGGTGGCCGGGGCAAGCACCAAGCTACAAAATTGGGCAGCGCATCTGGGAGCAAGTGCGGGATGGCTACGCAATGAAAAAAGGCGATGACTTTGACATCAAGCTATTTCACAAAACTGCACTGAATCTTGGCGGGCTCGGGCTTTCGACCCTCCAAAAAGCAATGGCGCAGGCATAGCGCCCGCTTTTTGGTTAAGCTTGGCAACGTGTCTAAAGTTCTAGCATCACTCCCCATAGGGGAAAAGGTCGGTATCGCATTCTCCGGAGGTCTCGATACCTCGGTCGCTGTTGCATGGATGCGTGAAAAAGGCGCTATTCCTTATGCCTACACGGCGAATCTTGGTCAGTATGACGAGGATGACATTGATTCGATTCCAGATCGAGCAAAAGAATATGGTGCTGAGGCAGGCGTAATCGTCGATGCCCGAGAAGCACTAGCCGAAGAAGGGCTCATCGCTCTTGCTTGTGGTGCATTCCACATTCGAACCGGAGGCAAGGTTTACTTCAACACCACTCCGTTAGGCCGAGTTGTTACCGGAACTCTTTTGGTTCGCGCGATGAAACAGGACGGCGTTGAAATCTGGGGCGATGGCTCGACCTATAAAGGCAATGACATAGAGCGGTTTTATCGCTACGGCCTACTGGCCAATCCAAACTTGAGAATTTACAAGCCCTGGCTGGACGCTGGCTTTGTGGCGGAACTTGGGGGCCGTGAAGAAATGAGCGAGTGGCTTCTTGAGCGAGACCTTCCCTATCGCTCCTCTGTTGAAAAGGCATACTCAACAGACGCCAACATGCTCGGCGCTACTCACGAGGCCAAGAGCTTGGAGTTTTTGAACACACCATTGGAAATAGTCGAGCCAATAATGGGCGTAAAGCACTGGGATGACTCAGTAGAGATTGAAACCGAAGAAGTTACCGTCGAATTCTTGCAAGGTCGCCCAGTCAAGATAAACGGTGAGGTGCTATCTAGCGCCGCTGAGATTATTTTTAAAGCCAACGAAATTGGTGGTCGACACGGACTTGGCATGAGCGATCAGATTGAAAACCGAATAATTGAAGCTAAATCTCGCGGCATTTATGAGGCTCCTGGCATGGCGCTTATACACATTTGCTACGAAAGACTTCTCAGCGCAATTCACAACGAGGACACCGTTGCTAGCTACCATCAAGAAGGCCGCAGAATGGGGCGCCTGCTCTATGAAGGTCGCTGGCTAGACCCGCAGACCCTAATGCTCAAAGAATCCCTCATGAACTGGGTTGCCAGTGCGGTCACTGGCTCGGTGACGCTAAAGCTTCGCAGAGGCGATGACTACACGATTATGAACACCGAGGGCACGGGCTTTAGCTACCACCCAGAAAAGCTGTCGATGGAGCGTAATAAAGAAGAGGCCTTCGGCCCGACAGATCGAATTGGCCAGTTGACCATGCGAAACCTAGACATCGAAGACACCAGAGCCAAGCTTGATCTTTATAAGACCCAAGGTCAGCTTTCTGACAACGCGAGTGACCTGACCTAGTGAGCATTCACATTGGGGCCGAGCCTGGAGAAATTGCAGAAACGGTTTTATTGCCCGGAGATCCATTACGTGCAAAATGGATAGCCGAGACCTTTTTCGACAACCCTGTTCAGTACAACTCGGTAAGAAACATGCTTGGATTCACTGGCACCTACAAGGGACAGCGAGTCTCGGTTCAGGGCACTGGCATGGGCGCTCCTTCAATCGGAATCTACGCTCACGAGCTATTCGAAGATTTCGGAGTTCAAAAAGCAGTCCGGGTTGGCACCTCGGGTGGATTGGCACCAACCAAATTACGTGACGTAGTAATTGCAATGACCTCGTCTACTGACTCTCAAATAAATCGTCGCGCTACCAACGGCTTGGACTTTGCGCCAAGTGCAGATTACGAACTTCTTGAAAAGGCAGTTGCAAAGGCCAGAGAGCTCGAAATCAGCTTCCATGTTGGCGGTATAGCTTCCGGTGATCTTTTCTATGACGCTACAGACTCTTTAGAGCAATGGAAAAAGCTGGGGATTCTGGCCTTAGAGATGGAAACCAACCAGCTCTACACTCTTGCAGCCAGGTTCGGCCGCAAGGCTCTTAGCATTGTGACAGTGTCGGACATGATGGATGGGACTGGCCACACCTCTTCAGAAGAGCGAGAGTCTGGATTCGCAAACATGGTCGAAATAGCGCTAGCAGCTTCCAGGTGAAGTACATAAAAGTTTTGCTTCAGATTGGCCTTGGGTTTGGTTTGTTATCCGCTGGGATTTCCCACCTGACAACCGCAAGAGCCGAATTCCGGGCTCAGGTTCCGTCTTGGCTTCCGCTAGATGCTGACTTCGTAGTGATCGCATCCGGAATTGTTGAAATCTCCTTGGGCATTGGTCTCCTAATACTCTGGAAACAGCTCCCGAGAAAGTTGATTGGGTTTGCGGCCGCCTTGTTTTTCATCGCTATTTTCCCGGGTAATCTTTCGCAGTGGATAAACGGAATCAGCGCTTTCGGCCTAGACACAGACCAAGCTCGATTCACGAGGTTATTCTTTCAACCCGTGTTAGTTGTTTGGGCACTTATCTCTACCAATGCCTATCGACTATTTAGGCGCAAGAAAACTTAGCTTTACTGCAGTAAAATCTAGGGGTGCCAACAACCCAAAACGTAATCGGCTTCCTGCTGCTTTCGATAGTCATAATTCTGGTGCCGGGACCAAGCGTTTTGTTTGCAATCGGTCGGGCCTTGGTGCTTGGAACAAGAGCCGCGCTTATAAGTGTTTTTGGAAACGCCCTAGGTGTTGGATTACAAATTCTTGTCGTGGCCCTGGGCCTCGGTGTTCTTATCCAGCAATCCCCGGAACTATTTTTTGTTATCAAGGTAGTCGGAGCACTAATGATCGGCTTCTTGGGACTGAAAGCGATCTGGCAACGCAAAAAAGTTGATTCGGGTAATGCCTCGGTTTCACCTTCAGGTAAAAAAGTCCTAAGCGAATCAATTGTTGTTGGCATCACGAATGCTAAAACCCTGGTGTTCTTTATCGCAGCATTGCCAAGTTTCGTAGCTCCCTCGGGCGGCAACCCCAGCGCACAAATGCTTTTTCTGGGTGCACTATTTCTAATCATTGGAGTGACCAGTGACTCGGTGTATGCGATTGCAGCCGGTAAGGCCCGGCACTGGCTCGGCGGTTCAGAGTTGCGCCTTGCAAATTTCCGTGGAATCGGTGGCCTAGCCCTGATGTTCTTGGGGCTCTACATGCTGCTAGACGCGCTCCTGTAGCAAGCTAACCTTTTCGTCTTTTGAGCATTAGCGAGTCGACCTCATGCCTTGACGGAATCGAATTGGACGCCCCCCTGGATTGTACGGAAATCCCCGCGGCAACGGTGCCTAGTTCTGCGGCCTCCAAGGGTGTTAGGCCTTGGGCTAGTCCCGCCACCGCATAGCCGCAAAAAGTATCGCCCGCACCGGTAGCGTCAATTGCATCGACTGCCATGGCGTCAACATTGCCTAGGAACTGTCCATCAGCAAATACCGATACCCCCTGAGCACCCCGGGTGACAAACACCAGCCCCACAAGCTTAGAAAGCTCAGCACCGGCGCTTTCAAAGTCAGTAGCGCCTACGAGTTGCGTAACTTCGGTTTCATTAAGCGTGATGATGTCGACGAATTCAAGTAGCTTGGGATCAAACTCCGATGATGGTGCGGGAGTGAGCACCACTTTCCAGCCAGCCTTCTTGGCAAGCGCGGCAACTACAAGGTTATTTTTATTGCCTATCTCCAACTGCAGAACAAGAAGCCCCGGTCCCTCTTGAAAACTTTGCTCTCTTAATTTGGGGCTGTAATTGGCTCCTGGAACAACTGCAATCTGATTCTCGCCGTCTTGGTCAACGAGTATGAAAGCTTTACTGGTTGCAGTGCCAGAATCGAGGATTCTCGAGAAGACCACTTTTTGTTCCGAAAGAAAGTTCGTCAAAAACCCACCGTCATCATCGTCCCCGACTGCAAACTGGAAGGTTACGTCCCCACCGGCCCGATGGATTGCAACAGCCTGATTCAGACCCTTTCCTCCGGCAAAGCGTCCAGAATCGGATGCCAGTACCGTTTCCCCGGGCAGGGGTAGCTTCTTCATAAAGACCGAGTAGTCAGCGTTGACACTTCCAACTACTGCAATGGATATCCCTTGCTTCAATCAGTCCCCTTTTGAGTTGATGACGTTTATAAACTCGAACTTTTTCTAGAATAGCCAAAGGAGCACGAATAAAAGGCGCTCACGCTTACCTAAAAAGATTCACGGCTATTGCCCGATGCTGTGCTAATCCATCAGCTTGAAAAATAGGTTAGCTAACTACTGCCGGCGAGACTGAGTACAAAGCGAACAAGCGCTCAAGGAATACTTATTGGCAGAGATTTAACAGCGGATCTTTAGATCTAGAAGCTAACTTTATGGAGATGAAAAACTACTCGAGAAGTTGGCCGATGCTTAGAGCGCTAGGAATGGCCGGAGCGATCCTGCTGGTTGCGGCCGGTTGCGCTGCCGCACCTGGGCCGAAGCCGATTGCCCAAATGGAGCATGTCCACAGTGTCGCAGCTGACGGGGGTAACTTTTATCTTGCCAGCCATCACGGTATTTACAAATGGTCCGATGAGGGATGGAACCTGGTCGGCGAGGAATTCGATGCCATGGGTTTGACGATTGATAAGGGCGTTTTCTACGCCAGCGGCCACCCGGGACCCGGACAAGATTTTCCTAACCCGCTCGGGATCTTAGAATCCCGTGACAACGGAAACACCTGGACACCAAAAACTTTCACTGGCGAGGTCGACTTTCACCTGCTTGAAGTGTCGGGAGACGCAATTGTTGGTATAGCAGCTAACTACGGTGTGGTTGTCGGATCCCAGGATGGAGCCGCTACATGGTCCAACATTGCTACTCCAAGCCTGACGAGTTTGAGCCTAAATCCAAATAACGGTGTTCAGTTCTTGTTGACCTCAGAGGGCATCCTCTACCTAACCGAGGACTCAGGGCTTTCTCTCAAAGAAATCACTGCACCTTCCGGCGTAACAAAAGTGGACTGGTCTGATAACGGCATCATCCTCGCCACCGATTCAACAATTTATAGGAGCCCTGACCTGGGCATGCCATTCCTTGAACTTGCGGAGTCGTTTACCGGCATAAAAGACGTAGCGGCTAACGGGGGCAGCATTATTGTCCTAGATGCGCTAGGGGCGCACGTCTCCACCGATAACGGCAAAGTGTTCAGTTTGCTGCCCTAGAGCCATTGACTAATTGATGAGAAGCTTCCGCGGTCAATCTGCTCGGAAGACTTTTAACGCGTAAAAGCTTTCTCGCCAAGCGGCATGAGCCAAAACGCAAGCATGTTTCACGCTTCGCCCACAAACTAAACTAGAGGTAGCCTTTCGGGAACTATAAGCCGAGGCAGAATGTTGTTACCACTGACAAGAGAGGCCTCACATGTACACAGCAACATGGAACGGCAAAGTAATTGCCAAGTCCGATAAGACAGTGGAAATCGAAGGAAACCAGTACTTCCCTCTCGACTCGGTCACAACGGATTACCTCACGGATTCCCAAATGCAGACGAGCTGCCCATGGAAAGGAACTGCAAGCTATTTCAACCTAGATGTTGATGGTGAAACCAGCAAAGACTCAGCATGGACCTATAAAACTCCAAAGGACGGCGCGGCCTCGATCGCCGGTCACGTGGCCTTCTACCGAATGGTAGAGGTCACTAACAGCTAGCCACTAGCCGGAATTCGACTATTGATTGAATTTATAGATGTCACAAAAACCTACGGCGAAGATTCGGCGGTCTCCGGCTTTTCGCTAATTGCCCCAAGTGGCAAAATCACTGTGCTCATGGGGCTTTCGGGTTCCGGTAAAACAACTCTTCTTCGGGCCGTGAATAAGCTTGTGCAGCCGACTGCGGGATCTGTACTGATTGACGGTAACGACATAGCGAACCTGGACTCTGTGGTTCTCCGAAGATCAATTGGCTATGTCATGCAGGAGGTTGGACTACTCCCCCACAAAAGCGTTTTAGACAACGTGACCCTGATAGCCAACATAGCCGGCCAAACCAAAGATGAAGCGCTAAACAACGCCCTTGAATTATTAGAACTAGTCGGCATTGATGGGAGTTTTCACGATCGCTTTCCCGGACAGCTCTCCGGTGGACAGCAGCAACGCGTTGGAGTAGCAAGAGCGCTCGCGATCAAGCCGAATATTCTTCTTATGGACGAGCCCTTTGGCTCGGTAGATCCAATTGTCCGAGAGGAACTGCAAGACGAGTTAGTTCGAATTCAACGCCAGCTTTCGCTCACCATTATTTTGGTTACTCACGACCGATACGAAGCAATCAAATTGGCTGATCAGCTGGTAGTGCTAAGCAAGGGCGCGAAGATTGAACAGGCCGGTGCCCCAAAGGATTTAATTGAGAAGCCAGCCAACAAATTCGTTCAAAAGCTACTTGGACTGTAGCGGGAGCACTTATGGAGTGGGCCGCTAAAAACTTTGACTTTGTACTTGAACTATCGGTGACCCATCTTTTGATTTCCCTCGTGCCACTGGTCTTGGGTTCGGTCTTAGCCTTTGCCCTAGTCAGGCTCACCCCACTAAAGCTCGCAGGGACGATCGGGACCACTTTTAGTGCCATCTACGCGATTCCTTCTCTTGCAGTCTTTGTCGCGTTGCCCGCAGTCATTGGCACCAGCTACCTAGGTCCCACCAACGTAATAATCGCCCTGAGCATTTATGTTGCAGCAGCGATGTTCTTCTCCACCCGTGATGCTTTCAGTCAAGTCCCCAAGCCAACAGTCTTTATTGCCAGAGCTCAAGGATTGAGTCCCCTTCAACTTTTTATTCACGTGGAGTTGCCACTTGCAATCCCAGGCCTCATCGCAGGACTGCGGGTAGCGGCGGCAAGCACTGTGTCGATGGCATCAATTGGTGCCATAGTCGGAGTTAGAAACTTGGGCTACCTATTCTTGGATGGCTTTCAACGAAAAATACCCGAGGAGATACTTACCGGACTCTTCGCGATATTTATAATCGGCATTGCGTTGGACCTTGGACTCTGGGCGCTAGGTAAGGTCCTTACCCCGTGGACTAGAAGATCGGCCCAGCGTGTTTAGTATCGGCGAACTCTTCGACTGGCTCACGGATCCTGAGAACTGGACGGGCCGATACGGTCTTGCCAACTTATTCGTAGAGCATTTGACACTTACCCTTGTCTCTCTGGCCATTGCCGGATTGCTGGCCATTCCGATCGGCATAGCAATCGGCCAATCGGGACGCGGCGAAACGCTCGTTATAGCAATATCATCGGCCTCTAGGGCTATCCCAACAATGGGACTGATGTTCGCGCTGGTAATGGTTATGGGCGTCGAATTTAGACAGTTCGCCGTGGTGTTGGCCCTGGTCGGTATAGCTATTCCACCAGTTTTGGCAGGGGCTTATGCCGGCATTAAGTCAATACCCATAGTCATCCGAGAAGGCGCTCGAGCTCAGGGCATGACCACGTGGCAGCAGATTAGGCATGTTGGCTTCCCACTTTCGGCACCCTCCATGGTTGGTGGCTTCAAGATTGCCTTCCTACAAGTGGTCTCCACCGTGGTTCTTGCGCCGCTAGTAGGACTCGGTGGCTTGGGCTTCGGAGTAATTCAAGGTCTGGCGCTTCGAGATTTTTCTCAGCTAACGGGAAGTGCTTTGGTAATTGTGTTGTTGTCCATTACCGGAGAGAGGCTGTTAGCCAAAGCACAGAGTAAATTGGACCGCCGGCTCACGCACTACTAAAATCGACAGATAACTAGAAGGAAAACCAATGATAAAACCAATTAAAAAATCCATTAAGAGTGTCATTGCTCTCAGCGCTGTTGCAGTGCTGGGGCTTGCAGGCTGCGCCGAATCGAACAGCGAGCCACTTGTAATCGGCTCACAGGCGTACTACTCAAACGAAATCGTCGCCGAGGTATACGCCCAGGTTTTGGAAGACGCTGGCTACTCGGTTGACAGGCAGTTTGCCCTGGGACAGCGTGACGTCTACGTGCCAGCACTTTTGGCCGGTGAAATCGATATTTTCCCTGAGTACACCGGAAACTTACTGCAGTACTTTGACCCCGAAGCCACCGCGACCGCAGAAGAAGACGTTTACCAGGCCTTGCAGGGAGCACTGCCAGCAGGCCTAACGGCTCTTGCACTTTCGGGAGCTTCCGACCAAGACTCTTACAACGTCACAAGTGACTTTGCAATGAAGAACAACCTAACTTCGATTGGGGATCTTGCTGGAGTATCTGGAATTCGACTCGGTGGCGCCCCAGAGCTAGCTGAGCGACCATACGGACCAACAGGCCTCTTGAGCTCCTACGGCGTGACCGTAGAGTTTGAGGCCACTGGAGACACCACCGTTGAGTCACTCGTAGCAGGACTAATTGACATGGCGAACGTCTACAGCGCTGACCCACGAATCCAGCAGCTTGGACTGGTCACGTTGACAGACCCGCAGGGTCTTTTCCTGTCCTCTAACCTTGTGCCAATCGCCTCGGATGCCGTGAATCAAGAAGCGCGCGATCTAATCAGTGCCGTCTCATCGGCCATGACAGCAGCAGACCTAGTTGCTCTAAACGTCAGAAGCGTTGACGAGCAACTGTCATCAGCTGTTATTGCCAGGGACTGGTTGCTATCAAAAGGTCTTATTGACTAAAGAGAAGAATTAGAAATACCCAGTCCGCTTTTAGAAAGCGGACTGGGTATTTTTTTTGCAAAGAGCCCTTAGGCAATCAGCAAGGGTAGAAAATTAGAGCTGCTTGTCCTTTTTCGCCGGACCTGTTTTACGCGTCGCAAAGGCAAAGATCCCTAGTCCGGCAACCAGTGCACCGGCGCCTAGGCCGTAGGCGACAACATCAGATGCACGATTTTCGTCCACAAACACACCAACGAAAACCACAGCAATAATCGCAACGACCACGCCGATGAGCTTCGATTTGAGATCATCAAGGTCATTCACTCTCAACCAATCTGGGACATCGATGTCAGTGTCGATGAATAGTTCATATAGTCCGTACCCAATTACCAAGAGCACTGTCCCAAGCAGAATCGCGTCAACCGCCGTTAGGACTTCGACGATTGAGGACTTCAGCTGGGTCAGATTTCCAGCTGCGTTATACACGGCCACTAGCATCGCGATAGACCCCTGAGCCATTAGCAATAATGCTCCGATTATCGAAGCTAGAGCGGGCACTACTACCGCGTACCTAGTAAGACCCAAAATTTTTCTCATGTCCAAAATTTTAGTGCCCGGACTTTGAAGTTGGCTGAGACTATTTATCGTTTTCGGTTCTAGATAGGCGCTGTGAGACGTAGACCGGTATCAAGGACAACACAATCACAACGGTGGCAACTACATTGACAACCGAAGCCTGATTCGGTCTTGCCATCTCCTTGAGTATCCAAAGCGGCAAGGTATCTACGCCAGGAGGAGCAGTGAAAATTGTGACAACCACCTCGTCAAAGCTCAAAGCGAACGCTAATAGTGCACCGGCTGCAAATGCTGTTCTGAACTGCGGGAGCGTTACGAGCCTGAACGTCCCCCAAAGGCCCTCCCCTAAGTCCATTGAGGCCTCCTGCAAAGACGGATTCATTCTTTTGAGCCTTGCGAAGACATTATTAAAAACCATCACGATACAAAATGTGGAATGGGCCACAATCATGCCGAAGTACCCGATCTGAAAGCCAGCGGGGCTCAAGAAATTGCTGTAGGTATTGCTAAAAGCAACACCCGTGACGACGCCCGGCAAGGCAATTGGCAGAACAACCAATAAGTTCACAACCCCTTTGCCGAAGAAGTCGTATTTACTGAGCGCAAATGCAACCAAGGAACCTAAAATCATGGCAATTGTCATGGCCCAAAAAGCCAGAACTGCTGAGTTCCACAACGCAGCACGAATGGACTCGGACTCGTAGGCAATAACCCACCACTTGAGGGAAAATTCGTTTATGGGCCACCCGGAAATCTGGCGTTCGTTGAACGCGTTCAGAATAAGAACGCAAAGAGGTGCATACATGAAAATAAGCACGAATGAAACGCTGGCCATCAGGAACAGGCGGGAACCTCTAGAAAATCTCAGCAAGACGCTACATCCTTTCCAGCGAACCAGTTCGCCTTGCAACCATCAGGTACATAACAACGAAAGCGATTGGCACCATGGAAAAAGCCGCCGCTACTGGCGGGTTCAAGTTGATGTTCGAGGCAATGATTGACCCGATCATCTGGGTTGACCCTCCAACAAATCTCGCTGCGAGGTAATCGCCCAAGCTCAAAGAAAAAGTAAACACGCTGCCGGCGATTATTGCCGGGGTTATTAGAGGCAACACCATTCGGAAAACGGTTGGCCAACCCTTTGCGCCTAAGTCCGCCGATGCATCGAACAAGTTTGGTGGAAGTTGTCGAATTGCAGTAAATACAGGAAGAGCCATGTACGGAAACCAGAGGTAGGTCAAAGTCAAGATCGTTACGGGAATGCCAAAACCCGGGCCGCTAATTCCAAACGGCTCCATGAGCCAGTTGAACAAACCCTGTTCAGTAAATGTCAGGCGCATCGCTAGGAGCTTGACGAGATATCCCGCCCAAAGCGGGAGTGTGATGGCAACGGCCAAAAGGTTCCTCACCCTTGGCCTTGCAATCTTTGCCATAAAAATTCCCAGTGGCACAGCAAAGACTATGCAAACAGCCGTTACTGAGACTGCAATGCCAAGTGTCCTGACTGAGGTCGCAAAGTATGCCGGAACCGTAAAAATGTTGACAAAGTTTTCTAAGGTGAACCCAGGAATCACCTTAGAGGTGTAGGGATTGATAAACCAAAAAGCCGTCACAAGTAAAAGCGCTAAAGAGACTATGTAGACACCAACCAACCACGTCATGGGCAGTGCCAAAAGGGCAAGCAATCGAGTTGTTGGTCTCTTGTGAAGGTAGGTGGAAACCGGACGCTTAGGGGCCTTTATTACTGCGCCCATGCCTTCACCGCCCTTCTAAGTCGTGTGGATGAGGCCTGCTAGATCTAAATGTTGGGTAGTACCGGGTGAAGGCCTAGCCTTCACCCGGTAAAGCGTTGCAGTTAACCCTTAACGGTTACCCACGCATTAGTCCAATCTTGGAAACTGGTGCACTTAACATCAGTGCGTCCATCGACGCACTCGTCAATTGGAGTGGTCCATGGCCAGACTTCGTCCCAGAATGCTTCATCCTCAGCTGCGAACTGGTCGCAGTGAGCCTGAGTGTCCGCATCCGTGGCGCAGAAAGCAATGTTTGCGGGAGCCATTCCGAAGTTCATGGAAATCGCGCCGTTTACACTTGCCTGGCTGGTGTAATCGATCCATGCGTATGCACAGTTCGAGTTTGGTGTGGTTGAAGATACCAACCAGGTGTCATACCAACCAGTTGAACCTTCCACAGGAAGAGTTGTCTTTAGGTTGTCCTGAGCTGCGAACTTCTTCAGAATTTCCCATGAAGTTCCGACAACCGTGTTACCGCCCACGAACGAAGTGATCTGAGCCACTGGATCTGACCAGTACTCACCGATGATGGTGTTCTGCTGCTTGAGCAGCTCCACAGCAGCGGCTAGCTGAGTCTCGTCTAGTGCGTACGGGTTCGTGATTTCAAGCTCAGGCTTGTGGTACATCAAGTACACAGCTGCGTCAGCGATGTAGATTGGCGCGTCATAAGCGGTGATCTTTCCAGCGTATGGGCTGTCAGTTTCCCAAACTACGTCCCAGCTCTCTGGAGCTCCCCCAGTTACTGTTTCGTTGTACTGCAGTAGGTTCGCGCCACGGCCAATTGGAACACCGTAAGGCTTGCCATTTACAACGTCATAGATCTGACCCTTCATTCCATCGGCAATTTCATCGCTGAAGTTAGGGATTAGCTCCATGTTTAGTGGTGCAACGTCCCCACCGACGATTAGGCGAAGTGCGGCATCACCGGAAGCCGACACAATGTCGTACTCGCCAGTGCGCATTAGTGTGACCATCTCATCGCTAGTGCCAGCAACTCGAGAGTTAACAACGCAACCGGTTTCAGTCGTGAATGGGTCAACCCACTTGGGGTCCACGAAACCAGACCAGTTGACAATGTTTAGCTCACCCTCGAACGTTCCCAGCTCGGCCTTCATTGGCACGTCTGGAACAGTAAGAGTTAGTTCGCCACTCGTTGATGCACAACCAGATAGCACCAACGCGCTAGCCGCTATTAGGGCTGGAAGAGCCCGTTTACTTCTTCTCATTTTGTTTCCTCTCATAGATTCATTGATTGTTTGGAATCTTGGCGACGTGCTCCTTACGGAATGACGCCAATACCCTGTCGCCCGCTTCAAGGCCTAAGCCTTGCCCCGGTAACTCTTCATTTAGTCGGGTCACTATAAGTCGCAACCCAAGGTCGGATTCCAACACGTACAAAGTGTTGGCCCCGGTGTATGCGATGTCGGTGATGGAAGCCATTACGCCGACCTCGTCTTTGGAAACCTTTGAATTTTCGCTCTCCAATTTAATTCGTTCGGGCCGGATGTTTACCATCTGATCGGAGCCGAGCAGCTCCTGAGCTGCGGGACCAGAAATTAAATTAGAAATCCCTAAGAAGCTTGCAACGAAACTCGAGGCAGGATTTTCGTAAACCTCGCGTGGGGTGCCTATTTGCTCTATGCGACCGGCGCTAAAAACTGCGATGCGATCGCTCATGCGCATAGCCTCCTCCTGATCGTGTGTAACGAAGATAAAAGTTATTCCAACTTCGCGTTGAATTCGCTTGAGTTCGACCTGCATTTCCTCACGAAGTTGCCTGTCTAGGGCACCTAGCGGCTCATCCAACAGCAGAACTTTTGGACGAAGCACCAGAGCGCGGGCAAGAGCAATTCTCTGTCGCTGACCTCCCGAGAGTTGGTGAGGGAGCCTATCTGCCAAGTGGGTGAGCTTGACAGATTCAATGGCTTCAGACGCGAGCTTTGCTCGCTCAACCTTTGGAATTTTGCGGGCACGCAGGCCGTACTCGACATTTTGCTGAATGCTCATGTGCGGGAAAAGCGCATAGTCCTGGAAAACAGTGTTTACATCACGGTCGAACGGTGCCAACTCTGTAACGTCTGACCCGTCAAGAAATACCTGACCAGCCGTAGCGGTTTCAAATCCTGCGATTATGCGAAGGACTGTGGTTTTACCCGATCCTGAAGGGCCAAGCATTGAAAAGAACTCCCCCTGCGGAATTTCAAGGTCAAGGTCCGAAACAGCAGTGATGTCGCCAAATATCTTGTTAAGGCCCCTCAGGCTCACAGCCGAAGTGTTTGTTTTAGAGGAAGGGTCCTGCGTTCCCTTAGCGGTGCTAACGGTCAAAATTTCACCCAGCCAGTCATTGGACGTCATAGTCATCAAGGCCTCGAATGACGCCTTGATGCCAAATTATAGCCCCCGACCATTGACCAACCTGTGGAAAGAGATATTTCGAAAGTCTCATTTCAGTGACGATGTTCGCTGCATCTAGAAAACCTAGAGAATCCGGTCACTTCTGTTTCAGGGGGCTTGCACCCCCCGCCAATTTCACAGTCGCTAAGGGTTAATACTAAATAGATCAACATCTATGTATGCTGTTGTAATGAGCGACTGGAACTACACCAAGTGCACAAAACCATTTAGCAGCATTGAGGAGGCCGAGGCCTTCATGATCAAGAAGGACTTTGCCGGACACATCCTCAAGCGGAACAACGGGTACTCGGCGGTTTGTCCTGCTTACCCGGATGGCTACTATCCGGATGCGGTACTGGTGCTATCTAGAGACAACCAGAAAAGGGAGCTTTCGAGCACCGCCAAACAGCTCCCAATTTCATCTGCCAGCGACTGCTGCTAGGGCTGATGCCCGTGACTCTCGCATCTAGCGCCGACGTCGTCGCTTCACCGCCCGCGCTAACCGCATGACAATGCCGACCAAAATCAGTACATAGATCAATAGTGAAAATACCCATTTGACGACTGAAGCTGTCGAGGCGAGCACAGCCGTCAACGGAGAAATCACACCATCGGCAAGGAACTGGTTTGAAAGCGCGACTAGGGCGAAGTTCTCAATCCAATCAAAGACCACTTGACCAAATGGGAGAAGATTTAGAACGCCAGCCCTTTGAGAATATGACTTCAATAACACCGACACCCAGACCACGTACATGAGCCCGTAGATCAACCCGAAAAGAGTGTCCCAAATTTGATTGAAGTCGATGTAGGCATCGATCATCTGATCAGAGCGTTCCGCAAAGAACGCGAGAATCTCTGCTTGACCGAAGCCCAGCGACGTTCCTAGCGATCTGACGTTGCTGTTGGCAACTTCGAAAGCGGTCCCCTTGGCCGTTAGAAACAAGCCAAGATAGCCCACAAAGACGGATGTCATGAGCAAGCCGGTGACAAGGCTTGATTTCGTATAGAAAAATTGTGACGCGCGACTCAGAGGTCCGGATGTGTTCGGCGGATCTAAGCTTTCGGCGCTTTCGCTGGACATCTCTTGACTCCTTCACTCGCTGCTCTTGATGAGAAGCAGTAATCTCCGGCGCTCAACACAGTGGAGATTGGGGCCTCTTGAGCTGTCGGTCGCCTGCATCCTCTATCCCTAAACAGCCTAGGTGCAGTTTTAGTATTAGAGGAATCAATAACTTGAAGCGTGCGGAGCCCGCGGCAAATATCGAAACAGCAAACTAGTCCTATGACCTTTTGCATAACTCCCCTAGACTTCTAAGGAGCTGGTGATAAATCACTGTCTTGCGTCGTAGAACGACCCCCACGAAACTGTGGCTAAACTTTTTCTTTCGGCGAACGAATTCATCCATCGATGTCTTCGCCGTGTTCCCCAAGCTTTGGGCTCAAAAGTGATGTTTTGCATCACATGAAAGTAATTACATTATGTCTTCAAAGACCTTTATTGACCTTGGCGTGCCAGCCGAAATCGCGGCTGTGCTAAGTGCTCAAGGCATTGATACACCGTTCCCCATCCAAGTCGATTCGCTGCCAGACACCTTGGCCGGTAGAGATGTTTTGGGTAGAGGCAAAACTGGCTCTGGCAAAACCTTGGCTTTTGGAATCCCAATGGTGGCCAGACTTGCTGGTTCCGCAAATAGTAGGGACACATCTCGTAAGCCAAGAGGCCTAGTTCTAGCGCCAACCCGTGAACTGGCCACGCAAATTACCAATGCTCTCCAGCCATTGGCTAGCGCTATGAATCTACGAGTTACCACAATCTTTGGAGGCGTACCTCAAAAGAAGCAGGTTCAAGCACTCAGGGATGGTGTCGAGATTATCGTGGCGACCCCCGGCCGACTCGAAGACCTAATGGCTCAGGGCATTTTGAAGTTAGATGCGATTGAGATAACCGTATTGGATGAGGCTGACCACATGGCAGACCTTGGTTTCTTGCCCGGAGTTACCAGAATTTTGAATGCCACTCCGAGAGGCGGCCAGCGCCTATTGTTCTCGGCGACGTTGGATAACGGCGTGAAAAAGCTCGTAGATAAGTTTTTGCAGAACCAGGTTATGCACGCAGTTGACGAAGCCAATTCTCCGGTTACTCAGATGACCCATCACGTGCTTGAAGCATCCGACGCAGAAGCAAAAAAGCGATTGGTCTACGCCCTGGCTTCCGGAACAGGAAGAAGAATCTTGTTCATGCGAACCAAGCACCACGCCAAGAAACTTGCCAAGGCACTAACCCAAGCCGGCATACCAGCCGTTGACTTACACGGCAATCTTTCCCAGGCCGCTAGGGATCGAAATCTGGAGGCTTTTAGCGCTGGTCGGGCCAGAGTACTAGTGGCCACAGACGTCGCAGCAAGAGGCGTTCACGTTGACGGAGTAGACCTCGTGATTCACGTTGATCCGCCTGCTGAGCACAAGGCATACCTTCACCGCTCTGGAAGAACAGCAAGGGCTGGAGCAGCAGGTGATGTGGTGACTATATCTTTGCCTACCCAGCGTAAAGATTTATCTGATTTGCTGAGCAAAGCCAAAATTTCCGTAAAGCCTCAGTCGGTTAATGAAAAATCACCGGCAGTAATAGCTCTCATTGGAGAGGTTGCCGAATATGTGAAGCCAACTGCTCCAATAGCCCAGCCCAAAAAGACTGGTACGTCGACTGGTCGAAATGCCCAGCGAAAGCGAGCACTGAGCGAGTCTGGAAAGCCCCAAAATCAGCAGTCAAGAGCACCTGGTTCGAGACCCCATTCGCAAGGCGCAACAAATGGATCGCGTCGTCGCCAAAATTCGAGATAGTCAAGTGCACACAACATAAAAAGTGCCCTCGGCAGTAATCGAAACTGCGACCAGGAACTCTTGTGTCCCCCTTGCAGCCTGCTAGCCTCAAAACATGTTTGATCTACCTGGAACCATCGCCTTGATAACTGGAGTTGGAGCAAAAGGTGGAATTGGTTTTTCCATAGCGCAACACCTAATGCTTCAGGGCGCCTCGGTGCACATCACTTCTACAACTCAGAGGGTTCATGAGCGTGCCGACGAACTTCGGGAACTACTCCAAGAAGCCCAAGGAATAGGTACTCCTCAAATCAGCGCCACAATCGCTGATTTGACTGACTCTGACCAGGTCCAACAACTATTGTCCAGCTTTACGGAGCTCGACATTCTGGTAAATAATGCTGGCATGACCTCAGCGAAGGCTCCCCTTAGCGATGATGAGACGGCCGACTTAACCCAAATCAGCGATGAGTCATGGGAAATGGGAATTTCTCGAAATTTGGACACAGTTTTTAAAGTCACTCGAGCCGCACTCCCACTTCTTCGAGCATCCACCAGGGGCCGCATCATCATGGTTTCATCGGTGACCGGCCCACGGATGGCGATGAGACATCAACCCGGTTACGCCGCAGCAAAGGCCGCAGTGGTTGGACTGATGAGATCTCTGGCGTTGGATGAGGCCAGCCACCAAATTACCTGCAATGCCATCCTGCCGGGATGGATAGCCACCGACACCCAGTTAGCTGATGAGTCCAGCCAGGGCCTTAGAACACCGCTCGGCCGCTCTGGAACCCCGGCAGAGATTGCCGCCGCCGCGCTTTGGTTGGCCTCGAGGGAGTCCGCTTACCTGACCGGGCAAGAAATAGTGATTGACGGCGGTAATTCGATCGCGGAAGAGCGTCGCTGACACGGTTTAGTTGTTTTTGCGGCGGGCTTGAAGACCTGGGGATTGGCGGCAAACAGCGGCCTTCGGTCTTGACTTGGTGCCCTCGGCAGGAATCGAACCTGCGACCAAGAGATTAGAAGGCTCCTGCTCTATCCACTGAGCTACGAAGGCGGGGTTGGCTTTGAAGCCGTCAATAGTCTACAAGCCCTTGTCAAGAAAGGTTTTGGTCTGGGCGAGAATCAGTCCAAGAGCATGAGGAAATAAAGCCAGGACGTGAGCTACTTTCCAGAGTAATTTGCCAATTAGACTAATTGTGTAGATTCCAATGAGAGACGGCAAACCGATGACGCTTAGCACTACTCAAATTCCTATTGTCCCGGCAAAAGATGAACTATCTGCGGCAGTGGTTGAGCAGGTTCAACATTGGGTACTCAACGCCTCTCAGCAGAAAAATTCGCAAGCGGCGGATCGACTTTCCGGCCTGCTCCAAGACACGAACGGGTTGGACTTTGCGGTCGGCTTTGTAGACGGAGTAATCAGGCCCGAGAGCATTAGAGTCGCGGCAAAAAACCTTTACCGGCTTCGCAAAATCACACCAAAGTTTTTACCCTGGATTCTTCGGGCAATGGTTTCTCTCGGAGCGAACCTAGCCAGACCTTTTCCATGGATTGTCATTCCAATTGCTCGCAAGGTGTTGCGCTCTTTTGTGGAGCACCTGGTAATTGACGCAACCCCAGCCAAATTGAGCAGAAGCATCTCCCGCCTATCGAAGCAAGGTTCGACTCTGAACGTCAACCTACTGGGAGAAGCGGTTCTTGGCAGCAAGGAAGCCGACCGCAGGCTGCAGAAGGTGAAGGATGTGCTTTCCAGGCCGGATGTCGATTACGTTTCAGTAAAGGTGTCAGCAATCGTGTCGCCTCACTCCCCCTGGTCCTTCAATGAAACCGTGAGTGACGTGATTGAGCGTCTCGCCCCGCTTTACCGAATTGCCTCAGAGTCAAAAAAGCAAAAGTTTATAAACCTAGACATGGAGGAGTACCACGACCTCGATATGACCGTGGCGGTTTTCAAGGGCATATTGTCAAAACCAGAATTTTCTAAGCTTCAGGCCGGCATCGTCCTGCAGGCATATTTGCCAGACGCGGTCAGAGCAATGATCGATATTCAGCAGTTTGCTGCTGGACGCGTTTTAGCTGGAGGAGCTCCAGTGAAGGTCAGAGTCGTAAAAGGTGCCAACTTGCCGATGGAAAGAGTGGACGCGGAGTCCCACGGCTGGCCACTTGCAACAGTTGAATCAAAAGCGGCGGCGGATGCCAACTACAAACGGGTCCTGAACTATGCGTTGACCGAAAACCGAGTAGCGAACGTTCGGATTGGGGTCGCGGGTCACAACCTATTTGATCTTGCCTTCGCCTGGTTGTTAGCTTCGCAGCGAAATGCTCAAACCGGCATGGACTTTGAGATGCTTCTGGGCATGGCAGAAGCGCAAGCCAATGTGATTAGGAAGACCGTTGGAACTTTAGTTCTTTACACCCCTGTTGTTCACCCGCAAGAATTCGATGTTGCCATTGCCTATCTAATTCGACGACTAGAAGAGGGCGCCTCTAAAGAGAATTTTCTTTCCAACGCGTTTAGGTTGGCGGACCCGGATGTTTTCCAGGTTGAAGAGGAACGCTTCAAGGTTTCCCTGACCATGCTGGATTTGGAAATTCCAATTCCCAACCGGCTGCAAGACCGTCACAACGACGTGGCGTTTCCCCCGGCGAAAGGCTTTGCGAATGCCGCGGACACTGACCCGTCTTTAGCCGCCAACCGAGCCTGGGCCTACGAAATTATTGGTCGCGCCGGAACCGGCGATATCGGTATAGACCTAGTAGCGAAACAAACAATATCCAGTGAAGCCGAACTTCAAGGAATCATGGATAGGGCAGTTGATGGTGGGGCACGCTGGAGTAAGGAGTCTTTACGGACTCGCGCCGGAAAGCTCCACGAAATCGGCGTCGCGATGGAATCCAACAGGGGCCGCTTAATAGAAGTCGCGATGGCCGAGGCCGGCAAGACAATAGATCAAGCCGACACTGAGATCTCGGAGGCTGTTGACTTCGCTCACTACTACGCGCATCGCGCCCTTGAGCTAGACAAGATAGATGGTGCAACCCCCGTGCCATTCGGCGTCACCGTTGTTACTCCCCCGTGGAACTTCCCCATTGCCATTCCCGCCGGCGGTGCCCTGGCCGCTCTAGCCGCAGGTTCAGCAGTTATTTTCAAGCCTGCGGGCGCCTCGGCCAGATGCGGTGCGGTTCTCGCAGACATAATTTCCAAAATTATTGACCAAGACGTGTTTATCCCGATTCAATTAAGTGAGTCCGGGCTCGGCAAGCAGCTTCTGTCACACCCTGATGTCGACCAAGTTATTTTGACCGGCGGTTATGAGACAGCCCAACTGTTCAAGAGCTTCCGCCCTGACCTTAGGCTGCTGGCAGAAACCAGCGGGAAAAATGCAATTATTGTCACCGAGAGCGCTGACTACGATCTAGCCGCTAAGGACATTGCCTACTCAGCCTTTGGTCATGCTGGTCAAAAATGCTCAGCCAGCTCCCTCGTTATCTTGGTCGGATCCGTCCACAAGTCAAAGCGATTCTTGCGCCAGCTCCACGACGCAGTCAGCAGTATGCACGTCGGTCATGCCAATGACCCCAGAACTCAAATGGGGCCCATGATTGAGGCGCCCTCAGGCAAACTTCTCGAGGGCCTGACGAAGCTTAGCCGCGGAGAGAAATGGCTACTTGAGCCCGCTCAGCTGGACGAAACTGGAAAGCTATGGTCCCCAGGGATTCGAATTAATGTCGTGCCAAATTCGATCAGTCACCTGACCGAGTACTTTGGTCCAATTTTGTCCATCATGATCGCACCAAACCTGGAAGCAGCAATCGCTCTTCAGAACTCAGTGGACTACGGACTAACAACCGGGATCCACTCTCTGGATGCAGTCGAAATAGAGAAGTGGCTCGCCACTATTCAGGCTGGAAACCTCTACGTGAACCGGGGAATCACCGGTGCTATCGTTCAGCGTCAGCCCTTCGGAGGCTGGAAGCGCTCGAGTGTAGGACCCAGCACCAAAGCTGGTGGACCAAACTACATCCTTAGTCTGACCAACTGGAAGAGCTCGCATTCGACTGCTAGCGCTGAGATCCTGAATAAGAGCGTGAACCAGCTGCTTGCCATAGCTCAGCTAGCTGACTTGTCCGACGCTGAGATGGAGTCGCTCATTCGCGGAGCCAAATCTGACCAGGTGGCTCTAACGGACACCTTCAGTAACGCTACCGACCCTTCTAACCTGGACAGCGAGCGGAATGTGCTTCGCTATAGAAGAAGCGATTGCGTACTTCGTATTGAGAAGAATGCGACCAGTCATGAAACCATGAGGGCTCTCTCCGTTGCTCTGGCGCTAGGAAACCTCGACATCAGTTCTTTTGAATTGGATAAGAACGTAATTTCCTTGCTGAAAAGCTCAGGATTGCGCGTGGCCATAGAAGATCAAGACGGCTTTGAGAAGAGGCTAGCGGCGAGCCCGCGGCGAGTTCGACTAGTCGGTAATGCTCCAGAAGTCGATGCCGACAGCGCTCTTTCCAGCTGCGACGTGGCTGTTTACAGTCATGAGTTAACCGAATCCGGACGAATTGAACTGCTGCCCTACTTCAAGGAGCAGTCTGTAACCGTGACTGGTCACAGGTTCGGAACCCCGGTTCAATTTGTTGCGGCGCTAAGCATCTGATTGACACGGTTTCTAAAGTATCGGCTCGTAATTTAAGGGACTAATCTCCTAAACTGTTGAGTTGTCAGTAGAGCCAACAATCAAAGAGGTAATTAGTTGTCCAATATTTCCAGACTTTCGCTAGCAAATCGCGCTGTTGTTGCACTAATAACTCTCATTATCGGTGTGTTCGGCCTGCTGTCCGTCGGCAACCTGAAACAAGAACTAATTCCATCCATAGAGATTCCGTCGGCTGCAATTGTCACTTCATATGCCGGAGCATCACCCGAGGTTGTTGACAGTCAAGTTTCCGTGATTATTGAAAATGCTGTTATCGGCCTGGAGGGCTTGGAATCAACCAGCGTCACTTCCTCAACCGGACTATCGATTCTTCGAGTCTCTTTTGAATTTGGCACAAGCACCTCCGATGCGACCGAGAGGCTAAATAATGCCATCAGCGCAGTCGAGGCCTCGCTTCCTGCAGACGTAAACCCCCAGGTTATTTCGGGTAGCTTCGACTCAGTTCCAATAATCGTCCTTGCGATTTCGGCCAATAATGGCGACAACGAGAGCCTCAGCGCAGAGCTTGACAAGATTGCCCCGTCGATTTTCCAGCAAGTAAGTGGCATTAGGGAAATTGCTGTCTCGGGAGGAAAGCAAAAAAGACTCAATTTAGAACTCAACCAAGTAGCTCTTGCTCAAAATGGTCTCAGTCAGAGAGACATCTCCGCAGCGCTGCGTGCTAATGGACTGGTTTTGCCGGTGGGCTCTCTGACTGACTCAGATGGCAGCATTTCCATTCAGATGGGAAATGCTGTTGACACAGTTTCCTTGATGGAGTCACTGCCTCTAATTTCGGCAACGCCCAATGCAAATGCTCTTGGCGTTCTAACAATTGGCGATGTTGCAGCAGTCACCTACGAGGATGCTCCGATCACCTCAATTGCTCGAACCAACGGCAATGAAACCCTAGCTATCTCGATCACAAAGACTCCGGACGGCAACTCGGTTGACGTCTCCCGAGGCATACAAGACTTGATCCCCGATCTACGGGCTGCTCTAGCAACAGACGTGACAGTAGTGACGATTTTTGACCAGGCGCCGTTTATTGAAGAGAGCATCAAGGACTTGACGGTTGAGGGCCTACTGGGTCTTGGGTTTGCAATCCTCGTGATTCTGATTTTCCTGTTGAGCGTGAAATCCACGATCATCACTGCTATTTCGATACCGACATCATTGCTTATAACTTTCATCGCTTTGGAGTTTGCTGATTACTCCCTGAACCTATTAACCCTCGGTGCTTTGACAATCGCAATTGGCCGAGTAGTAGATGACTCGATCGTAGTTATTGAGAACATAAACCGACACCTGAGCTATGGTGAGGAGCGCTCGAAGGCGGTTCTCTCTGGAGTCAAGGAGGTCGCTCTAGCAATCACGTCGTCGACCCTAGCCACCGTTGCAGTCTTCCTGCCAATCGCGCTAGTTTCCGGCTTAGTTGGCGAGCTATTCCGTCCATTCGCATTCACAGTCGCAATAGCATTGCTCGCATCTCTACTCGTTTCCCTAACTATCGTTCCCGTGTTGGCTTACTGGTTCCTTCGCATGCCGAAGCGTCTTTTGGCGGCTCAAGCTGCTGACCCAGTTGCCTTCGAGGTTGACCAGCGAGAGCTCGAGGAGCAACGCGAAAAGCGCAGCCTGCTTCAGCGCGGTTATATTCCAATCCTCAATGGCACCAAGAATCACCCTTGGGTCACTCTGACAGCTGCAGTATTGATCTTGGGCTACACGCTCTCACTTGTTCCACTTTTGAAAACGAACTTCATTGATGGTGGCGGGTCGAACCAGTTCGACGCCCAGCTGAGCATGCCAAGCAACGTGACTCTCGAGGAACAAGACAGAGCGTCGGCTCTACTTGAAAACCAAATCATGGCTCTAGACGGTGTCGAAGTAGTACAAAGCACCATTGGATCATCTGGAGCCGATGGCAGAGTTGCCTTTGGCAGGGCAGCCTCAGGCGTGCGCTTGACAATAACCGCAGAAGATGGTGTGGACGTGGAAGTCCTTCAAACAGCAGTGCGTCAGCTTGAAGTAGCCTCGGGAAGCGAAATCACAGTTTCGACTGGCGGAGGATTCGGTTCCAGCGAGACAATCGACATTGAGGTTTCAGCAAGCGATCCCGCACTTCTCCAGGAATCGGTCAATGATCTTGTTACGGGACTGGCCGATGTTCAAAACGTAAGCTCAATCACAACCACCCTGGACGCGGATCAAAGAGTTCTTGAGGTAGTTGTAGACAGGCAGAAGGCCGCAAGTTACTTGCTGACTGAGACTACAGTGACCGGGATAGTCGCCTCTCAACTTCGCCCTTCATCGCTTGGCACCCTGAACATCGAGGGTAAGGATGCTGATGTTTACATCTCCGGCACCCAAGCTCCAGAATCCATTGACGAGGTGAAGGCTTTGTCAATTCCGACATTCCAGGGCCCTGTTCGTCTGGACAGCATTGCGACTATCACTGAAGTTCTAAAACCAACCTCAATAACATCTGAGAGAGGTAACCGCACCGCAACAGTTTCGCTAGCCCCTATCGGTGAAGATCTAGGCGCTATTTCAGCCGACATTACCGAGAGTTTGGCTCTTATTGAACTGCCGGCGGGTGCTGAAGCAATCGTCGGTGGAGCAGCGGCCGACCAGGCCGAGAGCTTCAGCCAGCTTGGCACAGCCGTGCTCGCGGCGATTGCCATTGTCTACATCGTTATGGTCGCAACGTTTGGAAGCCTGATTCAGCCGCTCCTGCTGCTGGTATCAATTCCGTTTGCCGCGATTGGAGCTCTGGGGCTACTACTAATCACAGACACCGCTCTTGGGGTTCCTGCGCTAATAGGAATGCTCCTACTGGTTGGGCTGGTGGTCACGAACGCGATTGTGTTGCTAGACCTGGTGAATCAGTATCGAAAGAAGGGCAGAAGCGTAGAGGATTCTCTGATTGCTGGAGCAAGGCAAAGGCTGAGACCGATTCTCATGACAGCTCTTGCGACTATATTCGCCCTCACTCCCTTAGCCCTGGGTGTAACAGGAAACTCCGGGTTTATTTCTAAGCCACTTGCGATAGTCGTAATTGGTGGACTTGTTTCATCCACCCTTTTGACTCTGATCCTTGTTCCTGTCCTGTACTGGCTGGTGGAGGGTCGAAAGGAACGCAAGGTAATCAGAGTGGACCGGCGACTAGTCAAAAAACAAGCTCGCTTAGCCAAGAAAACCGGCTCGGGCAAGAGCGCGATTTCCGCTTCAGACACAACCCCAACAGCATCAGCTGCTGTGCTGACCGACACCCTGCCGAATCCTGAGGCCGTTCAAGAAGCCACTGAGGTCGACGCTCCTGATGACGAGTTCGCTGTCAAAGAAGCTCCGGAGGAGCAAGAGCCTGAGCAGACCTTCCAGCCAGCACCGGCCTCATCCGCGCCAGAGCTTGCTTGGACAGAGGAGCCCAACGAAGTCGAACTGGATGATGAGTCCAGCATGATTTGGGATGAGCCCACGGTCCCAGTGGAGCCGGCTCCCGCCCTATCTGGATCGGCTGCTGAAATGCCGGCAAGTCAAGATGAGGTCGCCGTTGTGCCCTTGACTAAGAAAGAAGTTAAGGCAGCCAAGAAAAAGGATAAGCAGGACCGCAAGGACCAGATTAAAGCCGCCAAGAACCCGCGTCACTCGAACGACTAATCGCAGATGTCTTCTTTTATAGTTTGGGTCGACTGCGAAATGACTGGGCTCGAGGTCGGGGTTGATGAAATCTGCGAAATTGCAGTAATCGTAACTGACGAAGACCTGAAGCCGGTTCACGAAGGTTTTCAGGTGGTCGTTAAGCCCTCACGCAAAGCAATGAAAAACATGGGCGAGTTTGTAACCAACATGCATACAGTTTCCGGCTTGATAACTGAAATACCAAAGGGTATTTCGATCAAGAAGGCCGAGCAGCAGGTGCTCGAGTATGTGAAGCAATGGGTTACCGACAAAGGCACGGCGCCTCTGGCCGGAAATTCAATCGGCACCGATCGAATGTTTCTGAACCGTCAAACTCCGGAATTCGACTCGTTTTTGCACTATCGGAACATTGATGTCAGCTCCTTCAAGGAAATGGCAAGGCGATGGTTCCCAAAGATTTACTTCCAGCTCCCCAAAAAAGATGTCAGTCACCGAGCGCTTTCTGACATTCAAGAGTCGATCATGGAGCTTCGCTACTACCGACAAGTATTTCTAGTTCCGGCACCGGGTCCTTCGGTGAAGGATCTAAAGGAGGCAGTTTTAGCCTTGGAGGCTGATACACTCTAAAGCGTTCTGGCAAGTCCAGACATGGTGGGTATAGCTCAGCTGGTAGAGCACCTGGTTGTGGTCCAGGGGGTCGCGGGTTCAAGTCCCGTTACTCACCCCAGTAGTTACTTGGCTCTTTCTAAAATGAGCTCTCGTACTC
>Ga0307488_10000033_pt1 | contig 103308 bp, 113 predicted proteins | sample SB02metaG_FD_202248 | JGI IMG/M metagenome (GOLD analysis project Ga0307488, IMG submission 202248) | Sea-ice brine microbial communities from Beaufort Sea near Barrow, Alaska, United States - SB 0.2 | ecosystem: Environmental > Aquatic > Marine > Coastal | place: USA: Alaska | collected...
TTTTGGACGTATAATATACTTATATTAAACAATAAAGGAGCGATTAATATGCATACAGCAACACAAACCCAAACAGTCCTAACCCAGGACGTCAACAACCTTACAGTAGATGATATCACAGCTATTGTAGCAGAAGCCAAAGCTGAAGCTGCTGTTGCAGCACACACATGGTTAGCCAAGTGGAACGAGAGCACAGGCGGCAATGAGTATGGTGAGCCAATGTACTGTGGCTTTGCTTGGATTAACATCTACGGCATCAAAGGCAACACCAAGCTGGGCAAACGTTTTAAAGCCGCTGGTGTAGAACGTAGCTATGATGGTAGCCTACAGATATACAACCCAAGTGGACATCATGGACAAAGCATGGACGTCAAAGAGCAAGGTGCTTACGCAGCCGCTAAGGTGTTTGAGAAGTACGGCTTTAGATGTTATGCAGGTTCAAGAGCAGACTAACAAATTGGTTGACAGTATACGGCTTAGGTCGTATACTGTTATTATAAACAACAAGGAGCGAACACTATGAACAAACTATTAAACACTTTCGGAACTACACTCGTTGTCCTAGGCTTTATTGCTATGGCAGGATCAGCCAATGACTGTGATGGTGCGTGTATGGAACAAGCCAACAGCTTACCTGTGATGCTTACTGTGATACTAGGTGGTCTAGTAAGTGTAGCACTAGGTGCTGTTATGTTAGCACAGGGTAACAAGTATGAAGCTTAGATGGGAACATCCTTTGTTGGTGATGACACTGTTGTTATTAGTGCTGATGCTGAGTGCATGTTCAACTATGGACACACCATGGGACCCAGACTTTAGAGCTGGTGAAACACTGTTCGATCAGATACCCAACAATGATAACAATGCTGCACACTGTGCTGGACACTTGCCACAAGCACAGCGACCCGCAGGTAGCACAGGACGCTGTTAGCATGTACAGAGTCTACTACTACGCAGACACAGTAGAGCAGCTGGAAGGCTTCTATGAAACCTTTGAAGAGGCCGAGGAGGTTGCTGAGTGTTGTGTCACAGACTATGATAGTCCCACAGTTGAGATCCGTGACCGCTATGGTGATGTCATCAAGTTCATCGGTGATGAGGTCGAGGTCTAATATAGAGTTGAAGGTCTATAGCGCACACAGTGCTAGTGCATATTTTGAATGCTAGTGGTCTATAATCACCACCCAGAAAGGATTCGGGCATACGCAATTTTTTGCGCAGCAATTTTTTTGACCTGCAGACCCATTTTGGGCTACACTGTGCTTGTTCATCAATAAGTATTGTTAGCAACCACAGAGGAGAACAGTGTGCAACAATACTGTGTTTACACCAAAGACTTTGACCATACTCCAGGATTATTCAAATTCCTCACAGACAATAGTGTCACATTCGAAGCTCACTTCAATCGCACACGCTTTTGGCTTGATCCCCAGTCCGAACTACATCAACGCATGTTTCTACGCTATGCAGACTATATAAAGAACATCAGTCACGAGCATGATCACCAACTTGGGCAATAGCAGTGCATACCATAAAGCTAGTATATCCCACACACAAACAGCACAGTGCTAGTACGCACAGTCAAGATGCAACCACACACGCAGCCAGCATAGATCTATTCTTAAAGGGCATACACACCAGCCAAACAGACCATTGCACACTAGTATTGCACGATGCAGGTCAGCTTACACTGTGTCTACTAGCACTATCAGGTAGTAGTCAATACACTGTCAAGCTAGGCGATTAGTGATAAATAAAAGTGTAACAACGGTATGCGTCAACATCACTACCAACATAGATTGTACACGCAGCGAAGAGTCTGCTACTTATAAAAGAGTGCATACGAGCATATAGGTTGTTACACACTTATAATTGGAGAAACACATGGCTGATCACACACACGTACTAGCAATGGCAGTAAACACTGTCACTGGACAAACTGTCAAAGAACAGGATCTAACTGGTGCTGTATTTTTAAACACAATGAAACAACGTGCTTGGTGTATGGAAGCTGCTGAGAGACTAGCGTCTAAAGTGGGCAGCGCCAATGGCGGTGTATGGACACCTAGAGTACAAGCATACACACCTGGACGCACTAAGATCGTTAGCCCCGCACGTATCTAGACTACACTACACATTTCATGCTATAATCTGCGCTACGCTGCATTCGCAGCAGCTATAATCTGCGCAAACTGCTTCGCAGCTTTTTGAGCTTACCGCTTCGCGGCTTGTGTGTGAGCTAGTCCCACAAATTTTCGTAGTACTTGCCGAACAGACGAAAACCGTTGGTCATACGTTTTTGGTGTGCTGTTGCACCTTCACGGTCTTCCCATACAAGTTTCAATCCAAATAGACTGTCAGGATCTTTAGATTCCTCTGGTCCCATTTCTCTGTACTCGTAATAGTCACCTTCCCAATTATCTCGGCACTTTTGGTTGAACGCCCAAATCATTTCATCTAAGACCCAGTCCCAACGTTCAAAGTGATGAGGATCGGTATCACCGTTCTTACCGTATGCCGCTAGTTGTTTTTTAGTAGCACGAAGTTCTTTAGGTACATCTAGCATCTCTACCATTGGAGCACCATGCTGTGTTTCTTTTAATTGAACCAACATAGGGTGAATGATAGGAGCAAGGGTGTGATCCATACTCCACGTGTCCCAACGATCAATGTGTACTTTAACTTTTTGTGTACGTCTATCAAACCATATCCAGTTAAACACATTGTAGACCCATTGTACACTGTCTTCGATAGCTTCGAACACATAGTCTTCGTGTTGTGATGGTTCTGGCCAATCTACAACTCCGTACTTCTTTTCCATATGGCGTGTGTGTATGTTACACGTTAGTCTGTTGGGATACTCACCAATTTTAATTTTCATCTTGTTGACACCTTTGATAGTCCTGATAAAATTTGATATTGTTCCCATGCCTTTTGTTGCACTGGGGATCGATCTTGTGGTTGCAGTTCTACATCTAACCAAATATAAGATGAGTGGACACGCACAGGAGTTGTGCCAAACTGCCGAGGTTGATGTAGTTTACCACCGTCATACAACTGTATAGCAATGTTGCGATAGACAGCACTAGCGTCAGCGTCACTCATGTTAGGTTCGGCGTCAGCCCATTCAGGATTGCTTAAACCGCCGTAGCGATAATTGGTCCAAATGCTGTTCCAATGTAGATCATTGTGAGGATCAAAATCTGTACGTGCAATAATAACTAACACGTCTACAATGTCAACTCGTGCTTCTACAACATCACGTAGACATCTGCTAAAACTCATTCCAACTTTCATTATGGGGGTCCTTTGATTCAACGGTATACATATACATTATACACACAAACACTTGTTGTGTCAACAGTTATTTTAATGGCTCTTAAAACGCATTTAAACAGGTGCTAGTGCGTTGTAACGTGTATGTGTACTAATTAGTATATGAACCTGTTAAACGTGCTGCTAGGGCTGTTTAAACCACTAGTTATAGTGCCTACAACAGCGTTTTTAATACTATATGTAGTGCCTATTTTATAAATGGCTCTTAAATAACCTTAGTGATAACTACACTAAAGGAATTTATGGCAGGATTTAAAAAACGAGGTATCCTAACCAAACACAGAATCCGTGAACATCAAGGTAGAGCTATAATGGCATCTAAGTTTGTTAGCTCACGTGGTGGTCGAGGTGTTATGGTTGCTGCTTATCGTGACACAGGTGATCTAGTGCTTGTAGACGGAAAGCCGGTACACTATCGTTCTATATAATAAAAGTTAGATCTTATCCAATCACGTGCTGTGATATTACCATCATGCTTAACCAAATCCACAGTGTGTTAAATGCAACCAGTGTGGGCAACAGTTTTTTATTACTAGCCCAAATTAACGTCAGACTTGTAAAAAGTGCTACAATGTATAACTGCCATATGTTAATACCAAAAATTAGTGCAGGTATAATAATAGCAGCTTTTGCAATCCAACTTGCTGCTTCAATAATATTATAGTTGGTCCAGTATTCTCTAGTAAACCATAGTTTATAACAGTTGAGGATATTGCGCCAGCCTGTTAGTGTGTATACTACAGCAACCAAAAAGATCCAACTTGTTAGTGCAAATACTACTTGTGATTGTTCCATATGTTTATTTAAATAACCTCTTGACTTATTTTAGTAAATGTGATATAATAACATTATGCGCTTGTAGCTCAGCCGGATAGAGTACAACTTTGCGAAAGTTGGGGTCAGGGGTTCGAGTCCCTTCAAGCGCACCATTTACATTATGCTTATAGAATCAGGCTCTAAGCTGATATGCATAGTTTACACTGTCTTCATTCTCACGCCATTTAACAGCACCGTTTTTAATATGAAAACGTTCTGCCATTTCGGTCTTTGGACTTAGTGTAACTAGATTTTTAATTGTAGGCCTGTTAGCAGTAATCCACTCACTAGCATCTACAATTAAGTTTCTCCCTGCACCTTTCTGATAACTCCAGATAGTATAGAATACAGCAGTATCGCTAAACAAGCTACTACGGTCGCTCATGTCTGTTACGCTGAAGGGAACACCTTCTGTATAGCGTACACAACACACGGCTCCTAGATACGATTTTTCGTCGTAGAGGCCAAACATTTCACTGTTTTCGTTTATTCTGTATTCTGTTGTTAAGTGAGGGCGGACAGGATCGTCCTTGATTATTTCTCTTACCCAATCGTCAACTGTGTTAATAACTTTAAGCATCACGCTCGATATTCCTTTGCTAAAACTATATTTACAAGTAGTCTTAGAAGTTTATCTTAATTCTGGAGCTACCTGTTCTAGGCTAAGTTGTTCGTCTTCAAGGTTTCTAATTTCTTTAGAAAGTTGATCGATCATACCTAGGTTTCTCAACTGTTTGAACACCAAGTTTTCAGTTGACCATTCACCTGCTTTTTCTAATCCAGCTTTACGCATCTTAGTAAGTTTTTGTTTTGCTAGTTGCATCTTAGGAAGATCTTTACTTATTAATGCAGTTTCAATATCGTGTATTGCACTACTTTTCTTTGCAACTACAGCAGCGTCATTAATATTAGGTTTAGTTTTTTTAGGTTTAACTAACCAACCTTTGCGAGCAAGACTATACACACCTGTACTATGATGAGGTTCGTCTTCACCTTGTACATAACATTCCACTGGCAAACCTTTAATAGTAATGTCGTGTTCTTCTGCCCATAATGCTTTTTTTGCATTGTATAGTTCACGCTGTTCTTCACTAGGCATTCCGCGAACAAGTAAGTGTAAATCTAAATCACTATACTCAGTCCAGGTAAAGTTTGCGTTTGATCCTGTTAATGTATAATCAACAATGTCAAGTTCAACACCTATAAACTCTTCAAACACTTTTGCAATCTCAATTAACTTGCTAGTTATTTCTGGCTTAAGATCGCCATCGACCCATAGCACTGGATTCAGTGTACGGTTAACAGTCATTACGTTTTCAGTTAGTAGTTCATTAATGCGCATACTATTATTTAGCCCACATTAAATGATATTCAACAAGTGTCCTTTTATTATAAAAATCAGCAACTAGTTGTCTTTCACCACCGTTAACTTCTAGCATTAATTGTAAATCTTTTTGATCGTGTTTCAATAGCCAATCAAGTTCGTCGCCTATTGCATTTCTTATTAGTGGCCAATCAATATCATATTGACCATCAACAGGTTCAAATGGATGAGCTTTGTGTTCCCACTTGTATACTTCTACTTTAGTATTCTTCATCAGAGCCCATATTTGATAAAATTTCTCTCAGCTTAGTTGATTCAACTTTGCCTCGGATTTTACCAACTGATGCACCTTCTGTAGGATTATCAGTGGGCGTTGCTTGTGCTGCTTCTGTATTTGTTTTACGTTTAATCGAATCGATAATACTTGAATTACCTGAACGTGCTCCGTTAGTTGATTCTTGATCGTCTTCATCGATATCATAAATTCTTAATGTATCAATATCAAACCCTAAGTCAACTTTCATACCTACGCCGCTACTTGAACGTGTTTTCATTAACTGTATTTGATAACGTCCACGTTCTTTCATAGCTCTACTTGTAAAGATACCAAACACGTTATCCGCAGTTTGAATCTTACTAAGTCCACCTGATATGTGTGAGTGATCAAATTCTACTTCTTCAACTGCTCCACGATTCAACTGTGCCGCAGTAACAAACACACACTGTAATTCCATTGCTAGGTTACGTAACTCTTCCGATACATACTTGTCTTTAACAAACAAGTTCTCTGCACTAATCTTTTTACCAATTGGCATAAGCAAGTCTAAGTAGTCTACTAATAATACATCTACTTTCTTACCTACTTTAATTTCATATTCTTTTAAGTATGCTCTAATGTCATTAGCAGTCTTACCACTAGGCATATATTTAATTTGCATCATGCCTGACTTCTTGCCAATCATTTTAACTTTCATCTCAACATCATCAAGATTCTTAAAAATGTTTCTTGTACTAATTCCAGTAACCATGCTATCAACACGCATAGCAACTAAACTTTCACTAAGCTCTAGTGTTAAGTAAACTACATTAAGTCCTGTTTGTGCAAAGTTCACACCCAAGTTTGCTAAAAACAAACTCTTACCTGCTCCTGATCCACCTGCAAAAATGTTAAGCTCACCTCGGTTAAAGCCACCAAACAATCTTTGATCTAGCGATGCCCAACCTGTAGTAACTTGTCCGTTCTTGTCTTTGAGTCCTTCAAGTCTTGCTCTTGGATCATAAAAATAATCAGTACCCATATCTCTTGCAAGGCCAATTTGTACTGCTTCTTTTACAAGTGCTTCAACTTCGCCATACTCGTTCTTTTCTAACAAGTCAGCACTTTTTAAGATAGCACGTTCTAATGCTTTGTGTCTTGAAAAACTTTCGAAGTCATCCATAAGCCATTGTGCATGACCATCTTTCATATCTTCAGAACGTTTTAAATCTGTACGACAACTTGCATTTACTGTGTCAAAGTCTGGTAATGTGTTATATTGCTTTGTGTACTCGTTAATAAACTCGGCAGCATCTTGTAATTTTCTGTCAAACAAAGTATGATCAAAAATACCCTGACATCTTACAAATGTCTCAGCGTCACTCATCATCATTTCCAAATATACTTTTTGGACTTCGTAATCGTAATTTTTAGTTGTCGCCATTAATTCTTCTCTTTTATGTTCATAATTATATTATTAGTATACACTCACACCATACATTTGAGCAAACTCTTTTACATCCAACTCGTCATTTACCATAGGTTTTCCTTTAATATTTAAACTTGTGTTTAATAACATAGGACATCCTGTAGCGTCAAACCACCGCCTTAGAAGCTCATACAAGCCCGTGTGCAGGTGTTTGTTCACTACTTGCACTCTACTAGTCCCATCTACATGAACTATGGCAGGGTAGTTACTGTGATCTTTGCAACGGGAGGTATACTGCATAAAACCGTTCCTTGGTCCAGAAAACAATTCTGCTGCGTGTTCTTCAAGTACTGCTGGAGCAAAAGGTCTGAATCGCTGCCGTTGTTTAATGTCATTAACCCGATCTTTAATGTCAATCCCCCTAGGATCAGCAAACAAGCTGCGGTTGCCCAACGCCCGCGGACCGAACTCTGCTCTGCCGTTCGCCACTCCACATATTCCTGTATTTTTGAGTTCTTCGATAACTTTGTCAATTGGATAAGGTCCTTCTATATTGTATCCTAAGTAGGGTGAGTCAAAATTAATATGATAGTTATGATATGCTAACACTGCTCCAATAGCACTGCCTGCATCGCCTGGGTTAGGCATAATCCAAACATTATCTCCATAGATGTTATTTGCTTGGTTGTTTGCACTACAGTTTAATGCACACCCTCCCATTAATACTAAATTTTTACTAGGACAGTTATGCTTGGTCCATACTAGTATTTCTGATAATAAGTGCGTGTACAGCTTCTGTGTTGCTGCTGCAATGTCATACATGTCTTGTTCACTAGTTAAATCAGGCCGCCAATCTTTACAACCTTTATGCAAGTTCTTTTTAAATTTAACAGTAGTATCATTAAATGAAACAAAGTCTTTATGTATGTCAGCATACAGTCTCCACGGATCGCCATATGCAGCCATGCCCATAAGAATGTATTCATCTTCGTTAGGCTTTAGTCCAATACGCTGAGTCATTGCACTGTACCACAGTCCTATTGAATGCGGATACCCTTGGCTATGAACTTTCTTTAGCTCGTATCCGTTTGCTTCCCAAATAGTTAGAGTTTCAAATTCTCCAATGCTGTCAATACATACGACAGTAGCATCACTAAAAGGGCTAGTAAAATAACCTGCGGCAGCATGGCTATGGTGGTGACCAACATACCTAATAGGAGCAGTGATATTATAAGTTTTAAGGTACTGCTCAATATTATTTTCGTTATAGTTCCAGCCTTGCCCTGCTCTAAGTTGTCTAAGAGTTTTTCTAAAGGGTCTTTCATACCATACCACTTCATTAGGTTCTCCCCATTGTTTAGCGTAATTAATTAATTTAGAATTTAGGTGAGCATCGTTCTTAACTCCACTGAATCGTTCAGCGTGACTTGCAAAGACTAATTCCTTGTCTTTAAACACTGCCAATGCTGCATCGTGGCTGTTAGCTGATATTCCCCAAGTTATCATCAGTTATATTTTTTCCATAAGTTATGTAGTATGTAAAACCATACTCCGTTAATCATTGGTTCTACTAACGCAACAGTACCTGCTTCCCATAGGCTTGCCTTAGTCATTAAGCTAACAACTGTCATTGCAATAACAATATGTCCTAGAGTATAAATTCCTGCTAGTACTACACTGTTGCCTTTTAGTAAATTCTTCAGAACTTCAAATATTCCTGTTTCAAATTCTGTCTTCATTCTAATCACCATACCTTCCTTACTTGTATATAAAAGGATCTGAAGAATCTTTATTTTTCAGTTTCCTTTTAATTTTCCATGTATAATATCGTTCTTTGATATTAGACCATAGTTGTTTAATTTTCTTCATTAAGTTTTCTCTCAAAGTTTTGTTTTGCCATTGTTACTTTAATAGAGCCTTGTACTGCTGTTTTTATTGCATCCACTAATACAAACATCTTACCGTATTTACTTACTGCATCTGCAACATCTTTAACATCATTGCTCCAATTAGGAAATGCAATATGCCAGTTGTACTCGTTAGCTTTAGTAATAAGCTGCCCTCCAGCTTCATCTTGATCTGGAATAACAATTACTTGGTGCCCTAACCCATTAATAATTTGTGCTTGTTGCTCGTGTATATTATTAGTTAACAAAGCAACACCGTTTATTGCTAGTGCATCAAACGGACCTTCTGTTACAAATATATATTTCTGATCTTCTTTTTGTTCGTCAATATTAAAAACAAAATGAGGATGGTGGTCTGACAGATACTTAGGACGTCCATTAGAAACTTTCCTAGCAGTATTACCAACTACAACTCCTTTGTACCTAAAAGGAATAATAACTCTATCATTATACCCGGGTTCGGATGTCCAGTAAAAATTGTTACTTAATGGATCATAGTTTCTATCTACAACATACTTTACTACTTCGGCTAGACTAGCTTCTTCATCTGTTGACAGGTCTGCATCAAGCCATTCACTAATTGCTAATGCACCCTCTGGAAGTGCTTTAGGTGTAAATGTAACTGTTTCAGATACCTCTCGAGGTTGATACTCAGGCGACTCTGTTTTTAGTGCTTCAAATATTAATTGATTAATATCTTGTTCGTTAGCACCTAACCATATACACAGTGATTTAAACTTGCCTGATATCGGCCGACCTGGTTGCCAACTTGCAGTGTACTTGCAGTTAAAGCAATTGAATACAACACCCATGTCAAATCGTAATCCGCCACGTTTACGTTTATCAGTACTGTGGCCGCGATGATGACAGCACGGAGCATTAAAACTAGTCCAACCACTAGGGCTAGTTTTTGCACGAGCAGGAATGAGAGTTCTAAACTTATCTAATACCAGAGTCATACAACTAGTATAGCATCTTTAGTATTAAAGTCAACCTTTTTCGGTTAACGTACTAAAAATTTATCTAGTGCGCCTGTGTTAGTATTAGTTGGTGTGTGCTTAATTCTAAACCAGTTATATTTTCCAGATTGATTTTTGAATACATTTGATTCTGATGCAGTAATATCAAAATCTTGTAAGTCAAAGAAACTCTGTTCGCTTGGTTTACCGCCGTCACCTAGACTTGCTTGTATTACTACATTGCCAGTATAATCTTTAAAATAAAATTGGAATGTATGCAAACTGTTTGGGCTAGACATGTTTGGCTGTGCATCAACTAAACTGCTATAATGATGTTCTTCATAGAGTGTATTTGATGTGTTAGTTTGGTTATAGTTTGGTCTAGGATTATCAAATTGTGGAGTATTCGACGGAACAAATGTTGACGAGTTCCAGTCAATATTTTTGTTAAACTTGTAAACTTCAACAGTGTTGTATGGAGTTCCAAGCACATCGCCCATAATATGTAAGTTGCCTAAAGCACCGTAATGGGGATCAAAGAATAGCGGTGTTCTCGAAGTTACTTTGTAGTCGGTGGAGTCAACTACTGCTCTAACTTCTTTTACTATGCTATAGCTATAAAACCCTGGTTCTAGTGCTGCTAGTTCGTCTGCTGTTAATACTACGTAAACTCTTCCAAGTGTTAGATCATCTACTGCACAATCTTTACTAAGAATAAGATCGCTGTTCTCTTTGTTCACGATGTTAAACACAACAGTTGAACCTGTTATATTATACTTTTTTTCATTACTGTTCCTTACTTGTAAATCGATTCTATTGTCGACACTACGGTAAGCAATCAGTCCTCTATTATAGACCATACGTTTTCTCTCCACAATCCAATTGCCCGAAATACCATTATCGTATACGTCGAGTAAATTTGGATATAAATATATTGAATGACTTTGCATATAGGTATTTATCGAAAAACAAAAATATGAGAATAACAGATAACTTACAAGAAAACTTCCCGTTTATTAGTGTGTTAACACATGCTGATAAAGAGTATGTCGGCATTATTATTAATCAGGATAATAACGTCACATCGTTTTACGACTATGAGAAACTAAAAACACAAACAGCTAGAGACGAATTTATCGAACTAGGTGAAGCGTGGTGGTGGGAATCGAACAGAATGATACCTATCAACATATTTTTATCTTCAGAAATTTATAAGTTTAAGTATGCTATTCGTAACTTTACTAGTAAAGATGTTGCTGTATTGTTTGGACCAATAACAAGTTTAAACGCAATTATTACTAAAAGAATCAAACGTAAGTCAATTACATTAGTCCGTAAACCGAAACCTACTGATAGTTAAACCATCCTGTAGCGATCCACTTTTCTGAAGTTGGTGACACTATTCCCTTGTGCGTGTGTGTAAAATCACTAGGCCATATAACTGACAAGCCTTTCTTGGCTTCAATTTCAAAGTCTTGGTACTTCCATGCTGTGCCACCGTCTGGTACATCGTTAAGGTATGTCATGTAGACTAGTTGTCGAGATTCGTCACCTTTGTCTCTTTCAAAATGCCAAACTTTAAAGCCACCTCCAATAGGATAATGCTGAATTAAATTATGATCTTCTGTTGAAAGATGTAAATGCTGTAAATTAAACTTTGTAATATATTGGTCAAAGCCCATTTGTAACTGTTGAAAATATCTTTGTACTCTGTCATCTTGACTGCTGTTATAAAAAATTACATCAGTAGATTCTTTAATGTTGTGATCTACTATGCCTCCTGCAACACCTGCAGATTTGTATTCGTCGTTTTGAGCATGGTACGCAATTAAGTCATCGCATACTTTTTCACCTACTTGAAACGTGTGTATAAAATTTTCCATTAATGGTTCCTCTTTCCATCAAAGACACAGACAAAATATAATCCGTAGTCTCCTGTGTTATGTACTCTATGAAAGTGCCCATCTGGAATTAAAACAACATCACCATCTTGTATTTGTTCTACTGTACGTTCTCCGTTGGTGTTTATTAGTTCCATCTCACCTTTGCCTTTAATAAAGAAATAAATTTCTTCTTGGCCAACATGTGCATGTCCTGTAGTACTCTTGTTTGCTTCTAAAAATGTACTACTTAATACTAAGTTTTTAAGAGTCTTGTTATCTCTAACAATATATCTTGAATCTTCTTTTGCGATTTCTCCACCAATGTTTTCAATGCTTAGTTTCATTTTACTCCCTCGCTTAATAAATTCATCTGTACCTTAACTGCAAGTGCATACGCAGTTGCGTGTGACTTCTTAAAAAAGTATGCATCGTCACTAGGCTTATTCCATACTTCAGACATAATGATATTCCAACCTTCGTCAACTAAATGTCTTTTTGCAGGACGTATCATTGCTAGTACTGCTGCAAGTTTTTCAACTGTATCAGGCCTTAGTTTACGTAACAAGTCGCCGTGTCCGTTAACATGAAAAAGCAAGTCTGTAAAGTCATCTTCAAGTAGTAACTCCCACACAGGTTCTTTTTCTATTAATTCATCTAAATGCTTTTCATCTTTAACATCTTTGTATATGCCAACGTTAAGAAAGTCTAGTTTAAAATATCCAACATCCTCTGCTTCTTTATGCGGAATTGCGCATAAATTTGTTTCAGCGTTTACTGGAACTTCGTGCATATACACACCAGTATTATGTTTGACTAGTTTATTATCGTCAATACGACTTGCTCTGATGTGCTTAAAATGCTTCAGTGCTTCATCTCTGTTAACAAAATCTATATCAATATCTGGCATTATTTTGGTTCTTCTTTATTCATCTTCACTAACATATATATCGGTAATACATAGCATAATAGTGTAAATGAGATTGCTAAAATCATTTTATCCTTGTCCATTGCTTGTAGAGTTCAAACGACCCACTAGCAACATATTCTTCGCCTGTTTCCATATCAACTATCTTCCACTTTTCAGGACACTTTGTTATTATACTAAGATTAGCAACTCGTTCAAGTTGCGGTACTTCTCTACCACTTAATAGTTTTCTTTGCTTCGTCTTCACGATATGTTACCCTCTTTAATAACTTCTCTTACTAACTCTACATCAGCAGGCAATCTTTTAAATCGTGACATCCAAAATTGCGGATTAACAACAGGACCAATAATGTTTAATTGTTCGTCAGTCATGCTCTGCATCATTTTTTTTGCTGCTTTAGAATTTAATAATATCCACGGACTAATCTTACCTTCCTTAATATCATGTGTTGCTCTATTCATATTGCAATAGCTAAAGTAGTGATTCCATTCAGCATCGTTGTTGTCAGCCCAATCCATCATAGTTTGTATACTACGTTGTATTGCTCCGTCGGCTGGCTCAATCTTTAGAAGCTCTTCAACATATGTATCATACATTGCATCGCGACACCAGTGATCTAGTTTAACTCCGCTCTTAACAACAAAGTCTAAAAAACGTTCTGGGTATATAGGATTTGTATTAACCATAAAACTGCCAAACTTTACAAAGGCATTATAGTAAGGACTTCCTACAAAATCATCAAATGTTTTTGCTTTTGCAGTTGGATTGTTAAACTCATAAAATCTTCTAAATGTAAGTAAACCGTACTGTACATGCTTTTCATTTTTAGCCAAGTGACGTCTCTTCGGCTCACATACGTGTACGAATAATGTTTTTTCTTTTGCAAATTCTTTTTTGCAATAATCACATTTATAATTTAATTGCATTTATCTGCTTCTTATCCCAGCCCAAATCTTTACAGTATTCTTTAATTTCTTTGTTGTCAGTAATTGCAGCCATTGTAGAAACGTCTGCACTTTTCATCTGTGGAAACAACGTCTTTAAGAACTCTTCTTTTTTATTCTTTTCTCTTTTAAGCCCTAGCCACTCATGCCTGTGAATGTTTTTCTCTTCATGCCCACAACTACATGCAAGTTGCCAAAGTAACTTGTTATGTTTGTTTAAGAGCAAAAATAAATGTTTATTAAAGCGTTCGTTACCTAGCATTACGTAATGTTCTTTTAGCTCTCTAGGCCCATTTACATTGCTTATGTAACGATTAAGTGTAAAGTAAACAACACTTTTGCGTTGATCAGCTGTTAGCTCATCCCACAAATGTTTTGCGTTCATATCTACTGCTGCTAGAATTTCATTTAGTTTTAAGCCTGACATGTTAGTCCTTGTTTATTATATCTGGTGTAATCATATCAACTGTGTTTACAACTGTCTTACCTGCGTAGATAGCTGTAGAAGCAGTAACGTCTAACACTGCTATTGTGGTGCTACACCCTGTAAGCAATAAAGACAATGATACAAATATTATTCTAATCATATATACAGTATACTATCATAATACGATAAAAGCAAGAAGTTTTTAAGTTAGTTTTGCCATTATAAAATAGTTTTTAACTGGGATAGATCTGCCAAGTTGTTTTGAATATTTGCTAAAAGATCGGTATTCTTCTTTGAGTATCTCGTATCCCAAATCCAAATGCTTCTGTTTCCACCATTCTGGCTCTTGCTGTATAAGATGTGCATTACGCCCGTCTGGAAGTATAAGTTTGGCTGGCGCACAACTTATTAGATGATACACATAATCACTGTGTTCTTTGATTTCTTGTAGTGTTTTGTCGAGGTGATTAGGTTCAATATGTTCTAACACATCTGTTGAAAAGATTAAATCAACTTTCTTTAATGGTACATTAAATTTTGGATTACAAGGATCATAGCCCATAATATCTATAGTAGGGTAGTTGTGCTTTAGCACGTCAATTAACTGACCTTTGCCGCAGCCAAAATCGATCATAGATCTAATATGATTTTTTGAAATGAACTTTTTCAAATGTTCTGGTATCTTTGATCTTTTTCCAAATTTAGTTCCACTGTGTATTAGTGAAAGTACTTCTTGGTATTCTTTAGATATCATTTTTATATTTTCTCCATGCTTCTTCAAAACCTTCTTCGCGATATGTTGCTTCGTGATTGTTCCACATGCGTCTGAAGTATCCGTCATAGCACTCAGCCATTGTCTTCATTTGTACAAGATGTCCTTTAGTTATAAAAAACAATCTAGCAATCTCTTTATCGCTTACATCCACTATTTAGAGTATGGGCCTCTGTCGTAACCCACCTCCCTGCACATAGTCTGTATATCTGCAACAAGAAAATCTATTTGGCTTTTGTCTTGCTGTTCTTTAGGTACATTATATTTTAATTTTCTTAGTTGCTCGGACTTTACATAGATAACTGCGACCTTGTCGCACAGTTCGCTTATTTTGTGTTGCATGACAGTTCCTTTCTTGTTGCATTATTAGACTCCTAAGTCTAAACTAAAAATTTTATCATAATGTTCGTTCCATACACTGGCACGAATATGTTTTTTTATTTCAGTGTCGTCGGTATACGATAATTCTGTAATTTCTAATATGTTAAGATCGATTGTGTTACACTCGTCCGGGTTATAAAAAAAGCAGTTTGTACCACTTGTGTCGAAGCCAAAATATGTATAATTAAATTTTTCAAAGAACAACTGCCATTTCTTTAAGCTACATCCAGACGTTGTTAATTTACCTTTTCTAAGAGTTTTATATGGCATACTTGCAACATACGGAAAACTACCAATTGTATTTGGACCAAATGTATCTGCAAATTCAACACACACTGTTTTAGGTCTAAACCCACAATTTAAAAATAGTTCGTGTGCAACAGCGTAGTCATAGCTATCAATGTCTAAACTAAAAAAGTCTGGGTTATAAGGAATATTTTTAATAAATGTCTTTGCATTATGCGGATACACAAAAGAGTTAACGTGTGTAAACTTATCAGTAAACCTATTAGCACCTTTAGGATTTTCTTTTGCGTCAACACCTATACCGGTCCAGCCTTTATCAAACTGTAGATAGTTAGTCATATTTGTGCCGCCATCTCCCCAGCCAAGTTCTAAGAAAGTTAGATCTGGGTTTTTGATAGCATTAGTCATTTGTTCAATGATACCATCTTCGCCGTGCTGTGAATGCACTTGTTTTTCGTAGTCTAGTTTATAATGCATTAATTAAAATATTCCATAACTGCTGTGTTGTTTTCTTGTTCTTTACCAAACACACCGTCAATTTGAATTACGTTTCCGTCATTTGAATGTTCAGTAATACATGATATTAAACCAAATCCTAAGTTATTCATTTGCTCAACTAATTCCATACCTAGTGGAGCATTTTCATTGTACGGAGTGATTGCTAATTCCAGTATAACATATTTTGCTTTTTGAATTGTAGTTTCGCCACCGGTGATTACATCTGCTTCAGCACCTTGCACATCAATTTTAATTAAATGATAATGGTCAGTTGGAATTACATCATCTAATCTCCTAACAGGAATCTTTACGCACTCAAGATTTGTATCTGTAATCTCAGGATAAAAACTTGCACCTTTTCCTTGTGGCTTAGTTTTATTTCGAAAGAAATCTAATGTATCTTCTTCTTTGCCTAATGCAACAATTTGATATTCGTTAACAGTACCGTGTTTCATTCCTTTCTGCAATTTAACTTCACAAATGGGATTAGCTTCAATGGAATAGATAAATGCATTGCCAAATGTTTCTCTCATCTCTCTAGCAAACTGCCCTTGGTTTGCTCCTATATCTAAGATGTGAGGACGGACGCCACCTGGCCATTTAATAATATCTTTTAAATCTTCAGCAGCTACGTGGTCCATTAATCTTCCCTCATTCCATTAAACACGGTCTTTTTTACTTTGCTGTTGTCCTCCGTGACAACATCTAACAAGTCAAAAGGCAAGTCTAATTTTTTAATAAGCCCTGCAAGAGCTTTAGTATCTTTAGGTAAACATGCACCACCGTATCCTCTTAGATCCGGATAAACATCTAAGTACATGTCAATTGCTTTGCCTGTTTTAATATATGCATTCTTAATAGTATTGTAGTCACAGTTTAGTTTTTCACAAATTTCATACATAACATTTGCAAACGTAACCCTTACTGCGGCATAAACGTTGTTATAGTATTTAAGCACTTCTGCTTCGTTCGGTGTTAAGTGTACTATATTCTGTGGTAAATCTCCGTGACACTCGACCATTTTTCTGTGTACCCAAATGTCATGTGTGCCTACTGCAAGTAATTTATGATTGTTAAGGAAGTCATCTAATGCACAACGCTCACGTAAAAACTCTGGAACAAACGCAATAGTTAAGTTTTTATGTTTTTCGATCATACTTTGTGTAAACCCTGGAACGGCTGTACTTCTAATAGCAATAATACCTTTGTATTCAATACTAGCAAGTTCGTCTATTACACTTTCAATAATCGAAGTATTACAATCTCCATCGTCAGTACTAGGTGTTGGAACGCACAAAAAACAAATATCTGTGTCCATGATATCTGTAATTTTTGTATCAAGTTTAATATCGTGCGACACAACTTTATGCCCGATGTGTTCGAATCCTAGTTTATTTGCAGTGCCAACTGTACCAGCACCTATGATTCCTAATTTCATAATAATGACTCCACTGTTTGTTTAAGACCAACTTTTAATGGTGTATACTCAAAAGGGCCTGTTGATAAAAGTAATTTAGATGTATCTGGACAACGGCGTTTTGCACTACCTTTTAGTCCAGGTAGTACTTCAAGTTTAGCTGGGTCAACTCCCATAATGTCCATAATAATTCTAGCTACATCACTGATACTATTTTCTTCTTGTCTACCAACGTTGATAATCTGATTGTCGTGGTTTTCAATAAGTTCGTGTGTTAACTTAACAGCATCGTCTATATAACAAAAACTACGAGTGTCGTCACCTTTGATATAATACTCGCCTTTTGCTACACGTTCTACAAATTCACTAATAAAATGATCCTTTTGTCGCGGACCATATATATTAAAGTAACGTATGACTAACCATTTAAGTCCTGAGTTAGCTACTAAGTTTTCACCTAGTGCTTTAGGAATACTATAACTCCAGCGTGGATTTATAATGTCGTTAAACATTACTGGAACATTTTCGTCTGTTGGAACATCGTAATAACCGTTGTCAATTGCTCCATTAAAAATTTCGCATGTGCTAGTAAACACAAACTTTGCGTTGGTGTTAATGTAGCGTTGGATTAAGTTAAATGTAGGAATTGTATTATTAAATGCAACTTCTGTAGGCGTTTCGTAGAATAATCTAGTTCCGTTTGTTGCAGCCATATGCACTACAACATCAGCATCTGGTGTTTGAGAAACTATCTCTAAATTACACAAGTCTTGTCCTGATGCTAAATCGTATGTAGTAACGTCATTGGAACCTTTAATGTAATCATGATAGTGACTACCAATAAACCCTTTATGACCTGTTAGTACTACTTTCATTTTTCAATAACACCATTTTCCCAGTTCTCAGCACAGCTTTCTGCATACGCTTTACTATATCCGGGCAACTTACGACTTTCAATTAAATCTTTACCTTCGTACATATCAACAACAAAAGTTTTTTCTTCTCTAATTGTTGCTGTACGAGTTATCTGAAGAATAAATTCTGCTTCTTTTTTATGCTTCAGTCCGTTGATTCCTTTAACACTCATCTTAGTTTTTACCTTTGTTCATTCGTTTCAATGCACGAGCTAATTGCTCGTCTCTCTTTAATTTGCGATCACCTTTGTAGTGTATAATGTGATTTTCAAGTGCTGCATTAAAATGATTTTTACCTAACCCTGGGAAACGTACACCAGCAATATCAAAATTGTGTATCTTTCCTTCTTGTTCAAGTCTTTCTCTTGCAGCGTCAAACGCATGACAATCTAATTGTCCTGCTAGGTCGTAGATGGTATCGTTTGTATAATACTCTTTCCACACATCAAAAAATTCTTTAGAGTGCTTGTGCGTTAAATCAAACGCAAGGAACCCTGTTTCTGTATAATGCGGTCTTCCTAAATAACTTACAAATAATCCGTCTGGCAAAAATGATTTAAGATATTCTTTAGTAATACGGTTGAATATTTCAGCATCGCTGTCAATCCAACATAACGTATCAACATCAGCGTTGTTTGCACAATGCCATATACAATAACTTTTGTGACTAAATCTTACACCGTCATATATAAATTTACCCGGTACTCTATGAGCATTACGTTTTTTAAATTCTGTAAGCTCTGGTACTGAAGGTTCTAATTTTCTAATAACAAAATTTGCTGGCGGGTTTTCAATTACAATATTATCTACATAAATGTAAACTGTTATATTAGGATCAAGAAATCGTCTACAGCTCTCTACGAAATGCTTACCGTATTCATGATAACCTTTATCGCTAAATGTCGATACAACACCTAATTTCATTTTACAGAAGAACCTACAGACCTACGTTTAATATCATTGTGATTGAACTCTGCCCAATACAACTCAAATGCAACACCATCTTCTACACCTTCAAACTGATGTATCTTACCAGGCTTAACTTGTGTAAAGTCTCCTGCTTCAAGAATAGTTTCATCTACTAATCCTTCTTGATCTTCTTGCCATACACGTACAATCATCTTTCCTGACTCTACAAAGAAGCCATTCCATTTAAATTCATGTTCGTGTTCGCTGCATTTAAATCCAGCTTTATATTCAATTCGGTGGAACTCAAGTACGCCATTAGCGTGAATTAATTCTGTAGAACCCCAAATTTTACCTGCTTTTATGCTCATCATAATTCTCCTAAAAACATTTTATAATGTACTAACTTAATTATCAGAGTAGGTTAGCCAATTCGACCTGTTCTGACTGCCTGCTAATTTCTTTAACAAAATATGCACACAATGGATTATGCCCATCATGTAATGGCACACTTAGCAGTTGTCCATTTTTCATCTTAGGAAAGTACCAACGAACATCTTGATAGATGTTAATAATCTCTACTGCTGCAAATTCTGATCTGTAACCTTTAATAGGGTTTATAACAAATGCTTCAAATCCACGTTCATTAATTGAAGTTAACGGCAATACCTCAGGGTCTGTTCCGCAGTCACTATCTCCAACAAGCATACACCAATCTAGTGGCATCTGTATTTCATATCCACCAATATTCATTAAGATAGCTGGGCTGTTAAAAGACTCAAGAAATATCAAAGGCATAAAGTAGAAATCAGGATAACTTGCATCCGAATTATCTAGTACACTAAATCTTGCATCTTCTTCGACTTCGTCCGGCAGTTCGTTTAGATTAAACGCCTTGTTTTCCAATGTTAATATTCTACTCATTTATTCTCCGTTATAGTAATACGCAACTGTATCACTTTTATAGTTTTTTACTAGATACTTTATACTGTATTATAACAGATTAATCCATCTAAGTCAAGTATTTTTTTATCTTCTTATTGATCTACCTTTGTAATATGAAACGGATATTTTGCATCTCTATAAAACTTCTTGCGTTCAGTTAAATGGCGTTTTGCATATTTACACGTTGATGTAATATCCCATATTTGTACAAAGTCCTTGTCTTCAGCAATACGTACCCCACGTCCAATACTTTGAATTACCCTAACAAAACTTTTGCCAGGTTCAATAAGCACCAGATTAAATATGCGAGGGATATTAATCCCGACAGCAGCCACGCCATAGGTAGCAATGATAATTTTGCCATCACTTGTTTTAATTTCATCATACTCATCTTTCCTATCAGCTAATTTCATTTCGCCAGCAACAAAAACTGCTTCAGGTATATGTTCTATAATTTTTTTACCTGTATCAATTCTGTTTACTAATACTAATGTATTACCAGTTAGTGAAAATTCTTTCACTTTAGAAGATATCCAAGATATTCTATTAGGATCTGTTACCAACCAAGTATATTCTTCTTGATAGTTTCTAAATTCCTCAATATTTTTTGTTTGTAAAATTTGTATATCTAACTTTGCAAGTACACCTTTCTCTTGTAAATCGTGTGCCGAAACATTGTTAATTACTGGACCAATGCCTGCAAGTATGCCTTGAAATTCCCAAGGTTCTTTAGGTACAGTTCCAGTTAGTCCCCAACGAATTGGAGCATTTTTTAAATTTACTGTAAGCAGTTTTTTAAGAACATCTGCTTTTGCTTGATGCACTTCGTCAATAATAATTGTATTAACGCCTTCTAAGAATTCTGCTAATGTTAGTGCGTCATTGTATTTGCCTTTTTTATCTAATACATTAAGACTTTGCCATGTACAGATAGTGTGTGTCTTTCCTAGCTCTTTTCTATCACCAAAGTATACACCTACATCAAGTCCTAAATTAAGATAATCTTCTTCTGTTTGCACAACAAGACTTTTGTTAGGAACAATTACAATACTACGTCCATAAGGTTCGCACAAGTGACTCAGTGTAGCAGTAGTAATAGTTTTACCTGCTCCGGTTGCTACTTCTTGTAAACTTTGTGGATTTTCTAAGAACTGGTTAACAACATCATATTGATAATCTCTAAGTACAATAGGCTGTCCTTCTAACTGATGTCCTTTAGGCCATACTTTTCCTTGATCGGCCCAATAGTTTTCTGTAATAGGTGTAAACGTTAACTCTGGAGCAGTACGATGATCTATTACTTCAATTTCATATCCGTCACCGGTAATAGTAGGAATAATAATATCTAAGTGTGCAAGGAACCCTGTTCCGCCAATTCCAAAGAAAGTCATAGTACCGTCCCAGCGGCCTAACTTATATGCAGGCATGTGCCTAGCATACGGCAAGTCATATTTTAACTTGTTAGCAATCTTTCTTCGTGTCTCAATGGCAAGACCATCTACTTTAATGTTCACCTCGTCTTTGATAATAAGTTTACAATTCAATTAGGTCTTCCTCACGTTGGTCTCTTGTAGGTTGTATGTCGCCAACATACACTACACAGTTATGGTTTTTAAACAGATGTCTTGCCATAGTGTTAGTAGGTGCAAACAACTGATTACTTGCTAGTATTATAACATCGTTTTCATCCTTATACAACCACTTTGGAGGTTTTTGATTGAAGATTAAGAACTTAGCACCATCAATCTTACCGCCTAAGCCGTTATCTCTTACCCAATTGTTAAATTTTGGATCATCATGTTTTCCGGCTCTAAAACAAACTCTAAAATCAGATTTGTTAAAATTATTAATAGCAATAGTTTCTAACAAGTCTTCTAACCATGTTCCTGCTTGGCTAGTACGATCTAAAATAATGCCAATTCTACCATTTACCAAATACCCTAATTTTATAAACTCAGCTAGATCTTTAATCCAAAATGCATTTGACGGAGTCGAAGCAATTTTCTTAGCAATACTAAGTTTGCCAGTCTTTTGATGAAGTGTATGACCTAAAGATTTAGCTAAAATTAAGTTGTTGTCTAAACTTGTAGTTTTGTTTCTTCTAAAATATATTTCTGCACTTTCACTAGGATTAACTAGTTCAACACTACCTTCTACAATTTTACAACGTTTAACATATTCGGTTTGGTCTTGAAATATTTCTTCAACTCTATCAACAGCATCATGAAACTCTAAAGATAGTTCAAATCCTGCGTTTACTAAAAATTCTTTTAATAAGAGTACGTTGTAATCATAAAAGCCTAGCAGTCTTACCTTACGTTCAGCATCCCACTGATTCTTTTTATAATCTGTGTTGTATCTAATTTCTTTAATAAAGTCATCAAACTCTTGTTTGAAACCGAATGGAAATTTAAGTACAATGGCTGGTGTTTTGCCTACTGTTTCAATCCATACTTTCTTTGAATTGTCTATTTGTCTAAACGGATGTTTCCATTGAGGCATCTCCATATGATTAGCATAGTCAAGTTCTTTCCCAACTGTTTTTCTGTATTTGAAAAGAATCTTTAAAACATACTGTGCTTGTTTTTCTGTTAGATGTCTGCCGTCAACAAGAGCCGTGTGAAAACTATGCGCTGCAGATCTATCTTGATACTGCAATGAATAGAATTCTCTTTCGACTGTTTCGACAAAATCGATGAATAAATCTTCTGTATAACTATGCTGTCTCATAATACTATTATACAACAGTTAACGATATAAATCAAGAAGTAATTTTAGTTTCTAGGTAATTTTCTAATTGTGTTAATGGAAGTCCGTCTGCAATTTCAGTAACTGTCCATTCAGTGTGTGCATAATCGTTAAGCCATTGCTGTCTATCTGGCATTAGCGGATTGTTTATTTGAGATAAGTCGGTATTAGCCACGTCATACGCTAACGAGCTGGGCCCTACAAACGCTGGAACGCCATCTATGACACTATGTATACCCGGGTTACTACTCCAGCTTACAGTAGCGTATATGCGGTTAAAATCTAGGTCAAAGTCATCGTAACTATTTGGCAGTTGTATTGGGTTTTGCCTATATACGTTTTTAAACTGATGTTCTATGGAATGTAACGGGCATCTAGGATGTGGTCGGAATAGTATAGGGCGGTCACTATGTGTTCGAATAGTATCAATAGTATCCATGACCCAACTGCTCATTGGTACCATGTTTTTCCATTGTAAACTTTTATCGTGCTGTCCTGCTATGAGAATAAATTCTCCGTCAGTACTCCAAGGCTTTAACGATAAACCGAGTAAACGATGGCGATCACTGTTATTATTATTGGGCCCAAAGTAAGCATCTCTATTAATCCCATTTACTCCTACCTTCCATGTAGTGCCTCGTTTGATACCACCTACCTCAAGGACGATGGTGGGTTTGGACTGATTCCAGATAGTTTGATTAGGCCCCATTCTACCATTAAACAAAACACTCCAAATAACATTAACGTCGGCACTAGTATCATCGTTAACAACACTGTGCCCACTAGATATAATGCTGTGTTCAAAAGCATCAAAAATAGGTTTACTATTAAGTGCGCCATACTCCCTCCATATCCTAAACTTCATAGACATCCACATTACTGATTCCAGTATGCTTCAGTTCTAGGCACAAGTAAATCTGTGCGTTTACTTTTACCTAATTGTTTACGTCCACCTTTGAGATGATCAAGATATGCTCCCCACATCGAATTAATAAGCGGGTGGCCTTCACCAGTAACTAGGCCTTCGGCCCAATTCCACTCGTTCATAGGTACTCTTGATCGAACTACATCAAATACATAACTATCATGCCACTCTTCCATTTGAAAGATACCATTGTTTTCTGCTTCTTCGTATACCCTTTTAAATTCTCTCATAAAGCGTGTTGTTTGCTTGTTACCTAGCGTCATTGAATATAGTCCACATTCTGAAAACTTACCTTTTCTTCCAAGAAAACAAATATCTTTGTGTGGTGGAGCAAGATCGTTTACTCGACTATAGGATATCGGACTGTGGCAAAAAGTGTCTGCATCCATCCACATAAGTCTTTCAGTATCGCATATAGTAGCACAGTGAAAAATACTGTATACTTTGTGTGCAAAACGAATTGCGTCCCATTTAAATCCTTTACCCGAGTCACGTCTTCTACTACGAATAGGGTCACCACTTACATCACCGTTTGCTTTAGGCACATCTTTCCATCTTTGTTTAAATGCAACTAGCTCTGGCACACTCGAATGTAGATCATACAATTCAATTCTGCTATGATCCTTAATTTTAGGGTTACAATCTTCTGCGTATACATGCAACTTAATTTCTGAAGGCCAATTATCAATAAAACTATCAATCATACGTTGTCCGTACTGTTGTAAGCCTTTTGCGTGGAATGTTGTTACTACACTTATTGTCATTGGAAAAATTCTCCGTTTTTCATACAGGTCCAAACATGAAATGTTCCTGTTGTCATTTTACAATTATATTTGTGCCTATACAAATTGGCACTTTGGTTTCTATCAATAGGCTCTTCTCCTGCTATGAATACATCAGGTGAAGGGTTTGCTAAAATAGCGCCTAAGTGGTCTAAAACTTTTACTAATTCTCTATCTATAAACACAGTAGTGATTGTTGACAGTGAGCAATCTTTTAATTTTGCTTTGTATACTACATTAGATCGTCTTACTCTAGGTGCTCCTTTGTCATATACAAAAACAGTGTCAAATAAATCAAATAATTCGTCAAATGCACCCATGCCTGTGCCGATTACTAAGCAATCAACAAACGGTCTTTTAAAAGCACATTTTTGAATACGTTTCGCAGCCTTGTTCACACTATCTTCCTTGTTGCAACGGAATTACTTTACCACTTTTACCACTTAATTTTTCATAAGGTCCTGGTCCTAAGTATCTACCCATAAATTTACTTGCTGGCGCCATAGGTCCTGTTTTTGGTGCATAAATTAACACTCTTTTTGACTTCATGTATATTTGGTCGTAACCTCTATCTTCTAAAAACTTACAAATAACGTCAACATCATTATTAATTTCAAATGCTACCCACGGTTGCTGCTCTTCAATAACTTTTTCCATTCCTAAAACTGCCGGTAATTCGTATCCTTGCACATCAATTTTAATTAATGAAATATTCTTGATACCTTCATCGTCTAATTTTACAACATCAACATAATAAAACGCATCAGACTCCCACATTGCAATTTTACTATCACCGCAGTTTTTAATCCCGTCATGAAACTGTACAGTTACAGCTTTATCGCCTAATGCTTTACGTCTAATGTTAATGGTATCATACTCACCTAAGTTTTTTACTAGGCATTCGTGAACTCTTTCACTAGGCTCATAAGAAACTACTTTTCTAAAATGTTTTTTCATATCCATTGACCAAAGTCCTACGTTGGCACCAACATCAACAAATATTCCTTTGATTGGAATGGCTGCTAAAATAGCATCTCTAATTTTTCTTTCGTAATTAGGATTATACATATCAGTATCTTCTTGAATATGTCTAGTCATCTTTACTTCGTTGTCTGGCATATGCCATCCATTGTCTAATTTAATCATATGTATCTCCTAAAGTGTTTCCATGCCTCTCCTGAGGCTAGTTCTTGAAAGTTCCAATGGCACATTGCCAACTTTTCTATCCATTCCTGCCTATCAAAAAGTTTTGGATCATTTAATCTTTTAATTTTTGTATTTGCTACTTCGTGACTCTGACTGTGTTCTGGACTAGGATCAGTTAAGAATACCGGAACTCCTTCAATTGCACTAATAACACTAGGACTACTATTATATAGCACAGTTGCCCATGCGTTCTTTAAATCTTGTAGAATACTAGGTGAATTGCTTACAAATACATCTTTATGTTGCGGAAAGTATCTTGTCTTTTTATCGCCTGGATGTCCTCTAACTAATATTGGTCTATCAGTTATGTTTCTAATAGTTGCAATAGTATCGTTCGCCCATTGTACACTATTATACCCACGCATACTCCAACCGCCGTTGCGTTGCAAACATACTAGAATATGATTACCTTCAGTTCTCCAAGGTTTCATTTGAATATTTAATCTGCTACTAATTTTTTGCCAGCGAGTAGGATCAACATCTGTATCAAAATAAAATCCTGTAGTGGGAAATACTCCATCGTAACTATATCGTAAATAACGATTTGTATTTCCTTGATCGTATGCTAAAAATAAATTACTGTCAACTATTAAAGATCGTTTACCTGGTTGCTGTTGTTGTTCTACTGCATTTTTTCTTAAAACAAGATGAGGTGCATTTTTTCCGTGTTCGTGTACAAACCCTTGTATCAATGCAACATCAGCATGTGGAATTGTACTTAACTGTCGATGGTCAATAGCATTATCACCAGATGCCTTAACACCTGCTAGAAAGTTATCTAAGATTAGTGGCTTTTCTGGATTGTTATTATGTGGCGGAATGCCAGCATAGTATGCTACTGCTGTTAACGTCATGGAAGTCTCTTTACAACTGACGCTGCTTTTCCGTTAAGTAGTTCTTCTTTTGTAAATTGAGAATAGCTTAACATACATAACCAAGATCCAATATTATCACGATAAAGGTTGTTAATATCTGATAATTTATTGCGTGTTACTGGGTTTGTTATGTGTGTATCTAGCGTTATAGCTGGAACTCCGGCCCATATAGCTTCTGTTGCTGCGTTACTATTAATGTTTACTAAGCAGTAATAATCGTCATTTAACAATTCTTTATGTAGGTCAGTTCTTTTCTTTTTAGGTGCCTTAGATCTAAATCTAATGCGCTTGTCAGTATACTTACGTAACTCTTTTGCTACATCATACTTCCAAGTTTTTAGATCTACGTGCATAATACTTGCTGCAAACGGTCCAGGTTCAATTACGTAAATAATTTCTCCGTCTTTCCTCCAAGGTCTAGGAAACTTTTTAAAATTACCTAATCTGTCTGCAGGTGCATCAAAAGACTTGCCGTAGTGTAAATGACTACGCACTAGTCTATGCCATTTTTTATTTGATTCGAGGAAGTTTGTATAACCGCTATCAATAAACCAAAAAGGATAGTTGTTATCAATTTTTGTAACAAGCAGATCTTCATTACCAACTGTGTTTCTAATTAGACAATCATCAGTAAACGAAGTAAACTCTTTTCTTCTAATAAATTCGTTGTTTGCACCGGCACCAAGATGTGCGCCAGTACCTTTTACAAAGTTTTTATATTCAGCAACTTTATATTTTGCAAAGATTTCGTCGATGCCAAATGCATCAATAAAATATTCAATGTTATTATGTATTGCGTGAAAATAGTTATCACGTATTCCGCCTTTGTTTTTGTTAACTACATCAACCCATTCATCTAAATCTCTGCGTACAGCTTTAAGAAGTTTATCTCTAAATTTCTTCTTTTCATCTGGTTCCAGTTTGCGATTTGGTTCTTTCCATTTAGCTTTTTTACTAAGATGGTCTTGAATATAAGTTGCACAGTATCTGTCTTGCATATTAAATTTGAATAACTCTTCAGGCACTGGCACTAACGACAGTAAAAAGTTTGCAATTTCTTTATCGTTCATCAGCAATTTCATTAGCTGTATTTCTCCACTAAGTTGTATGCAGCACCAGACTCAACTTCATCAAATGTAAACTGTCCATACGCAAGGCTATGACAGTGCTGTTGTATTTTATCCAATTCAGGATAGTAAGGACTACTAAGCTGACTTAGGTCCGTTGACGCTAAAGGTGTAGCTGCGCAAGGCGATGTAACAAATGCTGGAATACCGTATAGAACAGATTCAAGTGCAGCCATGCTATTCATTGTTACTGTAGCATACACTCCAGAATTAAAAGCATCGTAAATTGAGTATTCAAAGTTACGTGCTGTACGTGAACCTTTAATTCTTACTTCAATTGGTAAATCAATATGTTGTTTAATCTGTTTTGTAGTTTGTTTGACCCATTTGTTATAGTCAACATTATACCATGCACATGCTTTAGGATTAGGCATTACTAATAGAATCTTTTTATCGTGATTCTTCCAGCCTGACCATTGAATTCTTGGATCATCTTTAACAAGATTGTTCCATCTATCTTGTGGCAAATTTGGTCTAAACGTAGATAGTTGATTTTCATTTTTAACAATCCTGTGCCACTTCTTATTGCCTTTTTTATTTCCTGTACTAGGAAAATTACCAAAGTAACCTGTGTCAATGTACCAATAGTCTCTATTATTTTTTACACAGTTGTCAGCATGTTGTTTTTTAATTACACCTCTAATAACCATAGGTTTGGATAAGTTAGAAGACTCAACTGTTAGTTTGTCTCCAGATCCCTTAACTAAGATTTCTTCAGGGCTTAGTGTCATTATCTCATCATGTCCTGTAATTCAGCTTTCCACTCTTTATGGTATTCGCATGTACGATAGTTTTCAAACCACGGGCCACCTTCCGTGTAATGTATTAGTTTTGGTGTGCCGTCTGTTGGCTCTTGGTAGTGTCCTACTAACCAATTCCATTCGGGCGAGATTTCACCAATTAAGTCATCACTTGCTAACCAACTAAAGCGATGCAAGTATGCACCGTTAATTTCTGGTTCGTTAACTAAATCCATAGTCAATGCTTTGTTAGCAGGATGGCCGCAATTAAACAACATAACACTTGACCAGTTTTTACGTGGATACACTGTTTGTTTCTGTCCGTCCATTTTAATGCCTTCTTTAGGTGCATAGTCGTGATGTACACACATAATAGCATACTTGTCGTCTGCTTGATCAAACAGTTCTTTAATATCTGTAGTAAGCAACATATCACAATCCATAAATACTGCCCAGCCATTAAAGTTACTAAGCTCTGGTACTAGGAAGCGAGTAAAAGTAAACTCAGTACTTGCTAGTTTATCGTTGCCTCTTGTATACCAGCCTTGACTTCTAAGTTCAGACTGTTTTAGTGGTTTAACTATTGCTGTAGGGCTATGACGTTCAATGCTGTGCTTACAAACTTGATAAGCTATATCTTCTTTAGTGTCGTATCCTACGAATACTTTTAAGTCCATGTTTCCTCCAAATATGCTTTAGCTTTGCCAGTCCTTAATTCACTATCGTGAAACTGACCGTGTGCTAAATGACATCCCCATGCCCAAAGTACGTCTTGAGTTGGGTAATGCGGTGTTTCAATTTTTGTTAAATCGTTTGATCCAACAGGTAGTGCTGCACTAACAGGTGCTAGTGTAAATACTGGTATTCCTTGGAAAACAGACTCAACTGCTGCATTAGAATTAAATGTAACTAATGCAAATACATCATCAGCTAATGCTTGTTCAAGCGTATTACTCACCATTCTATCTGCACGTTGTTTAGATCGTTGTCTAATTTCTATAGGTCTATCAGTGTATTGCTTTATAGTTTCAACTGTTTCAGATAACCATGTATCTAAATCAGTATCGTAAAATTTCATCGGTTTTTCATCAGGCGCAGCAATAAGAATCTTCTTTCCTTTTTTATTCCACGGTACAAACTTCTTGCCAAATCCTTCAAATCTTGCCGATGGGCGTTCAATAATTTTGTTGTGTTGCAAATTGTTTTTAACAATTCTATGCCAAAACTTCCAACCATTAGGATTGCTTTTAGTAATTTCATTACCAAAATATCCAGTGTCCATATAGTAAAAGTCTCTAGCATCTTCCATACAACGATGCATCCATTTCTTTTTTAAGATACCACGTAGCACAATTGGATTTTCCGAGTCGTCATAATCAAAGGTATTAGAATCTACCACACTTGAATTGCAACCTCTAGCAAAACGATTGATGTAGGGATCTTTATTTCCCTTGCTTATGAAGATCCAATCAGTCACGTCTTTCAATATCCTCTTCGATACAAGATTCACCATATTGAACTTCTAGTATATGTGTTAATTCGTTTGTGGGGTTACTTGCTTTGTGCCAAGTGCCTACTGCAATATCATACCCTCGTTGCAAGGGTAAAAGTTCTACACTATTACTAATGTCATTCCATTGAGTATCTATTTTAACTTTGCCTTTTAGTACATACCAATGTTCTGATCTTTTAAAATGTCTTTGATCAGAAAGAGATGCACCTGGCTCAATTACTAGTTCTTTAATTTTAAAATTATTTTCTGGTTGATGATCTAGTACTCTATACCAACCCCATTTGCGTGTTGTTTTAGGTGTTTTCCATTCTCCTAAAATCCAACTGCTTGAATTCTTTTTGTCTGTCCCACCAACGCCAAATTCAAATTCTACTCTATCGTTGTTGGAAAATTTTTCTACTTCTGGTGAATTGCCTTCACCTCTGTCGCCGCCATTAGCAAACACTATTCTGTCATGCATTGTTTCAGATGTTCTAAGTGCTACGTCTATCGCACCACATGCAGATCCTTCCTCATCATCTTTAAATGTAATAACATTGTCTACTACAGCAAGTTCTTTAATAATAGCAATTCTTTCTTGAACGGGCATAAACGGCATACCCTTTTTGTTTGTTAACCACTCGTCGCTGTTAACGCCAACCCATAACTCGTTTCCAAGTTCTTTAGCTGCTTTGAAATAGGCAATATGCCCGGAGTGTAGCGGATCAAATCCGCCTGTGACTAGTACGATTCTTTTCATACTAGTATTTATATGCGCAGTTTATCTCAGTAAAATTATATGGATGCGTCATCTAGCCCAGCTGTTCTGAGCTTAACAATGTTTGAAAGTTGCCATTGTTTAATGTCTAAGCCTTTAATAATGCCTAGCCACTTATTGCGTAATAGTGCAAAATCGTTGATAATTTTCTCAAAATCAACAACATCGGCTTCGCCGTCTACAAATTTATCAGCATCTCGTGAGCTAAGTTGACGCTGATAGTTTTCAACATATTTTCTAAAATGTTGACTTCGTAAACGGCGAAGTTCGATATTTAAGTATTCGAGTATTGCTTCGATCTCTTGTAACTGGCCGAATCTAGTTTCTACAATGCCTGGCATTCTAGCTGCCGCCTGCTCAATACTACCATGAACGTTTGTTTCTTTTTTTGCTAAAAGAATTTCACCCTCATAGTACTGCACTGCGGCAGGAATGTTCGAAATATCTTTAGAAACTCTATCGTACCAATTCATTTAATCCTCGTCATCCCAAACTGCATCTTCAACATCTTCATCATATGCTTCACTGTCGTCTTCGTCAGTGGCATACTCGATAGCAGTATCTAAAAATGTATCAACGCCAAAAAGCTCGTTGATAGTAACTTCAGATACTCCATGATCTACAAGAGTAGTAATAAAAGTTTTTGCTACTTCCTGTTTATCTTTATCAGGTATATGTTCTGATACAGCGTTCCAAATATCAGCAATTAGGTCAGATCCCATAAGCTATAATCTCCATTATTCAGTTGGTTGTTCTTCCAGCTCAAACTCAACGTTATCTACAATTGGTTCAACCTGTACAGGTGTATTTATAATATCATTCATAACCACATCAAGTTTTTCTCCAACCCATTGCTTACGATACTCTAGCATAACTTCGCCTGTTAGTGGGCTAGTATACTCAAGTCTATTACCTGATTTCTTAAGAAGACCTTTTGCTTCAAACAACTCAACAAGTCCTGAATAAGGATTCATACCTGTTTCATACGGAATCTTAACTTGAACACTTTCAAACGGTTTTGCGTAACGTGTTTTCATTACTTTACACGCTGCTCTAATACCTTGTACAGTAGTAGTTTTATTTCCGTCTTCGTCTTCTTTAAGTTTAAGTTTCTTCATAGCAACTACAATACTAGATGCATATACAAACCCTTGTCCGCCACTGATCTTATCATCAGGGTCAAACATGTCTTGTGATGCATAAGTGTGGTTAGTACACACCATACCTACATTGTAACTACCAATCATGTTAACGGTGTTACGAACAAGTGAAGTCAATGCCTTAGGCTTACGACCCATATCACCTTTCATATTACCAGCTTGAAATTGATCAACATCAGTAGGTGTTAGTAACATACCTAAGCTATCAATTACAATTAACACTTTAGGACGTTCTTCTTCTGGCATTTCTTTGTATTCTTTCATGAACTCAGATACTGTTTTAGCAACATCATCAATCATGGACATGTTTAGTTTAAGAAGTGCTTCTTCTGAAGTGTCTACACCTAATGCATGTAACCATGCTTCGTCAAGTGCGTTTTCTGAATCAATTAGTACTACAAAGATACCTTGTTCTTGAGCAGACTTTACAATGTTTGCTGAACAAAAATAACTCTTACCACTACCCGATTCTCCGGCAAACACTGTTACTTTACCTAGCGGAACTCCTTTATTAAAGTCTCCACTAACAAGATAGTTCAGTGCAAAGTTGCCTGTGCTAACCCAATCAGTTGGGTCGTTAAAGCCAATGCCAAGACCAGAAATGCTCTTAGTAATTGTCTTTCTAAATTTACTTACGTCAAATGCTTTCGCCATATATATTTCCTCTCGTTAGATTAAAGTAATAGTGCGGGATAGTCGAATGTAAATATCCCGCACGTATTAAATTAGCTGTTGCCGTTTCTGCTTCTAATCATTGCAAGAATATCTTGCGCTCTATTAGCACCGTCATCTGCAGGTGCCGCTTCTGCTGTTGCAGGTGCTGCCTCTGGTGTTGGTGTTGGAGCAGGTGCTGCCGCTGCTACTGGAGCAGGTGCCGCCGCTGGCGCAGGTGTTGATGCTGTAGGTGGTGTATATTTTTTGTTAGGATCACCAGTGTTCTGACTCATGCCAGCTGGCTTAAAGTATTGACCCCAACGATCCATATCGTATGCTTCACCGTCTACTGACGCTTCAAACATCTCTTTCATTACCTTCAGTTCAACTTCGCCTGGTTTCTTTGGAAGGAAATCTGACATGTTAAACAACCCGTGTGTATCAATAGCTGCCTTTTCAACATCTTCTAATGCACGTTCTTTACGTGACCAGTTTGATGTAGAATAGTCTGCATAGCCACCTTTAGAAGTTTTCTTAATTCTAAAGTCAACGCCACGCATATAGTCTGTTGGCAGTTCTTCTAACTCAGGATCCATTAATGCACCTTTAATGATCTGGAAGATCTGTGGTCCAATAATAAATCTACGGATTGGGTTTTCCGGAGCCTTGTCTTCGTTTAACGGGTCTTCAACTACAAAACCTTGGAATACATATGAACGTTTTTTCCAATACTTACGTCCCATATCTTCTAATGATTTGTCTTTGAACCATGGACGAACTTCTGTTAAGATCGGACACGGTGTACCATCGTTGTACATTTCCATACACGGAACTTGTACAATAACCTGACGTGAGTCAGATTCGCCTTTTACTCCAGCAAACGGAAGTTTAATCATAGCACGTTCTGCCCAAAAGAACGTGTTAGAATTGTCAGCGTCAGGTAGGAATCGTAATACCGATTCTTTGCCTTCTGCCATATTCCAATGTGGGTAAATTGCGTTGTCGCCGCCAGTGTTTCCACCGGATGCTTTGTTTGCGCCTTCTTGAAGTTTAGCGCGGATTTCTGCGAGTGATGCCATTTTATAATGCCTCCTATAGCCTTTATGGTTATCTTACTTTGTTTATGCCTTAATGCACATATACTATTATGCACTCATATATTTATCTTGTCAACAGTTAATTTGTACAAAAGTGAATCAGTTTAGCCAAAAAGAAAGGAGACAAAAGCCTCCTTCCTAATTACTGCATTGTTACTTGTTTAATACATACATTGTTACTTCAAACCCAAAACGCATTTCTGTGTATTCTGGTTTTGTCCACATAACTTGTACTCCTTAATTAAGTTTAAAAATTGTACTGCACTAGTATTTAAACATATTTTAGAGCAGAAGTCATACGTAAAATCATTAAATGTATATGTTGATTGAACGTAGCCATAAGCGTTTTAATATCTGCTTACGTCTATGGTCTCGAACTGCTATCTTCCAGCAATATTGGTTCCATAGTTCCATAACACCCTCCTTTTTAAAGTTAGGTGCGTTCCTTCGCGTTATGCTACTTCCGTCCTTGATAGGATGAACGTGTAATATTTAGTCATAAAAAAAGGTTGCTCTACTGTAAAGCAACCCTTTTTAGTTTTGAGCCTAGCTCAGTTACTTCTTAGTTTTCTTAGCGGCAGGCTTTTTAGCAGTAGTTTTTTTAGCAGTAGCTTTTTTAGCAGTAGCTTTTTTAGCAGTAGCTTTTTTAACTTCAGTAATTACAGGTTCGATTACCTTTGCTTCTTCTACTACAACAGGTGCAGTATCCATACCAAATATCTTCTTAATAAAATTAATCATAATTTCTCCATTTTTATAAGTGTTATTTACGTCTTTTAGTAAGCGCCTGAAAGAGTTTTGATTCTTTCTAACTCAGCAAGTTCTTCTGCACCGTGTTCTTGTGCAGGTGCCATACGTTCTACCATTTTGCGAGCAACCATTTCTGCTTGTTCACCAAACTTCTTGCCTACCATAGTAGCAACACCTTCTGGGCCTTTAGGGAATGTACCAGCTTGTCTGTCATACATTGACAGGATAAAGTTAGCTACTTCTGTTACGTTTAACTTATTTTTAGATTCCTGTTCTTTGTGTCCGTTGCCTTCGTTTGTGTCAGCATTTTCAATTCGTTCATCAGCATCCATTTGAGCAACATCTAATGCGCCTTCGTGATCAATCTCACCTGGTTGGATAACATATGTTGCCATATCGTCATCAACTTTAGCATTAGGGGCATCCATTGGATCTGCTTCGCCTCTTAAACTTTTAGGATCAATAATTGCTTTGTAGCCACCTTCTTCTGTTTGTTCAATTTTTGCTTTATAGTATAATATACCCGGACCTACTTCGCCGTCATCGCCAGTAAATTCAAAATCAGTTTTGCCTTCTATCTCTTCTGGCATAAACCCTTCTTGTTGTGATTCCATTCCACCAGCATAAGCATCTGCGGCTGGACGGCCTCTTGGTCCTTTGTTGCCACGAATATTATCTTCATGTTCTTGAGCGCCTAATATTTTAAGACATTTCTTACCTGTTTCATAAACGTCTGATGGATCTGCATCTATCAAATCTCTTATTGCTGAATAACAACTTAATGTTTTATCGTCGGCTTTAAGATGCATGTTGGCAAAGTGGTCTCCCAATTCATCTACAATATGATCATTGTCAGTAAAATCATCACTGGCTTTATCCATTAAATGATAGATAGAGCCTTCTAGCTCGTCTTTAAGTTCTTCTGCACTCAGTTTACTATTATTTTCTATGTCTTCTGGACCATATAAATTAAGTTCTTCTGGATCTGTAATTCTATCTGCCTTATCAAATGCATCTTCCATGGCTGGTTCGTCTACCATGTCACCAAAGTCTAGGTCTTCTAATACTTCTGGTGCATTCTCTTGAACCCATGCTTTAATTAATGGACGACAATCTGCGTTTGGATCTTGTTTAGCCTGTTCTTTAATCTCATTAAACAATGTACCATCTTGGATAATACCTTTTAAACTTTCAATAGCGTTAATTCCGCCCATGCCTGCTGGAAACTCTGAGTTAACTAGCTCACTTAAACTAGACACTGCTTCTTTAATTTCTTCGTCGCTGCCTGATTGAATTGGCGAATCTTCACCTAAACCCATCGCCCAAGCTTCAAATGCTGCCATCGGATCGGATGATTCATCTACATCGTTAATACCATTACCGTTGTCATCAATCCAATGACTGCCTTTTTCATCATGTGAATCATGTGAGCAATCAGAAGTAGGTTTGTGCATTGTGTCTCCACAATCTTTACAATGGTAGTTTGATTCTTCACTGCCTGACATTTCGACTATGTCGTCATAGCCTATAATTTCATCTTCTTTCATTAACCTATATAGTACTGGAAATACTGATGCTAAATCTTCTTTAAAATTGCGTACAGTAAATTGATCTTTAAACTGTTCCATAACTTCGTCCGGAACATCAAATGCTTCTGGTGCTTGGAATTCAGATATATAATTTTCGTAGTGTGCTTGTTTAGCTATTTTAGCAACTCGTTCTCTTAAAGCATCAAGTTGGCCTTTGCTACGTTCAACAACAGAATTAGTGTCGGAGTTCATTAAGTCGTTACGTACAACATAGCCTGTGAAACTTTTTAGTTGAGCAATTTCTTCACTCATTTTAATAATGCTTTCACCAATTTCATCATATGGAGCACCGCCATTTGCAACGTGTCTTTGCATTGCTCTAGCGCCAGCTAAGTGAATAAAGGGATATTTAAATCTTTCGCCTTGTGAGTTTTCAACAAACAACGCTCCAATATTTCTTGACCTGTCGCCGGGTTTTTGCTCTGTATCATCAGCAAGTGTCTTACTGTGCTTAATGATTAATCTTGTATCTTCCAATTTTTGGAAACTTTGTTTTTTAGTACCGTATAGGTTACTCTCATTCATTGTACTCTCTCCGACTGGTTTTACTATTGTATTATTATCAGCTTTTGGTGATGTGTGCTGACTTAAAAACGCATAATCTCTTTGATCTAAATTGTCTTTAGAAATGTCTCTTGTATCAAATGCTAACATTCGTCTTTTACTAAATTTTCTTAATTCTTTTAGGAAGCCAAACCAGTTATCTTTTTGATCACCATCCATACCTTCAGTAATACCATTTGAAAAGTATACCTTCATTGAGTTTGGTTCTGCCAAACTAATACTTACATGCCCGATGTTTTTATCACCTTCGTTGTAATCAAAATCAAAGAAGCGAGCGTCTTCTGGATTAATTGTAATTGACCCAGCATCATCGCCTAATTTTAAACCTTTAAATCTACTTCTAATTTTGTAGAATAGATCAGTTGCTATGTTATTCGTTGCATCCATATAACTATTTATCAATATCCTGTGCTAATGAAGATCGGCATTGGGAACTGATCTTCGGTCATTCTTTCGGTCATTTTTTCGTATATCTTAGGATCCCAGTCAGATAACACATTTGCCATGCGTACAATTAAAAGTACTGCGGACACAAGGTCATCGTGTTCACCTGTTTTAGCACCGTACCCAACTCCGTGTGCTACAAATGTCTTAAGTTCTGATATTAACGGTTTACTGTATACCGTCATTTTACCTTTTTCTAGTAAGTTTTTAAAGCTACTACACGCAGTAATCTTTGTTTTATGTGTTGTATTAAAGCCTTTTCTATAGCGTCTTACATGCCCTTTTCTAATTGGTTCGCTTAGGAATAACCCTCTAAAGTTTTCCTCTCCAATGTCAGAAATAACTACTAGTGCTGCTTCACCAATTGTATTGTTCTCAACACTATAATAGATAGTTGGGTTTGGACTGCCTTTTTCTTCACACTGTTCATGAATGTATTGTAAAATTTCTCTAAGTACTCTTACCTGCTGTTGTATAGGAGTTAGGTTGTGTCTCCACTCTCCAACTTGTGTCATTGACGGCATTTCAAATATTTGAATAGCACCGTAGTCGCCACCTGTACCTAAACTTGGATCCATACTTATAAGGAATGTTGCTTTTGGATCAATCTTTTTGTACCAGCGTGTTTGCCCCATGTTTACTATAGGTTCTTTGCCTTCCAGTTCTATAAGTTTAACACTGTTGATAAGTGTTTCATCAAAGATTAAGAATTCACAATCAAACTCACGACGGAAACGTTCTTCTCCAATCTTTGCTTTCTCTTGTGCTGCCCATGCTTCATCTCTGTCTGGATGTTCAGTCCACGGTGCAAAGTAAGGAAAGAATCCGTTAGTTCCTACTGTTAAGTCATTACCGTGATCATCGAATTTTTTATTAGCTTCAGCCCAAATCATAGCAAACTGATCTTCATCTGAGTTTGGTGTACTTGTAACAATAGCTTTACCACCTGTTGAAAGTGTAGGTGACAGTGCAGTCCAAAACTCTTTGGCTTTTTCAGGAGGTTGCACAAACGCAAACTCATCACAGTAAATTAATGAAAGTGATTTACCACGTCCAGAATCTTCTGTAGTAGTTGTTGCTTGTATTCTACTTCCGTTATCGTATTCAATTGTGTTTCTGTTGTATGTGTATATTCCAGCACGAATAAAGTCAGGTAAATTTTCGTACCCAAATCTATATCTGTTCATAATATCTTGCGCACCTGTGTACTTGTGTGCAGCAATAAGGACTTGTGCCTCAGGAACAAACTGTGTATACCATAATAGATAACCAGATGCACATGTTGTTTTACCCATCTGTCTAGGTAACATAGCAACACAATATCTGTTTTCAGCGTATGCTTGAATTAGTTCTCTTTGAAATCCGTAAGGTTCAAACTTTAACGATCCTCTAACAGGATGTTGAATCTTAAGAAAGTTTTCGCAAAAATATAATGGACCTGTAATAGGATCCATACATGCTTCTAGATGCTTTACTTCTTCTATTGTGTATTTTACATTTTGGTGCGCTTTCTTAATTTGCACACCGTCAAGTGATTTTGCCATACTATTATTTACCCAAAAAAATAGCACCCGGAGGTGCTATTGATTTTAGTAGTAGGAGTCTTATGCTAATTCAAGTGTAGGTTTTACTGTACAAGTTACGCCAGTAAAGTCAATTTGTGCTGGTGTAGCACCTGATAAGTCAGTTAGTGCAATAATTTCATCTTCAATTTGTTCTACGATTGTTTCTGCACCTGCACCATCATAGTCCAACGAATCATTTGGCTGTTCAATAAAAACAGCAAATTTTTGGTTTGAACCGTATGCTGCACCACGAATAACAACAGTTGCATATTTTTCAATAATACGCATAATGCTTTCAATTGCTTCGCCGCTTTCTGTTTGTTGGTGTATTGCTGCCCCACATGCGACTTCAAAACATGTTAGTGCTTTGTTACCGTTGTAATGAGTTGCTGTCATGTCTGTATAATATTTTCTGTTTGCAGCAACTAGAATTGCACTTCCGCCGCCGATTGTAGATTGAGTTAAATCTGCCATTATTTTGCTCCCTTAGCTTCTGCTAAACGTTGTGCTAGTTCAGCTTTGATTTGCGCTCTTAAATCCTCGCCTTCTTTAACTTTACGCATTGGATTATCACCATCGGATACTTTAGCATGTGTATCTTTAGGACGGTTCATTCCGCCTGCTAATTTGTTTTGCATATAGTCAATGTCTCTGTGGTCTTCATCAGGCTCATTAGCATATGCTTCTTCTTTTTCATCTTCATCTTCATCTTCTGAATCTGTTTCTTTATCGTGATCGTCCATGTCGTGATCACCATCGTCATCTTTGTCTAGACCTTTGATAACATCGTGATCTGCATCATGGTCATCTTTGTCCATATCTATGTCTATTTCACCACCTGGCATGTCATCATTATCATCGTCAAAGTCTGGAAGCAATTTGTTAATTGGCTTAGGCATAGGCATTGCATCCATATCACCGTCGCCATCTATGTCCATGTGTGGAATAGGCATTGGCATTGGCGGTTTTGGTTGGTTGATCATATCTGGATTAACTTTAGTCATAAGTTTTAAGATATCTTCAATAGCATCACCTTCAGCACTAATATTAACATTCATACGTGCTTTGTCTTTTGGTTCCGGTGTTGGCATCGACATTGGCGTTGCTTGTGGCATAACTGGCATTTCAGTTACCGGCGTGTCAAGTTCACGCATTCTCTGCATAAGTTGATTAAAATCCATTAGTTACTCCCTACCGGACTTTTTATGCCCGCTTTGTCTGTTTTAATTTTAGGCACGTCAGCAAATACATCTGCTTTAAGTTTATCGTGTCCTAATTCTTTTTTACGTGCTTTAGCTGTTTTAGCTAAATCCTTTAGGAATGATTTATTAAAATCATCTCCAAAATAATCTTTATTTTTAATTTTGCCTGCTTCTTTGTATTCGTTATCATGTAACAATGCGCCTGTTTTAGGATCACTGTTAATTTGATACTCTTCCGAAGGACTTGCACTGTTTCTTACTTTGCAAACTTCCGGACTACATCCCATCTCAGTTAATTCTTTTTCAATTTCCTGTGGTGTACATGGATACTCAGTAACTAAATTAAAAATATGTACTTCAACGTTCTTTAACTCTGGAAAGTCTAACGGAACTTCTTGTACTGGTGTTTTATTTGTTTCTTCACAAGTTACTACCTGCCTAGAAGCAAGTCTAGACTTAAGGTTTTCACAAAAATCTTCAGGACAGTCGCCTGCTAGTTTTACATTAAAACTGTAGATTTTTTTGCTCTCTGTTAAATATTCTCTGAACGTTTTCATATTAGTATTTATTCCTTTCCGCTTAATTTCTTCATTAGTTCGTTGCGATCTAACATAACATACCCTTGCCCATTAACAATGTTATGAGGATCTTCTGGGTCATCTTTATCCATTTTAAGTTTTCTAAGCTGAAGATCTACTGCTTTAAGTTTTTTATCAATCTTAGCAGACTTAGCATCTACGGCATTTTTTAGCATGCCTCCAGCAACTTCAAAAATACGTCCACTGTATCGTACTTCTACATTCATACCAAGATCCATTAGATCATCGTATGCTTGTTCAGCTTTAGCTGCAAGTTTATCCAAATCATTTTCGTCTAGTGTATTTAATTCGGATATCTGAGGAAGTTCTTTAGTAATGTTGTTAATCGCAGCATAGCTATCATTAACACTTGCAATTTCATTGTGCATTTCATCAGCGTCAATTGCTTTTATCTCCGGAGTTTCACTCACTTCGGCTTCCTCTTCCTGCTGTTCTTCTAGGTTAAATAGTTCTTCTAATTTCTTAGTCATGTAAGTACTTATCTTCTCTTGGTGCCTTGGTGAAAAATATCTTCTTCGGTTACTACTCTAAAACGTAGTTTCTTTTGTTTACACCATGCTACAGCAGCTTCCCATTTGGCTAAATTTAAAATATACTGTTCTTGATTGTATCTACTTTTGCCAACATTTTCACGTACTGATTGATTTTTTGGTTTTACTTCTATTACTTCTGCATGTTGCTTTCCGTTCTTATCTGCATATTGAATAAAAAAGTCCGGCACATATATAGTAGGTTTTCCCGTTAGTGGATTTCTATAAGGTATTTGTATTGCTTCACTTGCCCACTTAGCAACACCTGGATGTTCATCTAACATCCTCATAAACACAGTTTCCCAACTTGAACGAGCCATTGGAAGTTTAGTCCCAACATACTTTTCTTTGTTTTTCATTTCAAAACGGCCTTGAGCAAACTTAGCCATATTATGGACTCACATTGCGCTGTTTTGTAGTATCCTCTACTGGCTGTCGATATCCTAATGTAGATGTTGCCGGCCTATTGTTATTAAGTACTTCTCCGACTAACGCACTGATCTTTAGTGAGTCAAGCCCTGCAATACCATCAAGTACTTTTGAGATACTAATGTTTTCTAACTTGGCTTGTTTTAGTAGAGTAGTTGCAACAACTTGTGCTGCCGAATCTTCAAATCCTTTTTCTTTAAAGAATCCAATAGCAGTATCATAATCAACTGCATTATATTCTAGTGGAGTAGTACCGTAAACATCAAAGTATAACCTTGTACGTGCTGCACTATCTTGTATTTGCTTTGGTGGTAAATTAGTAGGCATGTTATGTTCCTATGTCGCCGCGTTTTCTCGCTACTGTTGTTTTATTCTTTGCATCGTTCTTAGGAAATATAGTTCCAGCAATTCCACTAATTGTATTTGAAATTTGATTTATACCTGCAGGGCTAGTTAAAATATTAAGAGCTTCACTTTTAAGTCCGTCTTTTGACAAGCCTCTAATATTTTTATATGTATTAACTGCGGCAATGGCTGTTCCTAAGAATCCTTGTGGACTACTAAATGCCGATCCGTTGCCAAGAGCTCCAAAAATTGATTCTAATCCATCAAGCACACCACCTTCGCCCGATAGTAATCCTGTTCCACCACCTGCAACTCCTAGTGGAGATGATTGGGTATCGTAGTGTAGATTAGTAAATCCTTTAGGTGATCCTTGTGAAACTGTACCTGCTGTATATTGTACTGCTTCATATTGTAGTGTCATTGAACTTGCTGCAGGCTCACTACCTTCAGCATAATCCATCTCACCGTGATCCCATTTTGTAATTTTAGGATTAATTAATGTGTATCCAATAAAACGTCTACGGCCCATTGTGTAGATAGTTACACTTTTAAAAAAGTCTACACTTGAGTTATTATCAAAACCATATGCATAGTTGTTTGTTTCTTTGCTTCGATAACGGTCTGCATCAAAAGCGCCTGTTGGCAAACTTCTATCTGCAACATAGTATCCATAATACAATGCCCACATAGCACTAATAACACCTTGATTATCGTCGTGCATTGAAAAGCTCACTGGATCATAAGTTATTTTTTTATATACATTATGTTTTTTGTTGTATTGATTTATTGTTTCAGTATCAAAACTAAACTTAGGAAGCCCTACATTTTTTACAAGTAGTCCGGTTTCTTCTGTATGTTTTTGTTTAAAGCTACCTGACTTTAGTGCAGTAGGATCAAATTCAAATCTAACATAATAGTTAAATTTAGTCCTAGGCGCAAGACGCATAGTATCGTCAATAAACAATCGTGTAGCATGAGTGTAGTTACCCATGATACCTTTAGGCTGAGTTAAGCCGGTTGCAAAATCTGATAAGAATCTAGTAAATTTGTTTGCCATACTATTATTTAGCCATAAAAAAAGCCCGGTTTATTTTCCGGGCTTTAAATATTGTTGTAACTGTTGAAGTTTTAGCCTTGGCCGCCACCTGCACCAGTAGTAGTTTCACCAAGTGTTCTACCAACCGCAGCACCAATTCCTGTGCCAACGCCTGTTTCACCTGCGCCCCATTGTACCATGTTGTCAAAGCGTATAGTTAATGCTACTTGCATTGCTTCGTTAGTACCGTAGTTTGCATCGCCGTAGTCTACGTTAGTTAGGAAACAACCATACATGTTTGATGTTTCTAATACGTTAACTCCGCCTTCACTAGCACCGTTACCACCGTCTAGTACTTCAATTTTAGTTGTAAATTTGTAATCAATACCTGATCTTGCAGATGCTTGTTCGACAAAGTCAAACTGTTTCTGTACCTGCTGTCCGACTAGTTTCTGTACAAACCCACTTGCATCGTCACGTAAGTTCAATGAAAGAGTTTCAAAGGTATACTTACCTGCTAGATACACACGTGAGTTGTAAACTTCTAGTGGCATTTCTTCAAAGCCTACTTTAGGTCTAGAAACATCTACAACTTGTTTTGTCAATTCAGTAGCTGCACTAACACCAAACCCTAAAAGTGTCACCCTAAAGCGATATTTTAGTTTTGGCATCAACAGTACTTGGTTTCCTGCGTCTGTTGGTACTCCAAAGTTGTTAAGTGATGTAATTGGCATTATATTTCTCCTGTGTTCTTGACACGCAACGGAATGTAAATAAATTCAATTGCCTTAATAGGTTCAATAGCAATATCAACATAAAGTTCATTCCTATCTACTCTTGACGGCGTATTATTGGATTCATCACATACAACTGCAAAGTCGTATAGAGCTCTTAGACCTACCAATTCAAGTAGTAAAGATTCAACTGCTTGTTTGATCTCGTCTCTTGTTATTTTATCGTTTGGCTCAAAGATATACGGTCTTGCAAGTTTGTTAAGTTGGCTACGTAAGTAAACAACTAAACGTGCTACATTAATTCTATCTAGTGCAGAAGCATTTCTAGCTCTAGTTTTCTGTCCGTAGTTAACAAGTCCTACACCATTAAAGAATGTAATTGGATTAATTTTCAATCCGTAAAGTGTATCTCTTTGTCCTTCGTTAAGTGCTACAGTTTGGAATTCACCTGTTGCTGCATCAATGTATCCTACTGATGTAGCGTTGCTAATTCCACCACGTCTTGTTCCTGCTGGAGCAAACCATGGAAACGATACTTGATCACTTAGTGCAATTGTTCTCATCATCATGTGTGAAGCTGGAACAACAGCGTTGGAACCACCTAAGTCAGTTGTAAATCCATTTGGATAAAACGCACCTAAGTATTCATCATAAGTTACAAGTCCATCGTCACTGTTATCAGTAACTAAGTTACTATTTGAACCGTATGTTAACAATGAAGTTGCATCACTTGCTAGTCTTAATGGTGTGTCACCAATAACAAACGCTGTTAAGCCTCTGTCAATATTAAGATTAACTAGGTTGCTCATTGTTTCTGTATAGCCTGGGCATGAAATTAAGTTAAAGTTTCTTGTTTCTTCGTCTCTAATTTCTGAGCTTGTGTCAATTACAGATTTAAGTGCTTGTACAACTACCATACGCTGTGCATGTCTACCAAATGATCCGCTACCATCTTCTTGGTTGCCTGATTGTGTAGACCATCTGTCTGTAGCATAGCCTGACATTGCTTCGTCACCAAAGCGTGTATTGTCAGCAGTTAGATCAACGTAGTTGTTGTTGTATTTCTTAACGTTTCCGCCACTTCTACGTAAGTTCCATAGCAACATACCTTTTGGATATAGTGCTGGATCTGGAGCATCTGGATCTACATAGTTATTAGTTAACAAGTCTAAAATAGTTGCTGCTGTGTTACCAGTAGCACCTGCTAGTCCATAACGTGCATCTCCAAATAGTACACCATTTTCTGTAGTTTGGTCTGTTTTATCAACAAGTACCCATGCTAGTGTATTTCCGTTCCAACGGTAAATTGTTGGAAAGTCTTCTAAACTAGCTGTTGAAATCCAAATATCACCATCTACAAGTGCTGTTCCGTCGCTTTGTCCTGTTGCTGCAAGTGGTTTTGTTGCAGAAACAATTGGTCCAGCTGGTGAACAATTAGCATACCCTGAGCTGTAATTTTGATAACCAACCCATGTTGTACCATTGTGAATCATTAAGTCAACGTCACTAAACTCTGGGTTATACCAAAGTTGTCCGTCTGCTGGTTCAGCTAATGGTGCTGTGCTAGTTGCTGAAAAACTATCAGCTGCTAGTGGTTTCCAGTTAGAAGCAATAAAGTCTTCAGCTGCGCCTGTTGGTGCTGCGTAGAAGTTAGCTGATCCTAATCCTGTGTTAATATTAAATGCAGTATATGAACTTGCAATCGGAGTATTAGTTCCGTCTGTAATTCTAAAGTCTCCACCAAGTTTGTGGAAAATTTGAATTTGGTTTGCAGAGTTAACTGAAGCTTCAATATTTGTAAAGCCTGCACTGTTAATAGCACCTGCTACCAAAGCTGCATCGTTTGCATTTGCTGCTGCTGTAAATGTAACTGTAACACCAGCATTTAATGTTGCAGAAGTTTTAATTCCTTCAGCAATTGTAAATGTGTTTGATCCTGCAGTAAACGTTGATGCTGTTACTGCTGCTGATGTAATAGTTGTGTTTCCTGTATTTGCTCTACGTAGTACTTTAAATGCAGCATCAATAGGAGTTGTATCGTATCCACTATTTTCTGTTGCGTTTGATTGTACATATAAACTATCAACTGGAATGTTAACACCGCCGCCTGCTCTATCTAAAGCAAAGATTGAAGATCCGTTGTTAGCATATATTGGAGCATTGTATGAAACCCATGCTAGAGTTGATGCATTCCACTTAGCTGCTCTCCAACGTGCGCCACTGTTAGGCTCAGTTGTTTTAATCCAAACACTTCCTGATGGACGTGAGTTTGTGTCGTCTGTTTTAAACTCAGGTACATTTGTGTGCGATGAAATTTGTAAAGCTGGTCCGTAGTATGTAGATTTTGCAATACCTAAATTTGTAAAGTTAACTGTTACTCCACTTAGGCCGTCACCAATTTCAATAGCATTTGTTTTAGCTGAATCGCCAATGCCGTCATCTAGTGTTCCGTCTGAGTAAAGATAAAGTCTACCGCTTACGTTTCTAGCAACAATACCTTGTGTTTCACTGATAGATCCGTTAATTGATGCTACCAAGTCATCTAAAGTACCTGTAATGCTAAAGTTTGTCCCGTTAATAGTAAATGTTTCACTACTAGCAGCTGATACACTGTAAGTACTACCAACGATTGTTGGATGGCTAGCTGTCCAATCGTTGCTTCCTACTTTAACCCAAAGTCCCTGTGCTACGGTTGAACCGTTACCTGCGGACTTGTACCAAACTGTTGCGTTTTCTTTTGAAGCTACATATGATCCGCTACCTTTAACAGTTTCGAATACAATAGCGTAGTTGCCAATTGCTCCTACTGAAGCAGTTGGTGCACCATTACTAATTTTTGAAGCATCGTCGTCTGTTAATACAATTGGTGTTTTAGCTGCAAACTTCTGGCCGCCTGTTGTAGTAACAGCAGCACCGTTCCATTCCTGGATGCCGTATGCACTTGATCCTGTATTAATCCACCACTTGCCGTCTGCTGGATTCGCTCCCGGAGCAGTTGTTGAGCCTTCTAATTCGTCTAAGTCAACATCAGCCCTAACAACAAAAGCTGCGTTTGATACGCCTAGTAAACTGTATCCAGCTAGTAAGCCGTATTCGTTTAGTTCGCTTCCGTGTATTGGTGTGTTGCTCGCTGTCTTCTTGAAGTTTGGAACTCCAAATAGATCAACTAATTCTTTCTGCGAGGTAACTTTATATGCTTTACCTGCGTTAGCTTTCAGCGTGCCTGCGGCTGTTGCCGTGCCTGCTGCATTTAATTTATCTTGCGATGATGAAATAACAATTAGCGGAGTTGTTCCTGGCTCAGCCGGGGTATACATACTCTCATCTATTACTGTTACTTCTACGCCTGGTGATGTTAGTGCCATCTTTATTATCTCCTGGTAATATTTTGTATCAGTCTATTACGTAAACTTGTTGCAATTGTATTTAGTATATATTTTAAAAATCACTGGGTTTAATACCACTTAAAAGGGGCAGAAAAGGTGTAAATACTATTATGAGACCACAATGTAAGTGCGGAATACGGCCACGTGCTGTAAATTATAAAAAAGGAAACACAACCTATTATAGATCGTTGTGTGAAGTGTGCAACAACAAAGGGCTGTACGCTGGCGTGCCTCGTTGGGCTCGTGCAGGATATAAAAAGAAACTTGAATGTGACAAATGCGGATTTAAATCACCGCATCAAGAAGTGTTTAGAGTTCTACACATTGACGGTGATTTAAATAATTGCAGACACAGTAATCTAAAAACTGTATGTGCAAACTGTATTAGTGTTTTGACTAAAGAAGGTATAAAATGGAAACAGGGCGACTTAACTGCTGACTATTAACTTTTTAATAATTGAGTACAAATCGTCTATTGATGTATCGTTTTCAATAATATGATCAAACTCTGTTCCTACCCATGCCCATTCACTAGCATGTATCTTATTAATTTTCATTTCGTTTATATGGAGATTTGATCCTTTGTTTGCTTGAACAGCACTGTCGTACCACTCAGGCAATCTACCACGCTGTACCCAAACAATTTTACCGCCTTGATTTTTAATAGCAGTAACTTCATTAGGAAATCGTACATCACTAACAATAACATCATCTTTGCTGCTACGTAGCTTATTTTCTAAACTTGCAATCCAAATATCATCATGAAAAGACTTACGACATACTTCTGTACCCCAATATTGAAGTACCCATCTAGGAGTTAATGTTGGCATACCTAGTCGTTCTGCCCACCAAGGATCTACTTGCTCTCGCCATTCACGTGCTTCTTTTGTACGCCCTTCAACTAGTGTACGGTCCCAGCCAAATACAGCCGACACTGCATCTTTAAGTGTATTAGCAAAACTTTCTCGTCTAAACTCATGGAAATTTACAAGGTAATCTGCAACAGTATCTTTGCCACTACCAATAAAACCGCATACGCCTATAATCATAAATTGTTTACTCCTAATGTAATGTATTCATTATACTAGGTTATAAACTAATTGTCAAGAGATTTTATTTAAATTTGTTTAAGCGTCTTACCAATTTAGTAGCTGTATTGATATTTTTGGTTCTGCTCTGACGTCGAGCTTGTTGCACACTAGTTTTAGCTCTAGTAGTTTTCATACGCTGTGCTTGTGCTACGTTAGGATGATCCCAACATTTAGCTGGATGTGAAACTTGTCTACTTTTTCTTGGACCCGACGGACAACGGAACTTCATTTTAACCGATCCGCCTCTTGCAGTTGCTTTTCCTCTGCCCCAAACCATAGCATCGTATAGTTCTTCGTCTTCCCACATAAATTCAGATGCTTTCATTATCCAATAATCCAACTGTAACCAGATCCGCCCGGAACTAATGTAATAAGCTCTTGCGTTAATCTTTCTAAATCTGCCAATCCTTCTGCTTTCATGGATGGTCCGTTAAGTGCTGTTCCGCCTTGTGGCCCTGCAATACTTGCAAATTTCTCTCTTGCTTGTCCTAGCATAATTTTACAATTAGCTAATGTGTAATCTTTAATCCACTGTCCTGCATACACATCTGCTAAAATAATATGATCTGGCTTTTCATTATACGCCCAAAGAAGTACTTGTTCAGATCCTCTTGGTCTCTGCATAATAGTTAATTTTTTACTTTGAGGGTTCCAAGTAAAGTTAATAAACGATCCAAACATCTTACCAACTAGTTCTTGGTATTGTGCAAATAATTCATAAGTTGCAAGTCCGCCCATGTTAGTTGAACTTAGCAAATATGTATTAGTATAAGCAAGGTTGAACGGTTCAAACACTGTTCCGCCGGATCCGTTACCTGTTCGACTTCCTACACTTCTTCTGAATATCTGTCTTACTTGCTGTATCTCATGTGGCAATATATAATCGTTTTGATCTTTTTCAAGTGCAAGAGTAATATAGCTTTCTTCTACAGCATTATCACTACGTTGACGAAAAACACCCAATGCTCTTTTTAGTCCTGTTTCGTAATGAACAGGATCTAATTCAACATCAATCATACCGTCACCTAGCATGGCTTTACAGTAATCAAAAACTTCTTGTTTTGCAGTTTCTATTTGGCTCATATAAGTATTTATCCGTTGGAGATAGATTAGGTAAATAGTTATACCATGCCAAGACTTAGTTTATATAGACCCGAAAAGGGCAACGATTACAAATTTCAAGATAGAACCGTTTGGGAGATGTTCCAAGTGGGTGGAACCGACGTGCTTCTACACAAGTACATAGGACCGGGTACCTCACAGGAAAACACACCGTCTACACCAGTATACAGTCAAGATGATCCTACAAATATTCAGGACATGCTGTTCTTAGAAAACAGAGATCGAAAATACGATCCAGACATTTATAGATTGCGTGGTGTATACAATGTACAAGATATTGATTTTAATTTAAGCCAATTTGGTTTATTTTTACAAAACGATACAGTGTTTGTAACATTTCATATTAACGATACTGTTGAGAAACTAGGAAGAAAATTATTATCAGGAGATGTTATTGAGCTTCCTCATTTAGATGACGAACATGCTCTTAACGATCTTAACTACGCTCTAAAACGTTTTTACGTTGTTGAAGATGTAAACAGAGCAGCTGAAGGATTTTCAAATACATGGTATCCACACTTATATCGTGCAAAATGTAAACCACTTGTTGACTCACAAGAGTTTAAACAAATACTCGATGGTATTGCAGATGTTGAAAGTTTAAAAGGTACGTGGAACGCAGAGTCAACTTACTTTCCAGGTGATATTGTTATTGCACCAAACGGTGAAAAGTATACAGTACTTGCAGAATGTACAAACATTCAACCACCAAATGAAACACATTACAAACTTGCAGATACACTCAAAGATATTATGAGTACGTATGAAAAAGAAATGCAGATTACTCAAGCAGTTCTTAATCAAGCAGAAGCTGATGTTCCGCAATCAGGCTATGACACTACTAAGTTCTATACCATGCAGCAAGACATTAAAGGAAATACAGAATTAGTCACAGCTGATAGCAATGACTTATTAATTCCGTCTACTGATACTGCTGGTAATACACTATTAGATGATCAAGGCAACGAAATTTACATGGCAATAACCGCTGATACAGTATACCAAACACCAGATGGTAATGCGTATCCGGGTTATATTATTGGCGATGGATTACCTGAAAACGGTGCGCCGTTTACACAAGGTATTGCATTTCCTCTAAATCCTATGGAAGGACAATTCCACTTACGTACAGATTACAAACCTACACGTTTGTTTAGATTCGACGGAGTACGTTGGAGAAAAACTGAGGATGATGTAAGAACAACAATGAGTAATTTAGGGCCAAGCGATGTAGCTGTTGGTGCTGACTTTGCTGGTAAGGATGCTGCAACTAACAAAGGCAAGGATTCGTTTATCAACAATACTACAGTTAATAGCATTGGCGGAAAACAAGTAGCAGAAAAACAGAGCTTGAGTAAAGCTCTTAGACCTGAGGCAGACGAATAATGGATTTCTTTTATGACGGCCAAATAAGAAGATACGTAACTCAGTTTATGAGAATCTTTATTGGTTTTAAATATCAAGCAGGCGATAAGTCTGAGCAAACAGTGCCAGTTATGTACGGAGACCTTTCAAGACAAGTTGCAGCATTAATTAGAGAAAACTCTGAAAACAAATTGCCAACAGTTCCAAGAATAGCTTGTTACATTACAGGCATGGAAATGGACAAGACTAGATTATCTGATCCAACATTTGTTAGTAAACTAAGTGTTAGAGAAAGAGATTTTTCTTTTGATGAAAATAACGTAGCTCAGTATACAGGAGCGCAAGGTAATGCCTATACTGTAGAAAGACTTTTACCAACTCCATTTATGTTAAACATGAAAGCAGATATTTGGACTTCAAATACAGATCAAAAATTACAACTGTTAGAACAAATGTTAGTATTATTTAATCCGTCATTAGCTATTCAAGCTACAGACAACTACATTGATTGGACAAGTTTAAGTGTAGTTGATTTAGTATCTACTAATTTTAGTTCACGTGCTATTCCTGTTGGTGTTGATAGTGATGTTGATATTTGCTCACTAGATTTTACAATGCCAATTTATATTTCTCCTCCTACTAAAGTTAAAAAACTTGGTATTGTAAGAAGTGTTATTGCAAACATCTTTACAGAATCCGGCGATGTAACAAATTTAAGTGATTTAATTTATGATGCATCATCAGCACAAGCATCAATATACGCTAATGCACGTTATGGAGTATTATTGTTTAAAGCAAATAATAATCAAGCATACGATTACGAGTTAACTATTATAGATAATGATGAAGCTGTTAATTCGTTAGGATTACAAAAAGAAATAAAAAGTAAAACTACCGAAATTGATTGGACTGCTGTTATAGATAAACTAGGCGGATACAAAGCTGGATCTCGAATATACTTTATGCAGCCCACCGGATTTGAAATGGTTGGTTCATTTGCTATTAATCCGTCAAATCCAAAAGTACTACTTGTAACATTTGATCAAGATACAATTCCAACTAATACAAGCATCGCATCTACAGTTAACGGCGTTGCTGCAAAATCTACAGTTGATGCAATTATTGATCCATATAAGTTTAATCCAATTACAACCTGGGGAAGTCATAGTGCTATTCCGTTAGGTACAAGATACCTTGTTCTAGATGACGTTAACGATAGTGAAAATGTTGGACAAAGTTATCGTGAAACTCCGTACAACGAAGCGTATGACGGAGCTGATGCATGGAAAGGCACAACTGGTAATGATCCTATTATTGTAGCAAACTCTATTATTGAGTGGAATGGTACAGATTGGATTACACTAAAAGATCCAAACACACTTGTTGCTCCAACATACTTCCAAAATTTAAAAACAGGTATTCAATACAAGTGGACAGGAACTGAATGGTTAAAATCTTTCGAGGGAGAATATTCATCAGGATTCTGGAGAATAGACCCCAACCCTAGCTAAGTATCGTTATGCAGAAACGAGCAGGCTTATTATATCTTTCATTAGACACCCAACGTATACTTCTTATATTAGAAAACGAGAAGTGGACCGTACCAACCTTTGCAAAGAAAACTTCAGTAATTGACGATAGTACAGAGTTACAAGGTAAGTTTGCTAAAGGTAAGATTGTACCTATTGAGTTATATCTTAGCCAAGACAAAGGGTTTGAATACGGAACATATATGTGTTTAGTTGATCACGAATTTTTAACAATCAATACTGCTACGTTTTGCTGGAGTGATTTAAATTACCTACCCAAGAACCTACATACCGGGTTACGGAATACATTAAATAATAGTCTAATTAGAACAAAGATAGAAACTATTTTGGAGTTAAACAAAGATGCTAACATTATCTGAAGCACCGGTCTTTCTAAATGAAGTACAAAAATTTCAAGAAAGAATTGACCAAATATCTAATACCGAAGCTGCTGTTTCGTGCAATAATTTATTACAGAAGTTAATTACTACAGTTAAAAAAGTAGATGAGCTTCATAGTCAATTAGCGTTTGAAGCCACTAGTGCTGACAGAGCACCTGAAGCTAGGCAAGACATTGCTGTTATTAGAAAAACACTTGATAAGAAACTTAAAGAACTTAGAGTTTAAATAGCTGCTATAGATTTAATAAAAATCGATCCTACCATAGCAGCATGATTAGTACACTGATATCTATACCCGCCTGATAAACTAGATGGAACTTTCCAATACAACACTCCGCTAGTTGCTCCGTTAGCAGCAGCACCTGTTGTAACAGTGCCACTATCTGATACGTGTACTAGTCCAGTATTATATGCTGTACCAATTGCGTTTTGAATTTGGAAAGGATGACTGGCGCCTGAGGTAATTCTAAATGCAATAGTTGTTCCGCTTATAGCATATATTGTAGCGTTATTATCAGCATATTGATCAAACAAGTATGCCGATGTACCTATATTAGTAACCACTAATTTAGTAATTGCAGGCAAATACACATCAGCTATTGTTGTTCCTGAACTAGCTACATCTGATAGTGATGCAAATGTAGATGCTACACTTGCAGCAGGAGTAAATGTAAATACACCTGTGCCATCATTATAAGCTAAACTACCAGCTCCTGAAGCAGACGCAGTTGTTACACTTAAATCTGTTAATGATATTCCTCCGCCTCCTCCACCCGATGATGCAAAAGTAACTGTGTCTGTTGCAGCATCTGTAGTAATAGTCATACCAGAAGCAGCAACTAAGGTTAGTGTATCTGATGTACTATCTGCTAAAACATTGTCTTGTCCTGCAACTGATATAGTAGCAAACGACATGCTCGAAGCACCGCCTCCGCCACCAGAGATAACGATGTTCCAAGTCGTACCGTCCCATTGCCATGTAACGCCACCGCTTGAATACTGAGCTCCTACTGAAGGACTGTTTGGAAATGCTAATGCCATAATATTTGTTCCTCTACTGTATTTATACTATACGCAAATTAGTTATAGTAACGCCACCGCTTGTTGCAAATGGTTGACTTGAGTTGTATTTGTTGTATAAAATTTTACCTGCTGATCCCATAATACTAGTGGTATATTGATTGTAATCAGTGCTTGAGCTTGTTGTAAACATTACTGCAGGTGCGTTTCCTTCTAACTTTTGTTTAAGTTGTGCAGGTGTTAATGTAGGATCTACTTGTAAGTTTAATGCTCCTACACCACATACTTGCGGACTTGCCATACTTGTACCACTAATAGATTGTTGTCCCCAACTGCTGTTTAATTTATATACTGATGGTCCGCCAATTTCTGATATGTTTGAACATGCACTAATAATATTTGTTCCGGGTGCCCATATAGTTACAGCAGGGCCTTTCATGCTGTCTGGCTTAGTTACATCTAAATTGTTTAAAATTCTGCTATCGATATTTCCAACATTAAATACCCCAGTTGCATATGGCGATGGGGGTCTATGATAATTGTATGTTCCGTATCCAGTAAATGTAACAGTATTATTGTAATCGTCTCCGCCAAGAACATCAACTTTATAATAATCATTACCTGCTGCAATACAAACATGTATACCATCTGCAACCATATCTGCAACTTCAGCATCAACGTATGCTACTTGGACAGGAATTTTCCATCTTGTTCCTACAAAAGGCACAACACCTACGTTTGCCCATACCTGGTTAGCATTAGCGTAGTCAACACCGTAAGTCCATGCTGCTCCTCGGTAGTTTCCAGATGCTGGAGTTTCTGTATTAGGAATATTAGTTCCGTATCCCCAACTCATGTTAACAATGGTTGGTCTTTTAACTTTTGTAATTGGATCAATGGGTTTTTTGCTGTGCCATAGTCTAATACAATCAAATGAATTTGTAATACTAATACCATTATTAGGATCTGTTGAGCCTTCCAACGCTCCTAACTTCTGTGCATATATTCTTGCACCTTTTGCCCAACCAAAGGTTTTACCTGCTACTGTTCCTGTAACATGTGTACCGTGTCCGTGCAAGTCTGTATAAAAAATTGTATCCTGTGTTCCTGATACAGTACTTTCTTTGTACCAGTCAATCTGCTGTAGTCTTGAACTTGATGTATTTGAAACATATCCTGACGATCCTGCTACAAATGGATTTCCTGTATCGCCGTCTGGGAAAATACTTTGTAAAACATCAATGTCAATTTTTTCAATTACATCTTTAATATGTGTGTTAAACAATCCATAACCTAACGGGTTATTAGCTTGTACGCCTGCTGGAGTACGTGCAGAGTCAGCCCATTCAGGAGCTAGACTGCCACCGTCCCATAAACTTGTATATTCAAACATTGCAAAGTTTAGTAGATATAAGTATTCTTTTACTGCTACAGGAAATGTATCGGCATCTGTTTTCCAGTTAGGTGCATAACCACTTGCATCCCATATACTGTTATCTTCTGCTTCTTTCATTGCAAGGAACATTGGTCCTGTTGCCCAGTCTGCATCATAGTCTGGATACATTTTTAATTCTCTAGCTTCGAGCCCATACTGATGTATTGTATGAAACACATGTTCTATTACTTCTGATATATCGTTGTTGCCAGTACCCGGCGTGCCACTTGAATTTAAATACCAAACCATATCGTTAACAGCATGGCTATCTAGAAACCCTTGATAACCGCTATAACTACCAATGCCACCGTCAGTTAACCAATTAGGTGAGTAACTAGCACCACCGCCGAACCCAACTCGTTGTGCTGCTGGAGTTCCTGCATGCCACGTACCTGTATCGCCTCTTAGGTTTTCAATAAGTTTTTTTTGTTTTTCGGTGTTTGTTGTTTTACGTGGAGTTAGTAATAGCTCAACTGTTCTTGCAACTTTTTTTGCAAACTCGCTATGTACAGTTGTTGCTCCGCCTACTGCTCCTGCAACTACAATTTTAAGTCCGTGTACATTAATACTTCTATCAAACACAGCGCCATTAGTACTATCTGTAACTAATGGACCTGCGGCATAATGATCTGGTGCTACAAAATTTAATGTTTCCCATTCAGGGTGGCCACCTTCAATTCCGCTATCTTGTATTACAACGTCAACTCCTTGGCCATCTAACGGATAGGTGTAAGGGTTTACTATTTGTGTAATTGTTTGTTCGCCGGGAGTGGCACCGTTACCATAATTTTCTGTTTCACTTATACAACGCTGTAATCCCCAATTGTCAATATTACCACCACTACCAGAACCTCTAAAAAATGTTCCTGCTTGTGAAGCTCGCAAACTTATTTGAACATCGTCACGTTCTTCAACAGGAATTTCAACAGCTAAAACTCTAGCATCGTTTCTTAAATCTTCTGCTTCTGCGTCTGATAACATGAAGTGAGTTGATACTCTAGAAGCTTCACGAGGATTTGCAATTGTAACTTTTCTTGTTGGAATTGTATCTGAACCTAGTGCTGAAACCATCTCTGCATCAAGTGCAGCAAGATCAACTCCGGGGTTTACTGTAACAATATATTCTCTGTCAGCCATGCTTTATACCTATACCAAGCTCGCCCAAGCACCATTTTCGTATACCTGTGCTTTGTTCAACGTAGTGTCATATACCATATCACCGTTTGCAGGTGTTAGTGCATTTTTCTGTGTTGTTGTAAAGCTAGGCAGTCTAAATGGAGCACCGGTAACTCTTACACCGTCTTGTGTATCTAAAACTAGTGTTGAACTACTTGTAATCTGAGGTGTGCCAGTATCGGTCTGTGCGATAGTTTTTACTGATAATGTATCATTTACTGTTAAATTCTGTGTTGTATGATTAGTTGTTGTAAAGTCTGTTACTGAAAACTGTGCTGCTGTAAGCAAATTGTTTACAGTTAAATCGTTTTCAACAGTTAAATCACTTTGCATTGTAACAAGTGGAGTAACACTTATAGATGAACTATCACCTGTGTCAATGTTTGAACCTGTGAATACAAAGTTACCTACTTCAGCTGCAACTGCTCCGCCTGTTGCTGTACCACCTGATGACCATGCACCAAAGCCTGTACCGTTTACAGTTGTTGATAACGCACTATCAGAGTATAAAGCAAACGATGTTGAAGTTGCAATGTTTACGTAGTATTCGTTACCATTAAGCTGCGTCATGCCAACAACACCAGTAATAGTTACTGGCTGTCCTTCATAGAAACCGTGTGCAGAAGCTGATGTAACTACTACCGGATTTGCTTGAGTTGCTCCGCTAATAGTTGCGGCAGCTGATCCGCTACCAACAGCGTCTGCGGCAGGTGACCATTGTGATCCGTCCCATTTAAGTACTTGGTTAGGACTCGGTGAACTTGATGCAACATCAGATAGTGTTGTAATTGATGTTGCTGTTAAATTTTGTAATGCACTATCTGCTTTAGTACCTTGTGCTGATGTTGCAGCATCTGTAATACCATAACCTGATATTGTAGTAGGCTTGCCTGTCAAACTTGTGAATGATTGTGCTGGTATACTTGTTAAATAACCTGATAAATCTGGTGGAGTAAATGTAAATACACCTGTGCCATTGTTGTATGCAAATGCTGATGTTCCGGCAGCCGCTGTGGATACACTTAAATCTGTTAATGCAATTCCGCCTGCATCTGCGGCATTTACCCAAGCTGCGCCATTGTATTTTAATACCTGATTAGTACTTGGTGTTGTAATAGTTACGTTTGTTAAATCTTGTAGGGTTGAAGGAATTGCAGGATAACCTAATACAGGTTGTACCCATTGATTGCTATCGCCATCATTGATATAAACATACAGTAGTCCATTATTGCTATTAAACCAGATTGTGCCTTCTGTTGGTGTACTAGGTGCTGTTAGACTTACTTCAATACTGCCGCCACCGCCGCCGCCAACTCCTGCTGCTGTTGCTTTTGCAGCAAATACAGAGTTAGTAATATTAGTTAAATCGCCTCTTGCTAGTGGTAATCCACCTACAATCTCTGAGTCAAATAGTCTTATGGTGTTATTATCTTTATCGTAAAAGATCTCACCCCTGGCACCAGTCTTTCGGTCAAGAAACTCTGCATCTCTTGGTACTACTCTAAGATTATTAATGATAGGTATATTAGCCATATTTTCAATTCTTCCACTGTTATTACAAAGTATTTATCTGAATCAGACTAATAGGCTGTTAAACTTTCTAACCATAAATATACGTATGATCATAGATAAAGACATCGCCACTTGGCAAGAGGTCCTAAGACCTGAAGAATGTGCTCAATTAATTGAGTATTATGAACAATTACAAAAATTGGGCATGGCGCATTCTCGCCAGTCCATAGGTGATAATTCTGCACACAACAAAGCAGATAATGCAGTGTTTCTTTTAGAACAACCGGCATTAAATCTGTCAACTGATAACCCTGCTGTGTATACATTTCTAGAAAGATTTATAGATTGTTGGAAACAATATACAGCCCATTATAGTGTGTTAACAGATTGTTCACCGACTAGAGTGTATTATATGAAAATTCAAAAAACACTACCAGGAGAAGGATATCACACTTGGCATTTTGAAGCTGATAACAAAGAAAGAGCTGGTAGAGTAGCTGCGTGGGGATTGTATCTTAACACTATTGAAGAAGGTGGTGAAACAGAATGGTTGTATCAACAAAAAAGAGTTCCAGCAGTTCAAGGTACACTTGCAGTTTGGCCTGCGGGATATACTCACACACATAGAGGTAATCCACCACTAAGTGGAGAAAAATATTTATTAACTGGTTGGGTAGAATACTAATGAAAATTATTCCTACATTTCCAACGGATATGTTTGAATTTCAAAATACCGAGATTGACAATAAACTATTAATTCCCGAACTTGAAAAATATGCAGATGCCGTTAAGTCTAGCGAAACAATAAGTTCGATGAGAAACCTACACGACAAAGAAGGATTGCAACCTTTATTTTCTTGGATTAACAAATGTATTGAAGAAGTTAGAATTAATCAAAAATATGATTGCGAAGGATTTGCAATTACTAGTAGTTGGTTTAATAGAGCATTACCACAAGACGGAATGAGATTACATTATCACAGGCACTCGATGAGTTTTCTTAGTGCTGTGTATTATGTAACTGACGGAAGCCCTACTGTGTTTGAAGATCCAGTAAAACATAGAACTGAAGCACAACTAGAAGTATTAAGACACGAATACGCTCCGCACCATTTTATAGAAGCAGTTCCTGGGAAGTTAGTATTATTTCCTAGTTGGTTGTTTCATAGTTCAACACCGCATTTTGGAAACGAAGACAGATATGTTATTAGTTTTAATGTAATGCCCACAGGAGCAATTAATTACAATCTTGCAACAGACTCTGTTGCAAATATAGAAGTGCATAACAAGGAAAAAGGCGTATGATAAAAAGTTTACTAGTCTTAGGTGGTGGAAACGCTGGACTTATGACTGCATTATATCAAAAAACAGCAATTAGTAATATTGATATTACACTTATTAAGTCTAACAAGATTGGCACAATCGGAGTAGGTGAAGGTAGTACAGAACACTGGAAACGATTTGCACAAGCAGTTGGTATAACGCTAAAAGACCTTTTTGAAGAATGTGGCGCAACTATTAAAATTGGTATCAAATTTGAAAATTGGCACGGTGATGGTACTAGCTATTATCATAGTTTGGCCGAGCCGTATTTATGGACTGACGGATATACTGGTGATGCACACACACTGATGCGTTTAATTGCAGATGGTACTAGCACTGAAGAATTACATTGGGACTTGCCAATGCAAGGATGGTTAAGCCCACCGTTTGAAGATTATTATCAGTTCCATTTTGATAGTGAAAAATTAAATGCATATCTATTAAAGAGGTGTATTGAAGCTGGAATTAAAGTAATCGATGCCGAAGTAGTTGATACTGTATTAGATCAAAACGGATTTGTTGATTATGTTGTTGACTCAACTAATGCAAAACATCATGCAGATTTCTTTATTGACAGTAGCGGATTTAAAAGAGTTATTGCATCTAAGCTAGGAGCAGAGTGGGTTGATTGGTCTAAGTATCTGCCAATGAATAGTGCTATTGCATTCCAAACACCATACGAAGAAAAAATTCCTCCTTACACATTATCTAAGGCAATGGATGCAGGTTGGCATTGGCGCAGTCCTGTACAAGATAGATTTGGTAATGGATATGTGTTTAGTGATCAATTTATTTCAGAAGACGAAGCCGTTAACGAAATACAAAAACATTTTACAGATACAATTAACATTGGTAGAAAAATTAACTTTGTATCAGGAAAAGTCAATAAGTTTTGGATTAAGAATTGTGTAAGCATTGGGCTTAGTAGTAACTTTGTTGAGCCGCTAGAAGCAAGTAGCATTTCAACTACTATTCAACAATCAAGAGCGTTAGCAGGTTCTTTAGCAACTTGGGATCGCAACGACACTGGCACCATTAAAGAATATAACAAAACATTTGACGATTGTTTATCTAATGTATTAGACTTTATTCAGTTACATTACTTTACACAACGCAATGATACTAAGTTTTGGCAATGGTGCAATAACGAAATTACTATGACAGACTTTAATAAAGAAAACATAGAGATGTTTAAAACTAATTTTGTTAATCAAGTATTGTTACCCGAAGACGGAACACATGGCAGTTTTAGAATATACGATTGCTTAAATTGGATTCAAGTGATGCACGGGTTAAGAATGTTTGATCAAAAAAATATTAAAAAATTGTACGAAAGTCGTTATAGTCATTATCGTACACAGGATATACAACAATTAGATCAACTTCCGCAAACTACTACAGGAGGCACATGGCTTACTTGTAGACAAGCAGTAGACAGTATTAAAGGAAAAGGGATCACTTACTCACTATGATGATTCAATCTTTAACAATATTAGGAGGCGGGACTAGCGGACTAGTTTCTGCAATGATAATTAAAAAATCTTTCCCTCATATTAACCTTACACTGTTGCGTTCATCTAAAATTGGAATTATTGGTGTAGGTGAAGGATCAACTGAACACTGGGAACATTTTTTAGGGCATGTCGGTATTGATGTGCCAACGCTTGTAAGAGAAACAGGCGCCACATTTAAAATTGGTATTAAGTTTACTAACTGGAATGGTGATGATAAAAGTTATTTTCATAGTTTAACAGACGCATACGGTTCATTAGATCCAAGCAATGAAATGCCAGTATCGTGGATGAAAATGATTGCTGATCAATGGGACCCTTTAGACACTGCATGGAAACGTACACAAGATAGTTTACATGCTGAACCATTACATGCTACAGTAGCACAGTATCATTTTGATACACACAAATTGAACGAGTTTCTTGTTAAAGAATGCAACAATCGAGATATTAAAGTATTAGATGTTGACATACAAGATGTAATTTTAGACAATACAGGTAATGTAGAATCGTTACTTGATACTACAGGTACTAAACACACTAGTGAGTTTTTTATAGATTGTAGTGGTTTTAATAGAGTAATTTCGTCTAAACTTGGACAACAATGGATAGACTGTTCTCATCAATTACCAATGAATAGTGCTATTGCATTTCCAACAGCTAGAACTGAAGACATACCTTCGTGGACAGAAGCAACTGCATTAAGTAGCGGATGGGTTTGGAGAATACCAACACAAGATAGATACGGTAACGGATATGTGTTTAGCGATAACTTTATTAACAAGACGCAGGCATATGACGAAGTATCACAATACTACGAAAACGTATTAGGTATTAAAAATTTAGAAATTGGAAAAGATGTAAAATTTAATGCTGGGTATGTTAACGAATTTTGGAATAAAAACTGTATGTCATTAGGTCTTAGTGCTATGTTTGTAGAACCATTAGAAGCAAGTTCGATTGGATCGACTATCCAGCAAACGTTTCTGTTGGTGGGATCACTTGCATACTATCGAAAAGATTCATCTAGTGCATTAGTAAAAACATTTAACAACAGAATGAATAAAGTTGCTACTAACATTATTGATTTTATTCAAATTCATTATGTTACTAAAAGAAACGACAGCGAGTTTTGGAAGTGGTGTAATCAAAATATTGAACTAACTGATTTTAATAAAGATACTCTTGGTACCTTTAAGCAAACATTTGTAAGTCCAAGCTATTTTGCAGAGCCTATGACAATGTTTAGTTTTTTAAATTGGTTACAAGTTATGCACGGCTTACACATGTTTGATTATGCATCTATTAAATCTTTTTGGAACACTAATTTTGCTAGTGTACACAACAATCAGATTTCAAGAGTTATTCATGAAGGTACTGCTGACCGTCCTGATCATGGAACAATTTATACTCATAGAGAAGCACTAAACATACTAAAGGAGAGATATCTTGAATCCCAATACAGCCTCTAATCTTGTTATACTTGGCGGCGGCGTTGCAGGTTGGCTAACTGCATTAGTTGTTAGAAAAAAGTTTCCATCTATGCAGATTACTGTAGTAGAAGATCCCAATAAACCTCCTATCATTGCAGGCGAAAGCGGCACTACTACATTTGTTGAAATGTTAAAACATGTTGATATTGATTTTGACGACTTTGTTAAACACACAAAATCTACTCCTAAGCTAGGTGGTAGCTTTAAAGACTGGAGTGGTGTTGGTAGTGAGTTCATACATTGTTTACAAACTGATTATGCACCTTGGTTAGACGGTTGGACTGACACTAATAAAACTGTTAAAGACGTATCTCTTGGTGAATTAAAAAATATTATGGTAGCCGAAAGACAAAAAGATCTGTATCAAGCTACTTTACTAGGAAACAATGTACCGTTGGCAGATGCGTTTTATGCAAATTATTTTATTAAAGAAAACAAAGTTCCGTTTGGTGCAAGTAAATCTGAATTGCCTATTATTCCAATGTGGCATAACGAAAGTAGAGCAACAGCAGCATATTTAAAATCTATTGCATTAGAACGTAATATTAATTTAACAGAAGGCACATATGTTGATGCAACACAAAATAGCAATGGTAACTTAACATCATTAGTGTTAGATGACAACCGAGAAATTAATGCAGAATGGTTTATAGATTGTTCTGGATTTGCAAGACTGCTTATTGGTAAAAAACTAAAAACTAAAGAGCATGATTATTCTAATTACTTTACACATAGGTCAGTAATTGCGTGGTGGGACGAACCAAAGTATTCACCAACTACCAATGCAACTGCAATGAAATACGGATGGCGCTGGAATATTAATTTACAGCATAGATCAGGAAACGGATACATATTTGATCCAAACTACTTAACACCTGATCAAGCACTAGAAGAAGCACGTAGTGTATGTGGAGATCATATTGAGCCTGTTGCATCATTTACGTATACACCAAGTGTTATGGATACAAGTTGGAATAAAAATGTTATAGCAATTGGTCTTAGTAGTGGGTTTTTAGAGCCATTAGAAGCAAACGGCATTGCGATTATTTGTGAAAGTTTATTTGCATTACAAGACTTATGGGACCCCAATAGAAGGGATCATACTGCATTCCAAGAACGATTTAATCATAGAGTATCAATTGTATATGACGATATTAAAGATTTCATTGCACTACATTTTAGAGGAAACCGAAGCGACACAGACTTTTGGTTAAGTCATATGCACGACCAAGAGCGTATTCCAGAATCTCTAAAACAAAAATTAAAACAATGGGAAATGTTTTGGAAAGGCCACTCGCCTGTTGAGCCAGTTTTTAACGGTTACTCGCCGGCTGCATGGATGCAAGTTATCCAAGGATTAGATATATTTGATAGTACATACTTTACACACGCATTTGCAGATAAATTAGATATTGGCAAACAAGTGCTAAATACTAACGTAAACCGCTACAAAGAACTTGTAGCTCCATTCTGGACAATCGACGAATGGGTGCAGAATATTGATAAATAAAGATATAGGAGTTATATTATGGCAACTTACAAAATGATTATTAGAGTAGAAGCTGGCAAATCGCCAATTACTCAAGATACATGTGAAGCAAAAAACAAAGAAGAAGCATCAAAAATCTTTGAAGAGCGTCACACACCAGCTAGAATCGTTGCTGGGCCTACAAAAGTTAGCGACTAGTTATCGCTTAAACCCCAGCATATCTTTAACGCTCTGTACTTCGTCTTTTATTTCTTGACGAACGTACTCAGCAGGCAATCCTAGTGCAGGTTTCGTATCCCATTTTAAATGTGCATACGGACCTGTGGGATTGACATACTGTAAAAATGCTTGAATTACTTTATTACCTTTGTATGGATCTCTCCAGTGTTCGTGTCTACGCCCACTATAAATTACAATATCACCAACCTCTAAATTAATTTCGTGTACAGTACCTTCTTTGTTTTTAATGTAAAACGGCCAAGTAATATCTTCTTTTGATATAGCTACTGATACTGATACTTCTGAACTTTGACGATCAAAGTGTTTTTGTAACTCAGAACCTTTATAGTATATTCTAGCATAAGAGTATACTGGTACTAACTCACTGCCCCATTCTTTTGCAACCAAAGGATTTAGTTTTACCATTAATGTTTCAAACATTAACGGAGCGTATCTTGCAAAAGTGTTTTCACAAAGGTCAGACAAGTCAGCACCAGAATACAATACGTTGCAAACTTTTTCCATCATTTCATATTCTAATGCTAGAAAATCGCAAAGTTCTTTTGATACTGCACCTTTAATAATTTTATAATCTTCAATCATAGTAATGGCATTAACCCCATATTTCCAAACGGACGTTCTTCGTAGTTTCTATACAAAGGACTATTTGGTATGGTGTGTACGTCAAATCCTATAGTTGTACGATATCCTTCATACGGTTCTAACACTTGAACTTCATGCATTGCATTGCCAGGACCAAAGTATATTTGGCCTGGCTTGTTTTCAATTGTCCAATTATCAAAAACAGTATTTGTTTTCTTTGGGTCAATACTAATGTACCCGTGGTAATCAAATTCATGACCGTGGCGTGTTAAACACTCGTCATGCTTATGATAGTTCAGCCACGCTTGTATCCACAATGGGCGTTCGTTACCTAAATGACTTTTAACAAATGTTCCTAGTTCTTTATAGATGCCGTGAAAAATTGTTGAAGGAGCAGTTAATGCAAATACATTATATAAATTGTATGACCAAGTTGAGTCGTTGCTAGATGGAAATAGTTTATGAAAATTCCTGTGTGCATTATCTAAATGATCGAAAATCTGAGTCTTATTATCAATTATATATTGACTTTCATGTAAGTAGTATTCGCTCATGTTAGCTGTACTCTATCTAAATTCATGTTAATAACACATCTATAATTTGAATCTTTAGCAAAGCTACTACTATGATAATACTTGCCTGGAAACACAACTACTCTACCTTGCTTAGGTTCAATGCGTTGTTTGACTGTAAACTTATTTGATTGAATACGCATAATATCATCTTTGCCTGCATCGTAATCATCGTTTGTTTCATTAAAGATAACTGTGTCACCGTCACTATCGTTGACATAGTAAATTGCATTCCAATGCTCAAAGAAGCTATCTATGTGCGGCATATGGTGGTCTAACGTGCTTGTTTTATTAGGTAGGGTCAAGTTAGCCCGCATACGTATAAGCCTGTTATACGGCGTCTTAGACGCACTAGTAACGCTTAAAACAAGCGGATATAAGAAGTTAAAGTGTTGACTAGCAGCTTGTTGGTTTTCATAAAAGAAGTGATTAAATCCTGCATGATTACTTTCGCCTTGTAGTTCTGCATCAGGTGATACCATTGTTTGATTAAACACCCAACCAAACTCCCATCCTGTCATTAAATTTTTAATATGATCAGAATAATCTTTTGGGATAACATTGTCAATTACTATAATATCGTCATTCATCCTGGGTACCTCTGTACTGCTGTGCCATAAAATGTTAGCATTAATGTGTTGTCTGTAAAGTTTGATATTTTATAAGGTACTCGAGGATCCCAAAGTACACATCTATTAAACACGTTTTCTACAGACATAGTTTCATTATGCATAACACTATCATAAAATTTTATTCCACTATAGGGTATATGATCAGTTGTTAAAAATATAGTGCCTGCTATATTAAACGAAGGTCCTATTACTTTAATTTGATCAACGGATTCTTTGTTTATTTTTTGATATTCACAATGTAAAAATGTAAACAAGTCTTTTCCTACAACATGATTAATTAACTTTCCGAGTAAGCCTTCAAACATATCAATATCAATCATATCTAAAGTTGTTGAACGTGTACCTAAAAACAATGAATTATCTTGATCAACATACTCTTGCTTAATAGCATGTTTAACTACTAATTGAGGTTGTTCAAAAAAGTTGTCAATAACTTTCATAGGCTGTGTAATGTGTTTAATCATATTGCCCTCGCAAAAAACACCTGGGTTAGTCTTGCATCTTCAACTGTGGTGCCATAAAAGTTCTCTGGACTGTGCCAATTCCTTGTATCAAATATAATACAACGATTGTATACACTTTCCATTGTTATTGTTTTTTTAAATTCTGCTACTTGTTGTTCTCGTAATTTATTAAACTTTTGTTTTTCTTCTGCTGAAACATCAAGTACATCTTCCATAAATGCTTGAGCGTATTTGCTACTATTAAAATCATTTTTATCTTCGTATATAGTAGTGCCTGTGCCCATTGCAGCTTCTTTGTTTAAATAAACTACTCCAGCAACATTTAACTTGGGATCGTCGTCATGTACCCAACCTCTAGTATACGATTCGGGTGTAGAATGAAATGCTGATTGTAATTCGGCAAACCCTGTATATCCATAATCTTTAAGATACACTAGTAATTTCTTTCCGAATATATCTAATGTTTGTTGATCAAACTCATGAAGTAGCTTAGTTCTTACTCCTGGCCAGCTTCCTCTATTTCCTTTATAAAATTCTAAATCTAAAGCATATTCACGAACTAGATCAGGTTCCTCATAAAAGTTATCAATTACCATCGTTGGAAGATAAGGATATGTAAACCTATCTTTAAGATTTAATGAGCTAATACGAGAAGATGATACTTGATCTCTTTCTAATAGTTCGTTAATATATTGCTCTTTATCCATCTATTTTACTCGCTGTAAAGTTCATAGTCATTACAATTCTTTTCGTAAACATCTTAGGGCATGTACTTGCATGATAATGTCTTCCGTTGAATACTACAACTTTGCCTTGTTCCGGCATACTTTTATGCATAGCGTTATATTTTTCTGATTCTTGTGTTTCGTGAAATATAACTGTTTCGCCATCGCATTCATTAATATAGTAACACGCAGTATAATGATCTACATTAAAATCCACATGTGGTGTATTGTATTGATATCTCACATGTGGCATCATATACTTTGTATTAAGTAAAAATCCTAATCGCATACGTAACAATGTATCTAATTCCAAACCAGCTTTAGCACACGTATTTTCTAACAACGGTTTAAAAAACTCTAATCCAGGATTTTCTTTATTATCTGGATGATATACTAAGTTTGCAAAAGAAGGAGTAGATTTATTAATAGTATCTTTCTTTTCAAATGTTGTATCTTCCATAAAGTGCCAATCAAATGTTATGTCAGTTACTACATCGTGTATTTGTTTTTGATATTCTCTATCAATTACATTTGGTATTTCAATTGGTTTAAACATTGTTGTTGATCCTATAATAATTTCTGTCTACTGCATTCTCCCGTGGTTCTGTTGGAAGTTTTTGCCAACACGGAATACTTAACGATATCCTTTTTCCTTTAGGATATGCACAATGATACTGCCTTGACGGAATGTATAATGCATCTCCTGGTTTTAATACTACATCAATATCAACTTCTAAATCTTTATCGCTTAGTTTATTATTCATTAATCCTGTTCGATGTAAGTATGAAATTTTATTTTTATATACTTTCCAACGTGTTTCGCCTTCAGCTTGAATAATAAAGTTACATGGATAATCATCATGTATTGTAAAAGACTTAGAATCTTTCATACCGCAGTACACATGTATTGCAGCGTGTACACTAAACAAGTTTTCAAACACACTTAAAAATTCCATTGTTTTTTGACTGTAAAAACCATAGTCTAAACAAATTAATCCCTGTCCTCGGTTAACACTATCAATAATAAATTGTTTGTCTTGCACTGCTTTATCATAGATCCAATTTTTACCAGATTGTGGAATTTCTATCTTGGTACTATTTTGATCAATTAACTCGAACTTATACAACTCTGTTTGATTTACACAACGTTCTATATCATTCCAAGTAACAAGGTCACTAGGATTGTCTAGTAGCTTTTCAAAGTAATGAGCTTTGTCATCTACTAACAGATTAGTTTCGTTAAGTATTCGTTGTCCGAAGTCGTTCATCATCTGTCCTTATTAGTTTTACATTGAAAGATACACTTATTCTATCTTCGTCAATAGTATTTCTGTCAACACCGTGTGGCAACCAACCTGGAAACATTATTAGTTTACTTTCTGCTGGTTCAAATGCAATACAAGATGCACTAATTGGAGTATAACTCTGCATTGGTGCTGCTGATGCAATAATAAAGTCTTGCATATGGTTTTTATAAACATTAATGTTACCTTGCTCGGGTCTTGCTTTTACATAGTATACTCCAGATATAAAAGCGTTATCATGTATATGTACTGAATTTGTGTTGCCTTGCTTATTAATATTAAACCAAAAGTTTTCCATCAAAGGTGTACAATAGTCTTCATGGTATCCGTAATCACGTATGCAATTATCAACCTGGTCCATAATCTTATCATGTAACGGTTTCATTACATCGTATAAATCTGGTCTAAAATCTTTTGACTGCCAACCTCCTTGATTACTTAACTTTCTACCATCAGTATCAGCATCGAGTAATTCATAGCATAGCTTTAACATTTCTGTGTTGTCTAAGTCTGTTTGTTCCCACCATACAGGGGTTGGAAAGTATAAATCCATTTGCATCATTGTGGTATAATATCTCCCATTCTCATTGCTGGAGCAAAATCATCTGAAAATGCAAATGTATGGCTCCATCTAAAATCAACACTAGGCGAAACAATTGCGGCATGGCTAATGTCTGCTTTATACATAGTCATTTTTCCTTCAATTGATGGTGCAGCACCCATACATTCAAATCCCCATTTACTCAATTCATCATCTGTCATGTTAAACCACGTGTTAGAACGTTTAGGTGACTGTGCTAATTCTCTCCATGATTCAAACAAAGGATGTGTTGTATCAAGTTGAAAGTCGTATACACAGTTTTTTACTTCTCCGTGATATTTGTATAATTTTGTATTTGAATCTTTAATTGAGTGATTAGTAAACCATAAATTAGCAACTAATCCTTTAGGATAATCTACATGCGGAAGTCTATAACAAGTAATTGGTTTTGCCCTATCTTTAAAATAGATGTTTCCCCATTCATGTATTTGAGGATCATACATAGTATCTTCAACATTTTTAAGATAAAAATCTCTAATTAAAAAGCAAATGTTTTTGTATACCCAGTCTGGTAAATGTATAGTATCAAACGGATTAGGATCCATGTTACCTTCTGCACTGTTATCTTTAACAATAGGAAAACATTTTACTAAATTTTTAAATATTTCAAAGCCGTCATTATAAAACGGATTGTCTGCAATCCAATACCCAATGCCTTGACCCAAGTCAACATATTCTGTAGCAAAGTCATCTAATGACTTTACTTTTAACACTTTGTCTATAGTGTTTGCGTCAGGGTAACAAATCTTAAAATCCATCATTTAATATTAATTGTCATTACAATTCTTTCTTGGTCTGTATTGTTAGGTGTAACAAGATGTTTAAGCCATCCTGGAAAAATAATAACGTCTCCTGTTTTACATTCTACTTCGCTCAATGTTTGCGTTTCGTTAACTATTGGAAAGTTGCACATCTGGTACTCTAACGGATTTCTAAATACAATATTTCCACTGTTAGGCGGACATTTTAGATAGCAACTAGCAACGAATGTTACATGATTATGATGATGTTCTTCAGTGTAACCGGATTTATAATGTCTATTAAACCAAGATCCAATTACTTCTGATTGTCGATTGTAAAAATTTAATTCTTCTTTAATGCCTGTTAGTTTATCACCTAGCCATCCTTGGAAGTCAGCAAGTTCTTCCCATGTATGCGGCTTTTGCCATTCGGGGTTTGCTACTGTTGATAAAGCATTGCCCTTTTCTAAAGCTGAGTTGTGCTTAACAGCATCAAAAACTTCGTCAATAGATTTTTGTAATGTATCTAAAGGAAAGTCGTAAGTATACTTCCATATATAAGGCGGAAAGAGATGTACTCCTCCTTCATTAATCTGACTTACCATGCTCTTCCTCATAGGTCTCTAAAGCTAGATCAATACCCATAAGTGTTCCTTCCATTTTTAATGTATCAACAGAAAGTTCTTGACGTTTTGCAAAATCAATAGAAGTGATACCGTAAGGATTAAGTTTTAAATCTGCAAATTCTTTTTCTAACTTTTCAAGTTCGGCATTCTGTGTTTCAAGACTAGCTGTTAATTGTACCTTAACAGCAGTTAATTTTTTAATATAATTGTTTTCCATATTTGTCATCCTTTGTGTTTATACTTATTTAGAATCTTAGAGGCTCTTTGTAATCTTGAACCTAAATGATCGTGCTCTAGTATTACGCAATTAGCTGCATAGTTATAAGCAGCTTCTCGCTTATGGTCATTCTCTGTTGGCTCTTCAATTATAGCATCATATGCACTATAAAGCAAGTCCTGTTTTTTCACAGGAATGTATTGTGCTAATGGTGTTCCTGCACGTATCAACGTTTCGCCTTCAAGCACTTTCCAAAACAGTTGAACATTTATTACATGAGACTGCATAGGATCTAATAGTCCGTGTGCTGCTGTAAACCTCGATTCGTTGTTATATGTTACAGGTAGTTGCAGTAGCATCATATCATTTGAAGCTTCAATTCTCCAAGGAGTTTCGATTTTGATTGTAGTGTGTAACGTATCAGATGGATCATCTAATATTGGCATTGTTTGAGCTTTGTCATGCGATGCAATATAAGATTCAGTACCCGGCATACCCTTACCAAACTGCATCGGTTCTGCCCATTCAAATGAGGCGCCGTCACCGTTTGTTCTAATTTTAAAATCAGCTGGGGCAGTAATGATCCAACCCGTAGTTGCAATTTTACGTATGCCAGGACACTTAGCTACAGGAAGCATCCCTGGAGGCGGCACATCTTTAGTAAATGATCTCACTATTGACAATGCCTTTACAGGGGGAAACAAATCCATTACACCCGGGTATACACTATAAAATCGAATATAAGACTTCTTTTTTTTAAAAAAGTTCTTTATATTCTTAATCAAGTTTATGCTCATCGTTACCACCGTATATATTTTCTAGTAAGAATTGATAATGCGTTGGAAGATCTTTAATGTGCTCTATAACAAAGTTTTTATACTGCTGATACATTCTATCAACTGCACCTACTTCTTCTTGAAGTTGTACTAATTGTCTATTAACAGATAATAGTGACGGTGTTCCAGTTGGGCGTAATCCCATACCTGCTGCAATCATGTTATTACCAACATGATTTGGCTCATAACTATGTGCGCCTATAATGTTTCCAAACATATTAGCCCATTGGCCATGTTTTTGCATTTCATCGGCATGCATCTCTGGAGAATATTCGTTAAGTTCAGTACACCAACGCCAGTACGGAGTATCTTCACGCATCGACATTGCATAATGTTGCGAAACAAAATCTCTAAACTTAATTACGTCAAACTCAGCTGAGAAATTAAATCCTTCTTTTTCACTGCGTGATACAAATCCGTCTCTACGATTTAATAGATCGACCAACTTAATAACATTCTCATGTGTAGTTAATAGTCCTGTTGATTCTAATGGTTCAACAAATCCATAACTTAACCCCACACCAACTACGTTACCTTTCCACGCTCTATGTCTACGTCCGTGTCTAATTTTAACTTCAAACATTTCAGCAGCTTCTGCAATTTCAGGAGTGTGTGTTTTTGCTAAATGTTCTCTAAATTCAACCTTAGCAGCTTCTGGAGTAGTAAATCTACTAGAGTACACATACCCAGTACCAATTCTATTCCATAAAGGAATATTCCACACCCAGCCGTTGCCAAGTGCAAAACAATCAGTTACATTGTGCATTTGCTCTTCTCTATTAGTATAAGGAAGTCTACATGCCCAAGCCTTGTCATTTGCTAAATGGTTTTCAAAACTTCTAAAATGTGAGCCCATCCATTGTTCTAATAAAATTGAGGCAAAGCCGGTACAGTCAACAAACAAGTCTGCTTTAAGGATAGTTCCGTCAGCACATAAAATTTGAGTAATGTATGTATTAGTATTATCTTTCATGTGCGAATGTACTTCTCCGTACATGTGTTTTACACCTAAAGGAATTGCAATGTTATCTTTTAGGTATTGTCCAAACAACTGTGCATCCATATGATATGCAGTATCGTTATCATAATCAAAGTTTCTTAATACGCCATTTTCATTTTTAGTTTGCTTGTTATGCTCTGCTAGTAGCGTGTTACCTGTACAGAAAAATCTAGCATATTCTTCAGGACCGTATTCTTCAGGACGTAATGCAGCTAGTTGTTTCCAGTTGTCTGCCCCACTAGGCTTATCAGTCATATCAAGTCCGTCACTAAACGGGTATTGAAATACTTCACCGTTGCCTTCTCTAAAGTTTGTAAATTGAATTGAATTTTTATATGTAGCATTACATGCTGCCATCCAATCTTCGTCTTTAAGATCAAGTAAACGCATGTATCTGTTGATATGCCCGAGGGTACTTTCACCAACGCCAACTGTGCCAATAGACTTGGATTCAATTAGAGTTATATCTAAATGTGGGCAACATTTAGCTAGTGCTGCTGCTGTCATCCATCCTGATGAACCGCCGCCTACGATTGTTACTGTTTTAATTTTCATTATAAATCCTTTGGTGTATTATATGCTACTATTATTTAGTTAGAATCTGAAGTGGAGTAAATAAAAAAAGGCTCCGAAGAGCCCTTTAATATTGGAGTATGTAACTAAGTTTAAACTACTTCGTTTGAACGATCAGTCCAACCTTCGTATCTTTTCCAGCACGGCATATCTTCTGTGCTTGAATTAACAGGACTATCATTACCTGGTTCCATTGTATTACGTCTAACCATTGCTTCTTCTTCTGTAATAAGAATTGGCGCTGGAGGTGATGGAATCATTGTTTTAACTGTAGCAATATGCGAAGCCCAAGGACCACTTGCTGAAATTGTACCACTTTCTTGTATTTCGTGATATAACATATCAAGTTGTTCGCCAACTTCTCCATAAGCAACTCTACGTGCTTCTGAATCTTGTGTATATGGGCCATCTCTTTCAACCCAAATCATTCTTTGATTCTGTGGTGACCATTCTAATGTCCAGTCTAATGTAATTTCGTCTGGTGCATCAATCCACTGCATTTTTGCATCTGGTCCGTTATAGATTTCAAACTCTTCGCCTGGGTTTCTAATATCTTGTACCCAACCTTGATAACCAATTAGTGCTTTTTTCATAATATATACTCCTGTTGTCCTTTATTTATATTCTTCAACGACTACAATACCAGGTCTTCCATCTGAACCTCTATGTCCATGGAAATACCCGCCTGTGCCGCCTGTTCCTGGTGCGCTGTGGCCTTGATGGTTATGCGCAAAGTGTCCACCTTGTGGATGTCCTGACGGTGCAGCACCTCCAAAATATGTAGATCCTCCCGGACCAAACGAGTGGTGATGAGCACCGCCGCCACCTTGGTGAATATTTAAGTTACCACCTGAGCCGTTACCACTAACACCACCCGAGTGTTGATTTTGTCTATTGGCGCCGTGTCCTGCACTTGCAGACATATACGGTCCAAAACTAGTGCTATTTCCGTTACCACCTGCACCTGAATAATATGTGCCACCACCACCACCACCAACAGTAATACCTACTGAGCCAATACCTGTGACATCCATAATTCTTTCTGAGTAGCCACCTGCGCCACCGCTTTCTCCGTGTCCAGAAGCTCCACCACCACCACCAACTAATTTAACTCTAATATATCTAACGCCACTTGGTCTGTTCCATGTGCCGTTTCCTGTAAATACTTGAATTCCTGAAAACCCTTCATATCTATATTCTAGTGCATTACCTGCTGAGTTTGTTGATAGAATGGTATTTACTGCACCAACACTTGTTAATCCTGTACCACCTGCGCTAACAGGTGCTGAACCAGTAACAACACTGCCACCTAGTGCAACTGCGCCGTCTGCTAATTTGTTTGCGTCTACTGCTCCACTTGCTATTTCATCTGCGGCAACACTTCCTGCTACAATTTTTGTACCTGTAATAGTTGCATCAACAAACGATTCGCCTGTGTAACCTTTTAGTATTTGATAATTAAATGCCATTTTTAATAGAACTCCGTTACAATGATTAACCCGGGTCTGCCGTCAGCACCTCTATGTCCACTAAAGTATCCTGATGTACCGCCTGTACCTGGAGATGAGTGTCCTTGGTGATTGTGAGCAAAGTGTCCACCTTGTGGATGTCCTGCTGGTCCAGGGCCGCCAAAGAAACTTGCGCCACCCATTCCCGATGAACGTTGCTCGTGACTTCCACCGCAACCGCCGTATATGTTTAAGTCGCCACCGCTTCCAACTCCTGCAAGGCCACCGTTGTGTTGATTATGTCTGTTTGCTCCATGGCCGCCCGATGCACTAAGATATGGGCCAAAACTTGATCCGTTACCATTGCCTCCAGCATTGGAGTAGTATGTACCACCGCCTCCACCAGCAATAGTACAAGTTACTGAACTAATTCCAGTTACATCTAAAATTCTTTCTGAGTATCCGCCAGCTGCACCACTTTCTCCGTGGCCTGAACCACCGCCGCCACCACCTTGTACTTGCACCATAATGTATCTAACGCCAGTTGGTCTGCTCCAAGTACCTGTACTTGTATAAACACTCATTCCTCTAATACCTGTTGCTGCAAAAGTTAAAGCGTTGTTAGCTGAGTTTGTTGTAAGTGCTTGATATGCGCCTCCAGCTGCTGTGTTACTTGTTCCACCTTTAGCAAAAGGTAATGTACCTGTTACTGTACTAGATCCAAGATTAACAGCACCAGCTGCCATTTTAGTTGCTGTTACTGAACCGTTTGCTAATTTAGCATTGGTTACTGAGTTTGTTCCTAAATCTGCGGCAGCAACAGTTGCCCCATCTAAGGATGTATTAGTGAGTCTCTTTAATGTCTGATAGTTAAACGCCATATTCTATACTCTCCTTAGTAATAATTCGTTACAATAATCAATCCAGGTCTTCCATCTGAACCTCTGTGTCCGTGGAAGTGTGATCCTGCACCACCTGTACCTTGAGTACAGTGATTTTGGTGATTGTGGGCAAAGTGTCCGCCTTGCGGGTGATTTCCTGGTGCGCCTCCGCCAAAATATGTATTTGCTGTACTTTGGGCACTGTAAGCATGATGACCATATCCGCCACCTTGGTGAATATTTAAGTTACCACCTGAGCCGTTACCGCTAACACCACCCGAGTGTTGATTTTGTCTATTTGCTCCATGGCCTGCACTTGCGCTTAAATATGGACCAAAACTTGAAGCATTTCCGTTACCACCTGCACTTGAATAATATGTGCCACCGCCACCACCGCCAATAGTAACTGTTACTGACCCAATTCCGGTTACGTCGATATACTTTTCAGAATATCCACCTGCGCCGCCACCTTCTCCGTGGCCTGATCCGCCGCCACCTGCACCTTGTACTTGTACTCTAATATATCTAACGCCAGTAGGTCTGCTCCACGTTGTACTTCCAGTATAAACATTCATACTTGCAACACCGTGTAAGTCAGTTGTTAACGCAGAACCATTACTTCTAAGTGCTCTATAACCACCACTGCCACTTGTAAGTGCTGTTCCACCTCTAGCTACAGCTAATGCGCCTGTAACTTTAGCAGAAGCAAGATTAACGGAGCCTGATGCCATCTCATCTGAGCCAACAGCACCTGTAGCAATACTTGTGTCTGTTACAGTTGTGTTTGCTAAGTCGACTGATCCTAAAGTCCCGTCTACAATAGCAGAACCTGTGACTTTCTTTAAAGTTTGATAATCAAACGCCATTTCTTGTTAACTCCTATTAAATTACTGCCATTAACCAGCCGCTGGCTGCATCAGTGTATTCCAATGTAAATGATGCGCCATTAGTACTAACAGTCATATTGTCTGTTGTGCGCATAATCTTGTTGCCGTTGTTTGCTACTGTTAAATTGTTAGTACCAAAAGTTCCTGAATAATCTTGAAACTTTACTGTATCACCTTCAACTGGACTTGCTGGTAAAGTAATTGTAACCGGCCCTCCAGCTGAATTAACAATATAGAACGTATTCGATAATGCTGCCAGTGATGTAGTTGTAACAACTCTTGGTAACTCTCCTACCACATGCCACTGAGCAGCATTATAAATTTCTAAAATATTTTTAGATGTATTATAATACAAAACTCCAGCATTTGCACTAGCAGGACGAACAGCGGTTGTTCCACTCAGCAATTGTGGCTGATCGTTAATTCCACTTCCTACAATTCTTCCCATAATTACTCTCCTTAAGCTGTTGAGGTTTCAATACCCATGCATACTGCTGATACGTTGACTGCATTTGATCTTACAACAACTATCTTTCCTGCATCTAGTACTATACCTGTTCTTTCTACAACACCGTTTGCAGAAATTTGTGAATCAAATTCTAAATAATCCGCATCGTTTGGTGTGCCGGATGAGCTTACTGCTATCCTTACTTGGGCAGCACTTCCACCTCTGTTACACAAACTTACTGAAACTACACTAAAAGTATCAGCGGGCGTTGTGTATACACTGGTATCTGTAGCTGCTGCTAAATCTGCTACGCCTAATATTCCTGTTGCCATTTTATTTTATCTCCGTTTTTATCTATTTCTAGTTTAAGAAGTAATGCCATGCAATTGGCAAACCTCTGACTCCACCTTTGAAATTCATGTTAGCATTAACAAGAATCGCTGCTTGTGTAGTTGTAGTTATCTGTGTTCCAGCAATATATATTGAACCTGCTGTAACACTATTTACATTAAGCGATGCACCACCGCCACCAATTTGTGAACTAATGTAAGCCTTAATGGCTCGCTGTGTCGGTACAACACTGTCACTATCTGCTGTGAAGAATGGGTCTGTACTAAATTCTTCAATTGAAGCAGATCCTCCACCTAGTGTAACTTCACCAAGTGATAGTTCTTGTAGTCCTGCAATGTTAAACGCATCAGCATTCAATGTTGCAACACCAGTTGACTGTTCAACTGCAAACAATCCACCAACTCTAAAGTTACCATCTTGGTCAGTTGCAGTGTAGAATACTCTACCTCCGCTAGTTTCCCTGGTTTCGTTAGCTTGAATTGGATCTTGTAGTGGAAGTCCTGGATAATTGGTTTCAGTAAAGTTACCTGTACCAATGTCTAGGAAGTCGTGTCCTGTTAAGCGCACCTGTGAGTACTTAATTCTAGTTGTTACACTAGTTCCGTGTGCCGGAACATTAATTAATTTCATCTGTGGACTAACTTGTAAGAAACATGTAAACGCTCCTGGATTTGTTCCAAGCTGTGTAATGATATTAACCAATTTGAATGTTTCATTTGGTAAATGTCCAAACACAACGTTTGATCCTGTTACAGGAATGCTTGAAAGTTGTCTTACAGCAATATACGATCCGCTTTGGAAGAAGTCTGCAAATCCATCGCCACCTACTAAGTCTGCGGATGATGAAACATAACCTGTTCCTCTATTTGAGAACGTTGGGTTAGCTAACACACCGTTACCAATTCTAACAATAAATGGTGCTGCATAAATTTCACTTGGGTCAACAATAGTCATTGTTGGAACGCTATCGTATCCTGCGCCCGGCTCAATAATCTTGACTGAGTAAATTTTATTTTGTGCAACATATGAACGTGCTCTTGCTCTTACACCAAGTCTTGATCTAGAAGCAATAGTTCCTGCTACCACTGGAATTGTTACCCAGTAACCTTTTCTTTCGCTTACACCGTATGCTACTGCTTTATAACCTTCACCAATTTGGTCTCCTGATACACCTTCTAGTGATCTCCAAGTCCAGTTAAAGCCATCTTGTGATGTAGCTACTTCATTAAAGCCGTCTAAGCCATCTAAGTATGCTGTAGCAACAAACAATCCTTCACCGTAGTTAACTTTTTGTAAGCCTGATACTGCTGTTGAATCTGGTGATCCCATTGGCATAGCTACCCAAGTAGCGCCGTCTAATGACATAGCACCTGTGTTGTTATCAGAAGCAACTGCTACAAAGTGTCCGTTACCAAATGCAACATCTGTCCATGCTCTTGAAGCTGGTAGCGTTGCAGCTACCCAAGTAACACCGTCATTTGAATATTCAGCAACTGTACTAGCTGGTTTAGTTGCAACAAATCTACCTGCACCGTAAGTAATTCTAGTATGACCAGTATTATTAAGTGTACCTGTAAGATCCCAAGCAACTCCATCTAATGAAATAGCAACTGTTGCTGTACCTGCTGCAACTGCAATAAACTTGCCTTCACCGTAAGTAACATCTGACCATGCTTGGCTTGATGGTAGTGCCGATTGTACCCAAGTAACACCATCATCGGAGTATGCTGCTATTGCTGATCCTGTAGCTACTGCAACAAATCTACTTTGTAATGCTACTGTTGATCCATCATCAATAAGTCCGTGTGCTAACGATGTCCAGTTAGCGTTTGGCATTACGTTTGCAACCCATGTATTACCATCAGTGCTGTATGCACCTGCGTTTGCACTTGATTTAACAGCTACCCATACACCTTCTTGTGCATTTCCTACAGTTTCAATATCTAAAATTGTTCCTGATGCACTAACTGCTGTTACTGTTACTGTAATATCGTTAGCTGTACTTGCACCACCTACTGCTGTACCAGCAATAGTAAATGTATTAAGTCGAGTATAAGATGTACCACCACTTACTAAAGTTGTAATGTACTTTCCGCCGTTCTTAATAACTTGGAAACTTGCTCCTGAACCACCACTGTTATTGTATGTTGCTGATGGTAGGTAAACTCCAGTACGTTTTCCGTGTATTGTATCTACCCATGTACCACTTGTTGGTAATGCACCTGTTGCTTGTGAACTATCAGTTGGAGCAGTAAACGAAATTGTTGGCTCTACTGTGTAAGTTGTTGAAGCATCTGGTGTTACAATTGCTGTACCTGCTACAATATGATCCCAACCTGCTACGCCTGTTGACTCTCTCTTAACAGCAGCAATCTTAGTACCTGAGTTGTATGCAGTAACAATACCAAATTGTCCTACACCAGCACCGCCAGTAATATTAACTCGCAGACCGATGTAAGCTGAACTAATCTCTGCATCAGTTGCAGCCAGTGTTAATGATGTTGAACTACCAGCCTGTGCAGTGTTGGAGTTAGTAATATAACCAAATCCACCAAAGTTTCCATCTGCTTCAGCAGCTTTGGAACTATCGTCTACATTATCTTGTAAGAAGATTTGATGTACACCGCCAGTTCTAAACTCGTCTGCTACTGCTGTAGCACCTGTTCCTGCTCCTGACATTAACCATGTAGCATTTGTGTACTCGTTACCAGCATTATCAAATTCAAATGCATATACTTGTACAGCACCATCTGTTTGCACAGTTCCAACTGTTGCTTCAAACTGGAATTTGTTATCAACAATTGCAGTGTTTGGTGTTTCTGTTGCATCAAAGCCTTCAGCAACTGAACCAAAGTCACCATACGAGTTGTTACCGTTTGTACCTCTAATTCTACCACCGTTTTCTGCTAGATAACCAATGTGTGAGTAGTATGTAAACACTGACACAAGTTCTGCTCTACCGTTATTAGTAATCCATGCACCAATACCGTCGGATATAACTTGTGTAAAGTCGTTACTAACAATACTATCGTTACCGCCGTTGTGCAATGCGCCATCAATCTTCTGACCAACTGCGCCTGAGCCAAAGGTAGCTACGTTTTGAATATAAGGTGAACGTTCAATAATCCATGTTGAGAAATCATCTGGACCATAACCCGGATCAAGTGATACATACGCTCCACCGGATACTCTTGAAGTTCCTTGTGCGTTTGTACCAAGCAATTCACCTGCCATGTTAGCAAGAGTTTGGTTTCTAACTCCACAACCGTTTCTTACATAGTAGAAGTCTTCGCCGTCTCTTGTACCGTGTACAGCATTACCGTAGTATCTTGCTGCTTGTAATGATTTATAGTTTCCGTGATATTGTAAATCGTATTTGATTGCATCAAGGATTCTATTAACATCTCTTTCACACTGTGTTGAGTTGTAATCAAGGGCAACTGTCATTGACCCTGTTTCATCTAATACTGCCATTGCTGTAGTATTATTTTTATTTTTAGCAACTGTAAACTTTGTGCTTGAAATAATTTTGTTTACATAGTATGTAGTGTTTAATTCAAAGCCGTCTCCACCAACAACACTTGGTACACTTAATAGTGTTCCTGAAACTTTAACAGCAGTTCCTGGACGTAACCAACTAGTATCACTAATTGTAATACTTTCATCTGATGATGTAGTTGCAGTAACAGTATCTGTGTACGTTGCTGCAATATATGCTGTAGATTCTGCAACAATAAAGTTTCTGTTTCTTTCAATCTGTAGCATTGCATGATGTGCATTTCTTGCTTCAGTTACACACGGTGATCCTTCGTTCGAACCACTGTAAACAATATCATCTAAGTCTTGCATTAATGTATTGATACGTGCAATTGCTGTTGCATCGCCACCTACGTTTGCAATAGCTTGTGTTCTTACATACTCAAAAGCAGTTCTTGTAGTTGCTTTTTGATCTAAGTCGTAAACATCTTTAGCTGTTGCTCTTAAGTAAGATAATCCAGCTCGTAATGTTTGCTCGTTACTATTTGTAGCAAAGTCAAACATAACTGCTTCAGTAATTAATCTAACATCACGTAAACATTTAATTTGGTTGTAAAGAACTTTCTTAGTTACACCGTCTGTTTTTGTAGCACTTGGGTAAACAACATCTGCTCCGCTTGGAGAGTTACAACTAAACACAATATTTGCTAGTGTGTAAGTATCGTTTACATCTAATCCGTGTGCTGTATTAACAGTAATGTCCATTACACCGCTGGTGTTGTTATAGGTTACTGCTGTGATGTTTAACACAGTCCCGTCAGCTTTAGTAACATTTCCGCCACTTACATATGTATGAGCATAAGCACTAGTACCAACGTAAGTTGTAATTCTTACTGTTGATGGTACTGTGTCAACTTCAAACAATGTGTGATAGTTTGTTGGGTTTAAGTGATTGATAACTCCGGTTATAACGGCTTCTTGCGCTGCGTCTAAGGTCTCTGCAGCGGTGATCAATGCTGATGTACTGTTTACACCGTTTGCTAGTGTTGGGAAGTTAGCTGTATCACCAATAAATGTTAAGCCAGTTCCATTATCTGCAGTTTTAGTTGAGCCACCAAATGTTGCTGATAACGTAAACGTATCTGCATCAGGCGCTGTTTTAACCCAGTATCTGTCACCTTTAAACAATCGATTAGTTGCACCATAATTTGTTCTAGGAACAAATGTATCTCCAACTTGTAATCCGTGTCCTACTGCTGTAAGCACATTACTAGCAACTGCTGTAACTGTAACTTTTGGTTGATTGTTAATATTGTCAATTACTGCTGTAATAATATCAATACCGTTACCAATGTGTGTTGAAGCAGCAGCCGATCCAGCTGTACCTCTGTACTGTGGATGTACTGATTGTAGTGCTGTAACTGTAGTATCAGTTGCAACATCTTGCATCAACGATTTTAATTTATTGTATGCTGCAATAGTTGCTGCCTTTTCACCGCTATCATTACCAAAGTCTCCTGCATAAACAGAGCTATTACCTTCGTAATATGCTAATGCAGCAATTCTTGATTGACTTAATCCGCCGTATGTTAAATCATAACAAAGAGAATCTACAATATAACCTGTATCTTGTCTACACTTTCTTTTGCTATATTTTACTGTTGGATAGTTAGCAGTAATAAATGCAATTAGCTCTTCTTTAAAGAACTGTTTGTTTTCTCTTAGGCGCTGTCTTGCAGAACCGTACCCTACTAAGTAAGATGCGTTGTATCCTGTAGGATCAGTACTGTTTCTTAATTCAAATTCACCAACTCTAAAGTCAATGTTTTTCTTCATTGTTCTTACAAGTTTCTCAACATGTGTTTCTTCAACTGTGTCAGCAAAAGGAACAGCTATGTCTTGACTGTAAGCATTTCCTGAAGTTTTAGTTACTGACGACCCTTTAATAACATCGCCTAGTACACCTTCAAGTCTGCTTAATGCACTCATAGTATAAAATGCATCTGTTTTATCTGTGATTGGCCCTGATGGTCCAACGTTAGTTGATCTAACTTCGTCGCCTAGTACAACAGTATTTTCTGGAACAATAATTGGCCCAATTTCTCTAAACTGGCCTGTCTTAATTTTGATACTATTCTGCGGAGAATATCTTGCAGGAATATTAGTTGCATTGCCTGCGGCAATTGCATCTGTAATAATTTTTAAGTTAGCTGTTAAAATTACACCTGTGCCTGCTTCAGCAATATTAGTTGCTTCTTTAAACTGTGTAACAATAGCTGTTGAGTTATCACCATTTGTTGTTTGGTAATTTACTGTTGGATCAGTTTGAGCAAGTACACTGTTAACTAGTGTTAGCATATATGCATATGCTTCTGCAGAGTTTTCTTTTTCTGTTGCTAAGTTTGAATAAGGACCTGAGTTATAAGGTGCTTCGTATAGAGCTCCAACAAATGCGTTTGCAGCACCTCTTGATCTCTTGTTACCACCGTGACACATGTCATATACAAGTGCGTCAAGTACTAATCCTACATCTCTTTCACAGCGATCATCTTCGTATGCAAATGCATTCCAAATACCAGAACCACCAGCATTGGCAATTTTGTATGTAATCCATTCTGTAACTTCACGTTGGATGAACGCTCTGTTCATTTCAAGTAAGCGTCTTGCTTTTGGATTTCTTGGACCATTTAAAACTGCTTCACATGCGTATCTAACAGATGCCCAAGGTTTATCAATTGTTGCGCCGTGTACTGGGTAAGGAGCATTTGTTCCATGTTCTGCAACAAAGTAAACAAAATCATTAGAGCCCATTGAGCGCCATTCTGGATAGTCTGCACCAGCTTGTAATACTTGTCCTTCAACTCCAATTGGAAGTCTAGCAACACCAGCACCACCGTAATAAACAATATCACCTGCTGTTGTTAGTAGTGAAGTTTCACTACCTGTAATCATCTGATTCCAATATGTACCTGTAACATCAAGGTCTGGACGACTATTTGTTGCGCCACCACCTTGTGGTCCTATTGATGATCCGTCATCGCCTTCTGATCTATGCTTGTTAATACAAACATAAGAGTTGTCACCAAACTTAACACAGTCACCGGTTTCGTACTCATAATCATCAGCCCACGTGCCAGCCCAATAAAAACCACTTGCTAATTTGCTCCAGTAGTTAGGCTCAATTGGATGTGCTGCTACACGAGCAGTCATTGTTCCTGTGCCTAATGTTGGAACAAACACTGCACCGCCGTGTGCAATTGAAATTGTAAATGTAGTTGCGTCATCTACTGATTTAATGTAGTATGTTGCGCCTTCATTTACATCACCGTAAGATGCTCCACTAAAGTAAATTGATTGTCCTACAACTATTCCTGTTGTTGAAGCAACCGTAAATTTATTTGTTGAGTTACTTGTGTTAGTAACTGTAAAGTCTGTGCTTAATGAATCTTGTAATGCAACATATGAGTTACCATTAACTGATACAATTTCACTAATTTTATAATCAGTTGCGTTTGACCAAGTATTCTTAAAGTCAAATCCTTCACTGAATAGATCCCAGTTTGTAGAATCTGTTGACGGATTTGTTGAACCACTATGATATAATTTTGCAACATATTGGTTACCACCGTACTTAACAACATCGCCTGGTTGATAAACTGTTGATCCGTTCCATGTGCTTTCGTATTCAAACCCTTCAATAAATTGATTCCAGTTTGCAGCATCTGTAGCAAATGTTGAAACATGTGATGTGTGCTGTGTAACACAAATATATGTGCCTGCACCTTGCTTAACTATATCATTAAGTTTATATCTTGTTCCAGTTGCCCATGCACCTTTGTATAAAAGTCCTTGGTTAAAAATATCCCAGTTTGATTGATTGGCTTCAAGTCCACTAGCGGCAGTACTAGCAGAAGTGTGTCCTGTGTTACAAACGTAAGTTGTTGCACCGTATCTAACAAGATCGTTTATTTTATATCTTGTATCAACGGCCCAATCGCTTTTCCAATCAGTACCTTCGGCATATGCTGTCCAGTTACCAATACTGTCTTCAAGACCAAGTGCAAGAGTAGCAGCAGATGTATGCGGAGTAGTACAAATATAAATCTGTCCACCGTACTTAACTAAGTCGTTTGTTTTATAATAAGTTGAGACACCCCATGAACCTTTCCAGTCCTGACCGTCTGTCATTTGATTCCATCTAGACGGACTTACATTTAAGTCTGTATAAAAGTCTGCATCTGATGTATGCCCTATTGTAGATATATATGTTTTACCACCATATCTGATTACGTCATCTTTGTAGTAAGTTGTTGCTCCAGCCCAATCAGCCTTCCAAACAAATCTAATTCTACCTAATTTAAACTCTGCCATGTTTGTCTACTCCGTAGTGTTCCATTGTATTTACCATTAATTTGTCATCTTCATAAATTAGCATAATATTCATTAACCTCCTCTAATACCTTTATCTTCAAAGGATTTAAAGAACATTGCTTGTGCAAGATAACTTCCACCGATGCCCGCTTTCGGACCGCTAAGGTCAAACATTACGGGTATGTTTACTGCTAGTCCGGCGGTGTTACCAATCTCTCCCGGGCCAACTCTTACTGTACCTGCAACAAAACTAGCTGTAAGCAAGTCTGCTCCACCAACGTTTAGTCTATTTTGCAAATATGCTTTAATTGCTCGTTGCGTAGGAATAATATTATTCGAATCTGCAATAAACAATGGGTCTGTACTAAATTCATTAATAACAGTACCAGTACCACCAACTCTAATTCCACCAAGTGCTAGTTCTGATAGACCAGCTAAGTCAAAGAAGTCAGCACTAATAGTAACAATTCCTGTTGCTTGTTCAACAGCAAATAGTTCACCAACTCTAAAGTTACCTGTTTGGTCTGTACTTGAATAAAACACCCTACCGCCGTTAAGTTCTTGTACTTCGTTTTCAGGATATGAAATATAATTCTGTGTGTACAAACTTGGATAGTTGGTGTTTGTAAAGTTACCTGTACCAATGTCTAGGAAGTCGTGGTTACTAATTCTGCACTGTGAATATCTAGTATTGATAGTTACAGTGTTGCCGTGTTCTGTTGACGGATCATCTTCAATTTTAAGTTCAGGACTTACTCTTAACCTTAAAGTAAATTCAGATCCTTCTTGGCTTTCTTGTTCAATTACAACAATTGTATAAAGTTCTGGATTGCCGTTTAATCTTAGCTGCGCACCTGGACCAATAATAACTGGCATTTCTGAAATAGTAATAAACTTGCCAACTGGTGTAATATCTGCAAAGCCATCGCCTGTAACTCTAACAGTAGTTGTACTAGTTTTATAAGCATTACCTCTGTTAACCCAACTTGGCTGTGCTAACACTCCGTCTCCGAATCTAGTCATATCAAGTACAAGTTCACCTGTGTTATTTGGATCAATTACTGTGTATCCAACAGGTGTGTTTACTGGATCATAGCCTGATCCTGGTTCCCAAATCTTAACTATGCCAATTGAGCCTGCTGCAACTTCTGCTCTACCTAGTATAGTTGCTCCTGTGTAAACTAGCTTATGATTAAATGTAACATCTCTGTTAACAACTACCCATCTACCTTTTCTGTTATCTAAGCCGTCTGCTGTACTTGCATCTGGATTACCAAATGCACAAGTTTCCCAGTTACCAGCTGCATCAAGATCTCTTGCAGTCCAAGTAATTCCATCTGGTGATGTATAAACAAATTCTACTGGACCTGCCGTTGCATCTCCTGCTATAACTCTTCCGGCTGTATCATAAAGTGCCATAAACACACCTTGGCCGTATTTAATATCATTCCATTGTAGTAATGTTGAGCCATCTAGTAATGGCATTTGCGTACCAAGCCAATTTTGTCCATCAAGCGAGTAAGAAACAGCACCAGTATCGGCAATTGCTACATATCTGTTATTACCGTATGCAACCTGTTTCCAATCAAGTTGCGAACTGTCATCAACTGAATCCATAATATATGTGACCCAGGTAATAGTAGTTCCGTTCCATGTACCAATAGCAGCTAAGTTGTTACTTTTTGCAATTGCAACAAATTGTCCTTTACCATATGTAACACTTGTCCATTCATTAATAGTAGAGTCACCAGCTGCTGGAAAATTACATGCAGTCCACGCTGCTCCACCGTTACTTGAAAATGCTGCATTATTTCCTGCACTTGCAATTGCAACAAATATGTTGGATGTTTCGTTATCAAATGTTGGATTTCCGTATGCAATATCGCTCCAATCGGTTGATGCTGGCAGTGTTACGTTAGTCCACACATCACCATTTGAACTGTATGAACCAATTGCGCTGCCGGTTTGTACTACTACAAATTTACCGTTGCCTGCTGCAATAGAAGACCACGAACCTGTAGTAGGTAAGTTTGCAGTGGTCCATGTACTACCGTTTTCTGACCAGTTGATAGTAGTTCCAGTAGCTGCAACTGCAACAAATCTTCCACTTTTTCCAAAACCTGTGTATTCAAATGTAACAATTGAATTAGTACTATCTTCTGTTGTAGAGTGTACAGTAATTGTAATATTGTTTTCGTCTGCTGCTCCAATTGAACTACCTAAAATTGTTACTACATCACCTACTGCAAATCCTGCGCCACCGTTTCTAAGCTCTACTGTATAAGTTTTTCCTAGCTTAGTAATATCAAATGTTGCGTTTGCTGGTACAACTCCGGTAACAGTACCTGTGCCTGTACCTGTTGAAACAAGGTTAGTGTATGTTGCTGAAGTTTCGCCGTATGTAATATCTGCCCATGTAGTACCAGCATCAAATGTTGCTGCTGCATGTGAAAATGGAGGTGCATCGAACACAACTCTTGGTTCAAATCTATACGATGTACCAGTAAGCAACTGTGTTAAAATAGGTGTTCCTGGAACAACGTGATCCCAACCAGCTGTTTGTGTTGATTCTTTATATACTGTAACTACTTTTGTACTTGAGTTATATGCATGTACATAACCGTACTGTCCAGTACCAGGTCCTGATGTTAAAATAATTCTTAACCCTAGTAAGTTTGCTTCTTCATTGTCATCACTGGTAGCAATAGTAACAGTAAGTTCGTTACCTTCCTGTGCGTTGTTACCAATTAATGTAAATCCGCCACCACCTGCTGCTGCTGACGCATCACCTGTAACAATTCTAGCAGTATACATAGAATCATCTCTAAATTCTTCTTGTATAACTTTTGCTGAGTCACCTGAACCAATAAATGTATAGTCTGCATTTGTATAGTTTTGACCTGCGTGTCTAAATTCTAATGCTAAAATTTCATCATTTACTTCTCCAGCAAATGCTGCTGCAACTAATGCATCTTCAGTTCTGTTGTTTATTGTTGCTGTGATAGGTGTTTCTGTTGGATCGTTACCATCAGCTAGTGCGCCAATATAACCATATGAACAGTTACCGTTTGTTGCACGTATAATTCCACCGTTTTCTGCTAGATATCCAACTTGGTTATAATATGTAAACACTGACACAAGTTCTGCTCTACCGTTGTTTAAAACGTGAGCACCAATACCATCACTTAAGATCTGTGTAAAGTCGTTGGACACAATTGATTTGTTTCCACCGGCATGTAGTGAGCCGTCAATTTTTTGACCAGTACAGTTAGTACCAAATACTGATACACCTTGAATATAAGGTGAACGTGTCTTGATCCAAGCTGACTCGTCAGCTGTTCCCCATCCTGGTGCAAGTGATACATAGTTTGGTCCAACTGGTCTTTGATACTGTTCAAAAACGTTTACTGGATTTAAAGTACCAGTCAATCCTTTTAATGAACACTGTCTAACACCAGTAGCATCTCTAACATAGAACATATCTACAAGTTCACTTCCGTTTATCATACTCTTGTAGAACTTGCCTTCTCTTAAAATTTTGTAATTACCTTCATATTTTAAATCGTGTGCAAGAGCTTGTACAATTCTAGGAATATCATCATTGTAAATTGTTGTTGGAAGTGCATAATCACTGAATGTAGAACCTAGGTATGCTATTGTTTCTGCAAGAAGAAAGTCACTGTTTGCTGTAAGCATTCTTGCAGCGTTTAATCTATTTTGCTGATCAGTAATTGCGTTAGTTCCACTAACAGCAGGATCTGTACCTGTGCTTTGAATATGGAAGTTAATATACTGAATGTATGATGCTAGTCCGTTGTCTACAAGGTTAGCTGCAACATTGTCTGATGTAATAGTTACTGAATTAATAATCTCTAGTCCGTCACCTGTTGGTGGTCCAGGATTAAATAATCCTGATGGAACTTGATCTGTAATTACTGTAACAGTTTTGTCGTTTCCTGCTGTAGGTGTAACGTTGTTGCCTTCTAAAATATTTCTAATAACACCTTGCAAGTGTGTACTAGCTGCAATTCTGTAAATTGCATCGTTTGCCATTTCTGTAATTGCAGGGCGAGGTTCAATTCTTGAAGATCTCAGTTCTTCTCCTAGTACTACTGTTCTAGGTGGAAGGTCTAGTGGAAGAATTTCTTTAAACACTCCAGTAGTTAACTGAATAGTATTAAAACCTGCGAAGCCGTCATCACATAGTTCAACTGCATATCTAATTGTTTTTACAGGTTTAAAAGGATCAATACCTGCATTTGGATTTGATCTATCGTCAACACCAATAATTGGATCTACATGAAAGTATCTTGCACTTCTTCCCCAGTTATCATATTCAAGTGTGTCGTTTGCACCAATTTGTAATAATGTTTCTTCTGTTCCAAGAGGCACATTAGTTGCACCAAGGGTTGATGTATCACCTGATAATCCTCTGCTTAATCCAAAAGTTAACAAATCACCTGGATTAACAAGACCTACATTTTCAGCACCTTGTAATAGTAAATCCCAATATGTAAATCCGCTTCCGTTATCTCCTGGAAAGTTTTCGCTTGATGCTACATGCTCAACGTTAGCTTTATATGCACTACCTCTGTAAGTAATTACATCGCCTACTGCATAAGTTAATGCTGTAGTCCAAGCGTTTTTCCACGACTGGCCATTAATAATAAGTTCCCAGTTACCTGCATCTAAATAATCTAAAGAGCTACCATCACTAGTTGTGTCTAGTGTTGCAACATAAATTGATCCACCACGTTCAACAACATCACCAGTTTTATAACTAGTTGCCGATGCCCATGATCCTGCTAAATTATAACCTTTTGAAATAACAGCCCAATCAATTTCGCCGCCTTGTGCATAAATTGAGTCGCCGGGTATTCTAGAAGTATTATTTGTTAGTGCGGTATAAACATACCCACCGTGTTGTACTACATCGCCAACTCCGTATTCCTCAGAATTTTGCCAAATGCCTTTAACTTTACTTCCAGGTACTTCTGTTATAAAATTAGCACTATAAAAAGTACTTGTAGTAGTATGGGGTGTGAGTACTCTTAAAAGTGCGCCACCACGCTTAACAAGGTCTTGTGCTTTATATCTAGTAGCTTCTGCATACTCACCTTTGTAAGTTACGCCATAATAATAAGTTGTCCATTTAAACTGATCGTCTTCTAATCCAAGTGCAAGGGTTGCAGCAGATGTGTGTGCAGTATTACAACGATAAACAATACCGCCATAATTAATAATGTCTCCAACTCCGTATGTTGTAGCAACTGTCCAAGCATTACCCCAGTCATTACCTGCAACAAAAATTGCCCAGTTAGCAACGTCTGCATTAAAATCTGCTGTTGATGTATGTCCTGTTACAGCTATCCATAAGTTACCACCATCGTCAACAATATCACCTGGATAGTAAACTGTAGAGCCAGCCCATGCATTTTTAAACGCACGACCATCTGCCATCTTAACCCAAGCTGGGCGATTTATAGTTTCACCTGAAGCAATGTAATCTACGTCTGCTTTAAAGTTGGTTGAAGTGTGCCCTCTTAGAGCAATATAACTACTTCCGCTATATTCTACAACATCATCAATTGTGTAAGCTGTTGCAGTCGTCCATGTACTTTTCCAAGTATATCTAAGTCGACTTATTTTAAACTCTGCCATTATTTAACCCCTAGCTTGATGTTCCTGACGGATAAGTGTAGTTCTGATTAATTCTTTGAACTAGCATACCTTCATCGTCAATATAATATAAAATACTTCTTTGGTCCCATTTATATTGGGTCCAAAACATATTTTCTTTTGTTTTTACATGTTCTGCACTAATGCCGTCAAAGAAGTCAACCCCTGGTTCAAAATCCTCAAATGTTTCTTCTGGAGGACCAGGTAAGTTAATATCAATTGAATCTTTGTCTTTCAACTGATCACTTCTTATTAGGTAAATCTCGCCGTCAGTGTTACGTCTAAGCGCATAAAAATATCTAGGGCTATCACCTAATGATTCATCTGGACTTTGGCCGAAATAATATGGACTTGGCATATTCTATATCTCCCTATGATATCTCTACAAAACTAATTGTAGCATCAACGCTAGAATCAGTATCGCTTGTTATTCTTAACCCAGCCGTTGCTGGCAAAATTAATCGTTCACCTTGAGTAATTACTTTAGCACTTGAACCCGGAGGAATCGGTACTGATCGAGCGTAATTACCTACTGTTGAATTTTCATCAACTACTTGTACATCTACTACAACTGTGTCGTAGTCTGAATTATTTGCAAGGTTACAACCTACTACGGTTGCTTTAACACCTTCTTGAATTTGTAGCACGTCAACAGGTACAGTACCAATATCTGTTACTACGTTTTGTTTAAATACTGTTGGCATACTATTTTCCTTATCCTAACATTAGAGCAAATGATGCTGCAATTGTGTTTGCTTGAATTTCTGATACCGCACCAGACGCACCAGCTGGACTTGCCCAAGCTGAGCCTGTCCAAATTTCAATAGCTTTTGCATCTGTGTTATATCTTGTCATTCCTGCAACTGCATATGATGTTGGTCTTTGAGCATCGTTACCTCTAGGAGGAACAAAGCCGTTGTTGGTATCAATTTTAAAATAACCTGTACCACTTTGTACAATCTGTGTAATCGCTCCAGCTTGTACGTTAGTAATAGTGTTGTTTGAAAATCTAAAATTACCTAGTCTTGCACCACCAGTACCGTTACCGTCAATTGTTAAATCAGTACCTGGTGCTGATGTAATAGTGCTATCTCTAAAAGTTAAATCACCAATATCTAATGTTGGAAGATTTAAAGTTGTTGTATATAAATCATTAACATGGATCTCTTTCCATCTTAATGTTGTTGAACCTAACTTGTATGTGTTATCAGTTTCTGGAATTAAATCACTAGCAATACTTGCATTAAATTCAATTGTATCTGTTAATGCATCACCAATAGTGATGTTGCCGCCAATAGTAATATTACCGTCAGCGTTTACATTACCAGTAACATAAAGATCACCGTCAATATTAGTATTGTTTGTTACTTCTAATGTTCCAGCGCCGTTAGGACGAAGTTCTAAATTAGTGTTTGATACTGTAGTTGAAATTACATTACCTGTAAGTTGTAGATCATCTACTTGTAATTTAGAATTATAAATTACTGGATCTGAACCTGAAGGTGCAAATGAAATAGTATTAAGTGTACTGGAAATAGTGTTACCAGTAATGCTTAAATTTCCTACATCTAGTTGATTGTCTACAGTAAGTGTTGTGGAACGTGTAGTTCCGATGACGTCGATGTCCGTGGTAGGCGAAGCATTATTAACTCCGATACGAGCATTATTTACATCTAAATAAAGTAGGTCATTCTCAAAAGCTAGGTCAACCCCATCACGGATGAGATTTGCTTTCAAGAGCGGCCCTGATATACGACCAATTGCCATTACGCTCTCCTATACACGGGGATCCTGTCCCTCTAGCCACATTACATTGCGGGCTAACCACAGTAAAAGGTTAATGCTTGGTTTGCATTAACAGTAGTATTTAGCAATTTGTGTAAATTAACCTAAGATAAGGCTGTATACGTCACCTAGATCTTCCATAAGATCTTCGCTGATTTCAGCACCACCACCAGTTGCTACAGCGTATCCATCATTACTTTGTACGCCTACTGTTATTGTTATATCGTTTGCTGGGCTAGAGCCTCCTGGAATTTTAGTTCCTGGAATGTAAATTTGGTCACCTTGTTGATATCCGATGCCTACAGACATAAACTGTTCAACTGTTACAGATTCACTAAAAATGTTCATTCTACAAGTAAATCCACTTCCGTATACAGAGTTAGTTGTAGTAGTTCCTGATAGTATATTAGCCGAGTCTGGTAGTCCTGTAAATGATCCGTTAACTGTAACTGCTTCAACAATTCCAGCAAAACATTCCATTATCTGCTCATCAGTGTTCCATCTAGTATCGCCAATTTCTGGTAGTCCTGGTCTTTGTGCATTTGTTCCTGCTGGCATTTTAAATGCACTGTCGCCCATAAAGCGCAGATATCCTATACCAGTACTTCCTACACTAAATGCATCATTACCTAAGTTATGAATATTATTAGTTTCAATTTTTGAACCATCAATATAAAAATCACCAGAGGCAGATACTAAGAAAGTATCTTCGTTTGATTGGGATGTTGTAATAGTATTAACGCCTGTTTCGCCTCTAATACTAAGAATGTTACTTACTAATGCACCCATTGGGCGTACAGTATTTGTATTAAGTAAGTCATCTGGAGTGTGTAACTCACTAAATCTTCTAGGAGTAGAATCATTCTCGTCTTGCCCAAAGCTAAATGTATCTGTTGTGCCTGGATTAATATCTTGTGTAAGATCAGGATTAATAACTACAACGTCAAATGGACTATCACCAACAGTAATGCGGCCTGCTGTAGAAAAGTCACCATCTAGTGTTATGTTTCCTGTTGCACTTAGATTTCCGTAAATGTTAGTATTTGTACTAATATTAATAGATCCAGTACCACTAGCTGTTAGTGTAATTGAATCATCTGTGCTTTTACCTTGTATAAAGTTATCGCTAATATCTAAATTGTCTGTTTGCAATCTTTGGAAAAATAAATAATCGCTTGGATCAACGTATGGTCCTTTTGTTAAAAGGTAATCATTACCAGCAACAAAATTGGCATTTATAAGAGCTGTTGCTGCGTCTCTTCTAGCAGCATAATCTGATGATGAGCTTCTTGGCAAGGATGCAATACTAGGCGGATATACTACTTCGGGTGAATCAATAGAATCAAATTCAAAATACATCATAGCCCAGATACCATTTGCATAGCCACCTGATACTTGAGGAATCCAATGGCTACTAGTTCCGTTAATTGTAAATCCTATGATTGGCGTACCATCTGGTTGGTTAATGTAAAGCGTATCAGATCCGTCTACTGTAAACGCAGTGTTAAAACTTGCAGGAAATGCACTATAAAATTTTCCTATGTTTGAAAACGGAAAGGCTCCAAACGTTCCTCCAATTAACGTACTAAAACTAAACTCGTTTGGACGTAAGTCGTCTTCAGCAATGTACCCATCTCCGTTAACATTCGTAAGCGCACCGGGTTGTAAGTATTGTCCGTTTATCGTACCAGGTTTGAATTGAGCAGTTATACTTGTTTGTGGGTTTGGTGATCCAAGATTTATATTTAACGGACCTGATATAGTTGAAAATGTACTTGGAGCAGTAATTAAAACATTATCTAATCTTGCTTGTGATGTTGCTTCAGCGTTTGTTGTTGATACATTAGTTCTAATATCTAAGTCATACAGAGGAGTATCTGTTTTTATTCCTATTCTATTATTAGTAACATCAAGAAACAATAGCGGAGTAGCATCAAAAGTTGTATTAGAAAACTTTAGATCAAGCCCCTGTCTTTCTATGTTAGGTGCTAGAAGATGTCCGCCTATGCGCCCAAGCTGTGACATTAGTTAGAGAATCCGTAGAATGTAGTTAGGTACTTACTAAATGGTACTGGAGATGTAAACTTAAAATAATATCCATCAGCATATGGTGCATTTGGCCCTGTTAAATTTCCGGCAACACTTTGTTCTAGTGTAAAGTTAGTAGTTGGAATTTGTAAAACGTTCTCAACTAAACACAAAACGTTGTTTGCACTTGTTGATTCAAATACTGGACCAAAAACAGTTTCTGTTCCGTCTCCTGGTCCTAATGTTTGCACTGTAATAGCAGAAGCTGCTGGTTGCACAACTAGTTCCCAGTTGCCGCCAACATATGCTTCAACTGCTGTAATATCAGTATTGTATCTAATTGTTCCGTCTGCTGTGCCTGGTTGTCTAACACCTACCAAATCAGGTCGTTGTGCTGAAGTTCCTTTAGGCAACATTAATCCGCCTTTAGTATCCATAACAACTCTTCCATACGGATTAATTGATATTGCATTATCGCTTGGACTGTATTTTGACGTTGTTTGAAATTTTAAAAACTTCATTAGTGTTTCCCCTTATACCGGCAATGTACTAACTGTAACTGTAATTAAATTTGCTGTATCTGTACCAACCCAAATTTCATCACCTGCATCTAAAATAATTTTTTCATCACTAAAGAATACAGTTTCACCTGCAGGTACTATAAGTTTACTAACAATTAAATTGTCAGTATCTGGTGACTCACCAGCATTTACCAAGTACAAGCTAACTAGGCATGTGTTTACAGATTCGTCTGTAATAGTTGGTGTTCCAGTATTACACAGTATCATTGTTGTAATTGCGTTTACTTGTCCTATCGGTGCGCTGCCACCTGCTCCAACTGGTTCACCAGTTACAGAACTTGTGTATACTTTTTGCGGAACACTTACATCTGTTGAAGTAATTTTTGCGTTTTTAATCATTGTTTATTCCTCTAAAATAAAATACTATACAGTAATGCTCTATTTCTATTTACAAGCTCACCTGTACGTGTATTGTTGGTAAAGAATACGCCAGTTTGTCCTAACTCTTCATCATTGTGATACAATATAGTTGAGTTATTTACATACGCAGGCGTTACTGCAATTTTTTCAACTTGCAGGCCGTAATTAAATACAACCTTTCCTGTTCCTTGTGTGCGTAAAGAAATATTACCGTTAGTATCGTTGTTTGTTATTTCGTTGCCAAGTACTTCTAGATCTTGCAATTGTACTCTGTTCTTAAAAAATTGTCCAGCTAAACTTCCGTCCACAATTACTGAAATTGCGCTTTCGCCTAATGAACTGTATCCAGTATTGTCAATTAAATATTGCAATGCACCCGATACATCTTTATCTGTAACAATTACCCTAGTGTCGTTATCAACAATTTGGAACGTAGGATTATCTCTAATTGCATCGTCAACATATTTCTTATTAGGAATATCATCGTCGTGCGTTACCTGCGCCTCGTAAGTAGTAGTACCGAGTACTTTTACTACACCTGCCCCTGTACCAATAAGTGTTAAATCACCTTGGTCTGTGACAGAGTTAGTGAGAATTTTTTTAACTCTTAATCCACTATCGTTAAAGTTATAAGTGCCGTCTAAGCCCTTAGCAATATTAAACGTGTCATCAACTTCATCAAAAAAGAATGAAGCAGGTGTTAATGTTCCTCTATCAATTTGCAATCCAGCAAATCTTAAAGAAACACCGTCACCTGTTTCACCATAGTTTAATTCAATTACATTATCATTAACATTTAAGTTTTCAGCTTCGACAGTTAATGTATCACCTTCAACAATTAAGTTTCCTGTGATACGTACTTCACCAATACCGACTCCAGTATCAAATAATACCTTTGATCCTTCTCCGGTTTTGATTGTGTAATCACCGTTGGTTTGTACTAACTGTGCCATTCTTTATACCTTATACGTCTGTTAACACTAATACGTTTGTAGTTGAGTCATCACTTACTGACCACTTGTAACGGTTGCTGCTAAAATCAGTAGCAATCTTGTTTGACATTTTCATAACGTTAATTGCTTGTCCGTTATAGTATCCGATGATAACCATCTCGCCAACAAGTACAGCTGACGAATCAGTAACTTTGTTTACAAGTTTACAAATAGCTTGTTCACCTTCGTCGACTGATTGTACTAAAAATCTACGTGAAGATTTTTGTTTTACAATGAAAATATCTGCTCCACCGTCAGTAGCATTAACGATCTTGCCGCCTACCCATGCTGCTTCAACTGGAATTTTTGGTGTGGCGTCTACGCCTAATGCACCGAAGTGTTTTTTATTAATTGGTCTTCCCATTTTGTTTCTCCTTAAAATGACGTTCTAGGTCTACGCGGATGGTATTCCGCATAAGTCCGCCGTTGTCAGCGGCACACTTTTGACATATGTATTTATCAACTTGATAAGATAAAAAAATAAAGTCATAAAAAAAGGGCGACCTAAGCCGCCCTTTAAAGTTACTAATTGTGTAACTAAGTCTTAAGCAAATCTTAAGTTAGCTGATGTAACACCAACTTTACCTAAGTAGTCAGCTGCGTTACCAAGAGATGATGCTGTGTTTGTTAATTCAACATAGCCATATCTTGTCATGAAGCTAACGACTGGCTCAAACGTATCTGGATCCAGTACAACACCGCTTGACATCAATGGGATGTATGGGCAGTAAAACGCTGCTGCGTCAGACTCTGAAGAGCCTTTGTAACCGATCAACACATCGTCGTCAGTTGCATAACCGTTAACGTATACACGCATTGCACCGTTTAAAGTACCTACAAACTTAGTGTTTGTTGGAGCTTCAAAAGTACCTTCAGTTGTTCTTGCAAACGCTGAAGTTGTAGCAGACTGTAACAAAGTTAGTACTGTTGGTGAAACAACAGCCCAGTTACCTGCGCCTCTACGTGTACGCTGTGCAATCAAGTTTGATACTCTGTTAATTTGAACAGCTAAAGCAGCATGTTCGTCACCAACAAAAGTAGCAGTACCTGAAACAGCACCTTGGTCATAAGTTAATGCAGCTGAGCCAGCAAGTGATTTCAATGAAGCAATCACTTCTTGGTCGATTTCTGCAGTAATTTCTTGAGCCAATGCAGCCATAATCTCTGCTTCGATGTCAATACCCTGTTGAGCTTGTGCATCTTGAGCAGCTTCAAATGTCCAACGAGCACTCAACTTACGAGTTTTCGCTTCGACAGTTTGTTTCAAGATTTGGATGCTTAGTTTATTTCCTGGTACACCTTCTAAAGCTGCTGTACTAGCTGCTTTATCAGAAGTTGCGCCGGAATAACCTTCAGCAATCTTGAATGGCGATAGTGCCTCATCACCAGCTGTTGTATCCGTACCACTTGCAGAGTTGAACGCATCTGCGTAACGTACTCTTAAAGTGTGGATTTGACCAACTGGTCCAGTCATTGGTTGTACTCCAACTAATTCATTTGCGATGACAGTTGGCATTACACGTCTGATCACTGGAAGGATCACACGATTTAGTGTTGCAACGTTGCCGGCAGATGTAGCTCCTGCAGTAGCAGACTCATTCAAATACGTGCGGGTATTCTCCAGAGTTGCTGCCATAACAGAACGCTTGTTACCTTGAAGCCCTTCGAGAAGAGCGTCTTTGGTTTCTGACCAGCGACTTTCTAGTAGTTGTGACATTGTTTTTTCTCCTTAAACTTTTAAGCCCGCAAGCCTGCGGATGTCAAATATCTCAGCAGTTTTTTCTCCACTGCTAATTTGATTGCCTGAACTTCTGTTGCCTGTTATTTCTTTGCCTTCTGTCAACGCTGCTTTTTTGGGAGCACCACCTTCCATTACGGAAGATATGTACTTGTCAAATGCAGTGTGCAATTTAGTAGTCTGTACAGATTCTAATAACTCACCCATTACCTCACGCTTCTCTGCTGAAAGAGGTCCTAGCAATTCTGCCATTACTTCTGTTCTAGCTGCGCTATTTTTGATACGAGCAATTTCTGCATCACGACTTTCTACTAACTTTTTAGATTCTGCAACAATTACTGCTGCTTCTTTTACTTCAGCATCTTTCTGTTTTACAACTTTAAGAAGTTTTGAAGTTTCAGATTTTTCATTTAAGTGGCTAGTAGCATATTCACTTGCGAACGATTCAAAAAGTCTGCGACCGAAGTCGTTTTCTCTCGCTGCTTGAATATCTTCTTTCAATTGAACCATTTCAGATTTAATACCTTTCGATACTGTTTCTTCAATGACCTTCGATGCTTTATTGATAAAGTCTTTCCTAGCTGCTTCAAATTTAACTTTGCTATCTCTAACAAGTTTAACTTTTGTTTCTGCTAAGTCTTTCTTATCAGCATGGAATTCTGCAATTTCTTTTGAAAGTGCATCAACGATAAAAGATTCAAGTTTACCAACGTTACCTGCAACTGCTTTACGATCTTCACGAAGTTCTGCTAACTCATTCTTAAGATTCTTAAGAACAAATGCTTCCATAGCTTTTGAATCTTTTACGATTTTTTCAGCATATTTGGCTTTAGCTTCGATAAGTCCTTGACGGTCTTCAGCAAATTCTGATAGCTCAGCTTGTATTCTGTCTGCTAACATATTTTCAACTGCTTCAACCATTGCGGTCTTATCATGTTCGTACTTCTGTGCATATTCTTCACGCAATTGTGTAGTAACATTGTTACGGTTTTCTTGAACTGTTGTTTCCCAAGCGGTTTCAATTTCCGACTTGACTTCTTCGGAAATCACATTAGTTTCGAATAGTTGTTTTACAAACTCTAGCATAGTGATTCTCCTACGTTTTGTTTAAACTTGAAATAAACTTTTTCAAGCTCTCTGCTATATACTTCTGTGCCTGTGGGTCGCCTTTAACTTCTTGTGCCACTTGAAATGCCTTGTAGCCACCTGTATTATTCATTAGGTGTTCGTAAACTGGTGTTGGGTATGCTCCCGGAGCAGATGGTTGAGCTACAACATCAACAGTAATAATTTCAAATCCTTGAACATTACCGTCTCCGTCAACTTCGCCTGACCCTCTACTTGAAACTCCCAACTTAACTCCGCTTTCCAACATCGATGTTACAATTTGTCCCATCGGTGTTGGCAGCATTTTAAGTTTTCCGTAGCCATTTGGACCATCCATCCACATTTTAGTAATCATGTGACTGACCCTGTCCAAATTGATGCGTAAATCTTGTGGGTGATCAACTTCCCCTAGCACTGAATACCCCCCAGAAATCTGTTCGTTGAGCGTCTTAACAGCCCTGTCAATTTCCTTCGAAGAATAAACACGTTGGTTAGCATTACGAATGTCACCTTGAATACAGATACCACTCAGATGTAATGTTTTACCCTCGGTCTCATCACGCTCAAGTACGATTTTAGCCTGATCGAAGCTCAGATGTTCTGCTAGTGTAGTTTTCATCACTTTTTAGTATTTCCTTTTACTATCGTTTGCTACGGAAAATCGATTGCTTGTTATCAGCTGATTCTTTGCTACCTGCTTTTTCAGCGCCATGTCCTTTAGTGCTGTCCATTTTAGTTGCTGTTTTTGAACCAGGCTTGTTAACATTACCTGCATTTTCTTCTTTAGGTGTAATATCTGCTAATCCACCGTCATTTTTACCTGACTCTGTGCCGCCTTTTGCGATGTTAGCAGTTGTTCCACCCATATCGTTTTTCATGTTGTCAACAATTGATTTTTTGTTGTCTGCTGTTTCTGCACTGCCTTTTGATTCAGCACCGTGTCCACCAGCTACTTTTTCAACATACTCACGAAATGTGTCTAGTTCGTCAACTTCAGAAGCTTCTGGTGCAAATGCTTCTTCTTCTGCACCCATATCCATTTCTGGCTCACCTTCTTCGTCTCCGTCTACACCTTTGATTTCGTCAAACTTTGCTTGAAGTTCGTCAACGATTGAATCTAGATCTTGGAAAAGCTCTTCTGGCTCTTTCTCGCCTTCTTCATCAGCGTCAATGTCAGATTCTAAATCGTCTGTTTCATCTCCACCAATTGTTGGCATGTCTGTCATATCGTCTTCTGCTTCAATAGCAATGTCTTCAAATTCTTCATCTAATTCTTTATCATCAGATGCTTCTTCATCAGATGCTTCTTCAACAGCGTCATCATCGTCGTTATCGGATGCTTCGTCTACTGCTTCATCATCATCAGTTTTTGATGCTTCATCTACTTCCTCATCGTCAGTCATTTCTTCTTCGATTAGGTTTTCGTAGATTTCACGTGATTTAGTTACCACGTACTCGTGAAATAATTCTTCTGCTTTTTCTTGGTTATCGTTAACCAAGTTTTCGAGCATTTGCTCTAATGTACTCTTATCTGCCATTTCATATTCTCCTTTAAATTGATACTTTCGGTAAGGCTGTTTGTTATATATTTACATAATTGTTATAAAACCAGGGTTAAATGGTAGTATTTTGATTCATTTTGTGAGGATATATAATTCCTTCAAAAGTGTTGCCAAAATCTGTTACACTAATATGTTTAAGATTAGTGTATTGCGGTCCCAGCTTATCTGGAATAAATGCGCCATCATCAATGATTCTATAAAATGTTGTGTGTGTAAATTCCTTAATAACTTTCTCTGTTTGGCTTAGCCAGTTGCCAAAGAACGTTGCAGAGTCTGTAGTTTTCTTGTAATTAAACGTATCTGCATATACATTATTAAATTTTCCTTTAACACCTTGGTAGTCAAACCCTGCAATATAAATCTTCTTATGGCCGTTTGATGCTGCAAACCATAATGCAGTAGGTCCACTACTCCATCCCTTGTGCGGACTAAAAAAATTAACACCGTGGTTAGTTTTTATTCCTTTATTAGGATTAGTCCATACTGTGCCTTTGTTATGATAGCCTGCTTCGATCATTTCGTTAACCATTTTAACATCTACTGCTACAATGTAATGTGGATCAAATTCTCTATATTGTGCGTTACAACCGTATACAGTTCCAACGTTTACTAATTTTTCACATTGAATTGATCGGCGGCTTAACCCGTTTCCTAATACAAATGCTATATCTTTACTGTGGGATTTATTCTTCTTGCTCAAGTTTCGCACCATACATTTGTCTAATGAAGTCAAGTTCAGATTCGTGTTCTGCAACATGTGCTTCGGATTGTAATCTTAATTGATTAATCTGACGTAACGTAAGGCGTGCTTTGCGTGTATCATCTCGTTTGAGTACACTGCTATCTTTCTTATTGTCGTAACGGCGGTCGACTGCAAAGTCGTTCACATCGTCATTAAAATATAAAAATTCGTTTAAAAGCATAATTGTATTTATTAAACTGCAGGTGTTTCTGCTGTTTCTCCGCCAGTTACATCATCTGCTGGGGGAGCTTCTACTTCTGCTTCTGCTCCTTCTGCGCCTGCATCCGCGGCCATCCCGCTAGGCGTAACACCAACTGATCTCATTTCAGCACCAGGATCTTCAGGACCTGAAAGATTACCTGCATTCTCTTCTCTCCACATTCTTTCATTCTCAACAATTTCTTCTTGAGATAATCCTAAGTAACGCTTCATTGCAAATCGTTTACTTAGATGTGGTATTTGTTGTAGCGCACCAAACAAGTTTGCTCTTGTAGTATCAAGTTCTGCTTGTCTGTAAGCTGCAAAGTTTTGTGGGGGTTGGAAGTTAATATTAAACAACGATGGATCAATGTTGTAACCATTTTGATCTAACCAGAATTTAAATTCTTTATCAAATGCTTCTCCCATGATGTTTTGTAGTCTTTCGCAATATCTATTAAATCTTAATTCTTGGATATATGCTGTTCCTACTTTACCATCTGAAACTGTGTTTGCTTGATCATCAATTGACGTTGGCAAATAACTTGCTGGAATTCTTAATGCTCTAAATAGTTTGTTAGTAAAGAATTTTAAGTCTGTAATTTCACCTAGGTTTGTACCACCTGGTAATGTTTCAACTTTAGAACCTCTGCCTTCAGCAGTTTGTGGAAAGAAGTAATCCTCGTTAGTACTTAATGGATTATAACTTGCATCAATAACACTTGTGCCACCACCTGTACTACTTGGAATACGTCTTTGCTGAATTTCATTTTTAACTTTTTCAACAAAGCTCATTGCCATGTGTGCAGGCATGTTACCTACATCAACATAAAAGATTCTTCTTTCAGGCGCACGTTGAATTCTATAAATGATAATAGCATCTTCAAGTAGTTCTTTTTGCTTGTATACTTTAAACACACTTTCAAGCAATGAATTACCAAAAGGATAATTGTTGTCTAAGCCTTCGCTTAATGAAATATGTACCATGTGACTTGCATCAACTGTAATTTCATTTTGTTGATTATGAAATCTTGTTCCTGGAGGTTGTGCTGCATCACCAACCATGCCTCTTCCAAATCCGCCACCGCTTGTATATGAACTAGTTCCGCTAGGTGCAGTGTTCATTGTTCCGTGTGGAGTAGTTGCAACTAGGTCTTTAAAGTTAAAGTTGATATCTTTAATTACATACTGCTCAGGTAGTTTACCTTGTGATTCGTTAACAATAATTTTTGAGACTTTGGCTTGATCAACATAAAGTAATTTTTTAGTTTCGGGATCTCTAAGGAAAAAACAATCTCCATACTTAAATGTATTTCTTACAATACGAAACATTCTTGTTTCAAACTGCTGTTGTTTAGTCCATTTTTGCATTGCTTCTTTAAGCAACTTAGTTTCAGTACCCGACGGTGCGCCTCTAAAGTTAAAATTGAAAGGAGTTAAATTTCCTTTATCTTTACCTGTACAAAATTCTGCTAGAATATCTAATGCTGCATTAACTTCTGAATCCATATCCATTGTATCATATTGCATATACTTTTCAATACGGTTTGGACTGCCTGCATATACATCAGGCAAATAGGAACTGTAGTTTGATCTTGCTGGACCTGGGCGGCCGCCGCCACTAATTGGACTGTAACTTCCAGTTGAGTTTTCAGTTGCTACGGGTGTAAAGTATTTTTTCCAGCTCATGTTTATCCTTTATGAATATGCATTCTGCTCTTCAATAGCAGCTAATATTCTGTTCTGTGTTTTCAAAGTTTCCGATTGTAATGCTACCATTCTATTCATATCAGTATTTAACTGATTTCCCTTTGAACTTCCTAAATCTTGGCTACTTATAGATTTATTAAGCTCTGCTCGTTTAACATTATCATCAGCAAGTACATCAAGTGCATTAGTTCCGTCAGCTGGATGAACATTTGTAGCAGATCCTTTAATTTTAGCACTACTTACAGAAGCTTGTGCTACTTTGGGTGTAACGTTAGTTAAGAATGAGTTGTTGTTCTTTGCAAAGTCTTTCAAAGCAGCTATGCCGTCTAAACTTTGGCTTT
>Ga0307488_10000034_pt1 | contig 101755 bp, 80 predicted proteins | sample SB02metaG_FD_202248 | JGI IMG/M metagenome (GOLD analysis project Ga0307488, IMG submission 202248) | Sea-ice brine microbial communities from Beaufort Sea near Barrow, Alaska, United States - SB 0.2 | ecosystem: Environmental > Aquatic > Marine > Coastal | place: USA: Alaska | collected...
ATAAATCATTACACGAATTGAATGTTTCACAAATACCGCCATTAATCTAGCTGTCATACTAATTATTCATCTTGAGGATGTTTTTGGCTAAACATTTATAAATAGCTCATTACTCAATACCTCTTTATTTATTATCATAGCGTAGGCGGTTTTTTTAAAAATCAGTAGGTTGATAAAATAAATTTTACTCGCTTATTGTGAACACATTTTTCTATAATTTTGAACTGCTTCGTCCAATTCTTGCGGTGTATTTACATTCGAAAATACGTCCTGCGATTCAACACTAAGTTCCTCAACTTTATCGGCTTGAATAAGATACCTAATTGACATACCAGTTGAATTTTTTAATGACTGAAGCCTCTCTAAAATGCCCTCACTAATAAACAAACTCAGTGGCATCGGATGATTCTTGTAAGTGAATGTGCATTGATGAATTACCGATTGTTGCATTAACCGTTGCAATAAATCAGGACGCAGAAGAGGCATATCGTTGGGTATTACCAATATAATATCTCCAGTACTAAGTGACAAATGCTGAACAGCCGAGTAAATCCCACCTACAGGACCTTTATTCGGAAACAGATCAGGAATATCAAAATCAGCTCCACTGACCACAACGTTATCCAAATTAACAGAGTTCAGCATGTTAATGCTGTGTTCCAACATTGTCTCTTTTCCGACCTTCATCGCAGACTTATCTTTGCCCATTCTGGAGGACTTGCCACCACTTAACACTAACCCAATTTTCAAAACTATTTCCATTGTCTTTTTTTGTAATCTTTTATTCTAGCCCACTGCAAGTATGTCGGCTATTTTAATAACAACCTTTTGCCAAGATAATTGAATTTTCTGTTACTGCTTATTGCGCTAATATAATGTCAGTCAAGCCAATTTTCGACAAGTATCAAGAGCTAAAAGATTGCCGTTCGTTGTCGCCCGTTAGCTAAACTATTTTAGTTGCTAAATTATCATCAAGGCTTAGCGGGAAAATATGAATTGGACGATTTGCTGGTCTATACAGAGTCAATAAGTTAGTTTCATAGCGGTACAAGTAATCATGATCAACACGCAAAAATTCACTAGATTACAACAACACTGCCCGACTACGCTCATCTAAAAACAAAGTAAATTGGTAAGGTGATGCTTTTGTTAATGCACCAAACTGAATATTTTTACACCGTTACATATAAAGCGGTTTGATATGTTTTTTACTCACATTTGACGTGGTGCTTGAAAACAAGCTTAAATAACGACAATATTGCGTCATTATTGTGGCTCTGCCGTTTACAGGTTTAGACGATTGCAGCTATTTATTTAGAATATATTAAGGAAAGTATAATGATAAAAAGGCCTACCGGACCATTTAAAAAAGTCTCGCTATATGTTGCGGCTTCAATTTTAGGATTGACTATGTTTAGTGCAAGTGCACTAAACATAGATGGGGATAAGTCAGCACAAACTCACCTTGTATCGACTACCTCCGTTTTAGATTATGCAGATGTATTTGAGCTAGAATACGCGGCCTCTCCTACATTTCATCCAAGCAAAGAAATGCTCGTTTATGAACGCCGTTCAATGGACATCATGAACGACCGTAGCAAAATTCAGCTATGGACTTATGATTTAAAAACTCAACAACACCTGCCTTTATTAGCCGATGGTAATAGCTATTCTGCGCCCCGTTTTTCAGCAGATGGTGAGCGACTAGCGTATTTATCAGCACAAGATGGCACATCACAAATTTTCGTAAGATGGATGGAAACGAACCGAACGGCCAAGCTCAGCAGCTTGCATTCTAGTCCGTCAAACATAACGTGGTCACCTGATGGCCAATCTATTGCATTTACTATGTTTACACCAACGCAAGCTACCAGCTTATTTAAAGATATGCCCAAAATGCCCAAAGATGCTAACTGGGCAGGCACGGCAAAGTATATTGATACCACGCAATATAGAAGTGATGGCGCTGGTTTCAACAGCCCAGGCTTTCAGCAAGTTTATGTGATTTCTGCCGAAGGTGGCACACCACACCAGGTTACCCAAGATGAATTTAACCACGGCGGAAAACTCAGTTGGTCAACCGATAGCAAAGCACTATATTTCTCGGCAAATCGCGATGCGAATTGGGCGTTATTGCCTTATGAAAGTAATATATACCGAGTTAATGTGGCTACCAGCAAGATTGAATCGGTCACCGAAGAAAAAGGACCTGAGTCTGCCCCACTGATTAGCCCTAATGGTAAATATATTGCTTATGAATGGGTCAATGATAGAAAGCTGTCATATCAAGTAAACCAAATCATGCTACAAGCCCTTGATTCTGACAAACCAGCCAGATCATTAACACCAGCTTTGGATCGTCAAATTGGTTCAGTGCAATGGGCAAAGAATAGTAAAGGACTTTATTTTAGCTACCTTGATGAAGGTGAAAATAAGCTCGCCTATGTCGGTGTTAATGGGAAAATAAAAGAACTACCTGCGCGGTTGGGCAGCCAAGCCTTGGGCCGACCTTACACCTCTGGCGAATTCGATGTGTCATCAAAGGGAGAAATTGTATACACCATCAACGATAGTCAACGACCCGCCGATCTAGCTTTAATGAGCAGCGATAAGCGCCCAAAACGTCTTACTTCATTGAATGAAGATGCATTAGCCCATTTAACCCTGGCAAAAGTAGAAGTTATTGATGTTGTTTCCTCAGTAGACCAACGAAGTATTGATGCTTGGATTGCTTATCCACCAAACTTTGATGCAAGCAAAAAGTACCCATTGATTATAGAGATCCATGGAGGCCCTCATGCTGCTTATACTGAAACATTCAGCATGGAATTGCAGCTTATGGCGGCGAAAGGTTACGTTGTTGTTTGGTCTAACCCAAGGGGTAGCTCTTCGTATGGCGAAGATTTTGCTAATCTAATTCACCACAATTACCCATCTGAAGACTACAATGACTTGATGGATGTTGTCGATGCTGCTGTTGTCAAAGGTTTCATTGATGATAGAAATTTATTTATTACCGGCGGCTCTGGTGGTGGTGTATTAACTGCGTGGAGTATAGGTAAAACCAACCGTTTCGCCGCTGCCGTTGTGGCTAAGCCAGTAATCAATTGGATGAGCTTTGCATTAACCGCCGACGCATATCCTTACTTCACTCAATATTGGATGGAAGATATGCCCTGGAATATCAGCGATAAACTATGGAAACGCTCTCCTCTATCGTTAGTAGGAAATGTCACAACACCGACAATGCTGTTGACTGGTGAAGACGATTACAGAACGCCAATAAGTGAAACAGAGCAATATTACCAAGCACTGCGTTTACGCCAGATTGACTCAGCCATGGTGCGTATCCCAGGTGCTTCACATGGCATTGCATCACGTCCAAGTCACCTGATTCAAAAGGTCGGTAACATTATTGCTTGGTTTGAAAAGTATAGAAGTAAGTAATACGTCGTTTTAGAAACGGTTGAACGATTACTAACTGCATGCATAGCCATGCAGTTAGTAATTAGCAAACAGCACTACGATACAAATGAGCTTTACGGGTAGGCCTTATTTATTATTGTTATGTTTGTTACTAAATACTGACACTGCCACCCCTGCACAAATGGCACTACAAAGCGTAATAAAGCAGCCCCAAGCCCAATCAATCAATGCTATTTTTAGTGACCAATTTGCCAAGATGGCATAGTTTGTCAGATTGTATGTTCCATAAGCCGCCAAACCCAACATAAAGCCTCTGAGCGCAACAACAAGTATAACCTTGGAGGTTTGTAACAAGGGATTGGATAAGTTGTTAAAACTTGGCTGTACGGCTAAAATAGTTATGCTTAACGCGTAAATGAGATAAAAGCTAACCCACGGCCAAACTGGATACTCCAAACGCAGCATACCTTGCATTTCTTGCTGATAAATTTCATCTGCAATAACACCCAACCAAATAGCGTCCATTGCACCAAAACATAGAATAATAGCGAGCAGCGAAATAAGTAGTGATTTTGACATACCTCAAGTCCTCTTAGTATGGTTAGGTGCTACAACTTTCTTACGTTATCCCCGCTTTCCCTATCTATAAAACGAACAAAGGGATCTATACCGACATAAAAAGATGGCGAGTTAGTAATAATCGTAATGCTATTTTCACCCGATATTAAGTGATGTTTTTTACGATAAAGTATTTCGTTTTGAGTACTAAAGTCGTTTGGATCTTCGCTGAACAAAATAATATCTACTAACTCATCGAATGGCTGTTCTGTTTCTTTACCTTTACCATCGGCTTCAAACTGTCTGGCTGATACTGTTAGCGTTAAACTATATTCGTTATTTTGTTTCTTTATTATTTCGGTGTCGATTATCTTCAAATCATAAATGCTGATTTGATTAAACTGATCATCAATAAAAGGAAGATCCTCTTTTAAAGCAACAGACTTGAGAGCAGCGACTAAATCAAGTGTGGTAGGTTGTAGCGAGTCACTGAACCTATATTTGGTAATAAGCTCTTTTAACGCGTAATTCATATTTTGCTCGCCTATTCTTTCGCGCAAAGCCATCATTACAACAGAGCCTTTTCTGTAGTGAATATACGGTTGATTTTCTGCACGCAGCAGAGGCATTTCTTCAAGATATTCATTAGCTCTGCCACGCAAATAGCTATCCAACTCAAAGGTTAAGAATTTGCGTATTTTTTCTTCACCATATTTTTCTTCTACCACCATCAGAGCCGCATATTGTGAAAGGGACTCAGATAAAACAGCACTTCCTTGCACATTCGCAGCATTGAGTTGGTGACCAAACCACTGATGCGCAACTTCATGGGCTGTTACATAGTAAACGGGGTCAATTTCCTTGTTATCACGCAAGTCAGTTATAAAACCTATATTTTCTGAATAAGGTACGGTATTGGCAAAACTTTGTGCAAAGCTTCTATAGCCAGGGAACTCGATAATACGCAGTTGTTTATGCTGATAAGGACCAAAGGCTTTAATGAAGTAATCGAGTGAATCTTTGGATGATTCGATCATGCGTTCAACATTCCAAAAGTGTTCTTTGTGATAATAAACAGCTATTTCTACACCGTTATGAATTTCCTTTTTAACCTCGAGTTTGGCTGACATTATATTAAAAAAATTCACCATTGGGCTATCCATTTCGTATTGAAAATAGCGACGGCCGTCTTGCTCCCATTCATTTGTTAAGTATCCAGGTGCAATCGCAAACTGGTCTTCACTAGTTGACAAGGTCGCTTTAAAATCAATTAGAGCAACTTGTGGGCCAAAGGAGCTTTCATTGTAGCGACTTTCATCTTCAAGTAAGTAGGCTCTGCGAGGCGGCGCTAAATCACGTTTTCTGCGTTCATGTTGGTCTGCAATATAGAATCCCTGATTTACGCCAAATGAAGGATACAAACTATAGTTAGCAATAAAAGTACCATTGCGAACCACTTCTGTATCCTCATCTCTATCCTTGAATCCTTTATGCTCGCGAACAACTGTCATGATGCCGCTGCGCTGTTCACCTGGTTGCATCGGCTCATCAAATGTAAACCAAGCGACATCAAGATCAACAACGCGTTCACCCAAACTGCCGCCTTCAATCGTCACTTCTGATACTGGACTATGCTTTGGGTGATTAACTAAAAACCTATCAATAACTTTATCAGAGCGGTTTTCGACTATAATTTTGGTTATTGTCTCTACCCTACGTGCATTTGGGAAAATAGCAATTTCAGCATCTATAGAAATAATAATAGGCGTAGGATCGTCTTCAAATTTAAGGAATTCTTTCTCATAAAATTCGCTATCGGCAAGCGCTTGTTCTTGAGTCGTAAATTGATTTAACACTTTTGTGTTGTAGTGAATTATCGAACCAGAGCTAAGAAATAAAACCATACAGACAGAAATAGTCATAAAGCCACCTTTCCCTATCTCATAAGGTAACATCGTAAATCTAGCTCGCAATCCACTGTGTGGGCCTCGATGCCATAAGCCAAAACTAACGATACTAAACACCACAGCAAGTGAGCACCAATACAATAAATACCAATTTTGCGTTGTCAGTGTCCATCCATAACCATTCATGTCGGAATATTCTAATATGGGGGTAAGAGCATACTGAAACATATTGTGCTCAATACCAATTTGACTAAACACGATTGAAACAAAGAAATAACCCACAAATAACAACATGCCTATGTACTTGCTCGAACTCATTGTTTGTAGAAAGAATGAAAGCACGATAAGAAGCACCAACCCACTCGCTCCGAAGTAAAACAAGGAAACGATATATTGCAGTATATCTAGGTTCGTATACCCTAAAATTAGTTGATTAGTTATTGTTGCTAGCATTCCAATCAAAAATATACTGATAATGACAACACAAACAGCGATGAACTTAGACAGCCAATAGGTTACGTTAGCAACCGGCATACTGTCCGTGATATCCCCCATACCTACTGATCTTTCTCGCCAAACTACTTCAGCGCTGTAGTAAGTGATGACGATAATATTCACAAGACCAAAGGCATTTTGTATAAGCTGAACCATTGTTTGTGTCAAAGGCCAATTAGAAGCTCCATAAACGCCTTTTGGGTCAAAAAACTGAGCAACTAAATTGAACACACAAAACAACATAAGGATCGGAAATGCCGGACTAAATACAATTTGTTTAATTTCGAATGTAGTCCTAGTCATAAATTGTTGAATACCCGAGCCCGCCTGATATTTTACTTTACTTAGCGTTGTCGAAGGCATATCAACTAGCGTATTATCTTTGCTCTTCTTTTCTTTTGTAGATTTCAAGGTTAATGGTGAAAATAAGTTACCAAAAGCGAATAAGCTAGCTAGACCAATACCGATCCAAAGTACTCTGTTTATAATCACTTCTTGGGTCAACTGCACCGTCAACGTGTTTTTATCAAACGGCGTCCAATAACTGGTAACTTCACTGAATGTATTGATGCCAAACGGATCTATAATGGCGAGGATCTGGCGTTGATTTGGTTCGTCAAAAATGGCCGCGGATACAACATAAATGATCAATAAAGCTAGGGCAGTAAGATACACCGCCATAATACTTCTAAACCGCAGCGCGATCGCGTAAAACAAGGTAGATAGAACAAAGGTAGTGGTGACTGCGTAAATAAGAAACGGTGCTAAGTAAAATACAACATTAAATTCTCCTAGCCGTTCTTGATCCAACCATGGCATGAGTGATCCAATAAGCAGTGCAAGTGGCACCATGGAAAATACTGTTACGCAGACTAGAAACGCGCCAAAAAATCGTCCCAATTGATATGCTGTCGGTGGTATCGGTTTTGTACAAATAATCTCTGCCATCATAGATGTGTCATTTCTACTGGCCGTATTAGCAACAAAATTGACAACCACAAACATTGCAAAGAGACCAAAGTTGAGCATTGTGTTGGCAATGGTATAGGGGCTATTTAAATTAGTATTACCGCCGACTCCCGCGGTTATTTCCTCGATAGTGATAGTTAAGTACGGTAGTAAGAAAAACACGAGGCAAGTGACAATAAAAGAAGGCTGCTTAATGTAATAACGCCACTCAAAGGCGAGCATCTTTAAAAACATGATATTCCCCTCAAGCCCCGTTAGTGCGCTGTTTATACAAAGTAGAAAAGTACACATCTTCTAAATTAGTTGGTGCCGATTCAAATCCCTCCGGTGGCTTGTCAGCCATAACATGAACGACTGTTCTGCCAGCAAACAACCGTTTTGATATCAATGCCATATTCGCTTCAATTTCTTTTGTTTCATCCAGGGTAACGACTTTCCGCCAAATTTTGCCTTCGAGGTTATTAGTTACTTCAATCGGATTACCCTGCAGCAGTATTTCACCTTCACCTAGTACCGCCATGCCAGAGCACAACTCAGAAACATCATCCACTATATGGGTGGACAATATAATGACTTTATCCTCACCTAGTGTGACTAATAAGTTATGAAAACGATTACGTTCCTCTGGGTCTAGTCCTGCTGTCGGTTCATCTACAATGAGCAAGTCAGGGTTACCCAATAAAGCTTGAGCGATACCAAAACGTTGCCGCATTCCACCGGAGAAGCTACTCACCGCATTTTTGCGATGTTGAAAAAGATTCACATGCGCGAGTAAACCGTTAACTGCTTCTTGACGTTCAGCTTTATTAGTAATTCCTTTTAAAATAGCTAAATGGTCGAGTAACTCATACGCGCTAATCCGAGGATAAACACCAAAGTCCTGCGGCAAATAACCTAAGCGGCGGCGCAACTCGTTCGGTTGCGACAAAACATCAATACCATCAAATGTAATAGTGCCTGCGTCTGCCGGTTGCAGTGTTGCTATTGTTCTCATCAACGACGACTTCCCTGCACCATTGGGTCCTAACAAGCCAAATAGGCCATTTGGAATAGTAATATTCACATCTTTCAATGCTTTCACACCGTTGTCATACGTTTTGGTAATACCTGAGATACTTAACATAGCGCCCTCTTTGACCATTTATTATTGTTACATTAATCACTGGGTCAGTAGCTTTTGTAACAAAAGTCACATCAAAAACCATCATCTAATTTATAACATGGCTCTCTCGTAGAGTCCTAAATTAACAGCGTTAGCATAGAATATGAACTACTTATGTGGAAATTAACGAATTAATTGATTACTAAATTTCTCCATAAAAAAAACGGCAATTTCTTTCTTGAAATGGCCGTTTTTATATCAATAATCTGTAATCAGCTAGTATTATCTAGCGAGACAGACTGGAATACTCATCATAAGTACCTTTGAAGTAGTTAAGTTTTTGCCCTTTAACTTCAATGATACTGGTTGCTAATGTTGAAACAAATTCTCTATCATGACTAACGAATATGAGTGTGCCATCAAAGTTTTTGAGTGCTTTATTGAGTGCTTCAATCGCTTCCATATCCATGTGGTTAGTTGGTTCATCCATGATGAGTACATTAATATCTAGCATCATCAGTTTACCAAACATAAGTCGGTTTTTCTCGCCACCTGAACATACGTTCACTTTTTTGTTGACGTCGTCAGAAGTAAATAACAAACGACCTAATATCGCTCTAACTGCCAAGTCATCATGTTTTGGCGTTCGCCATTTAGACATCCAATCGAACAGGGTGATGTCGGCTGAAAAATCCTCCGAGGTGTCTTGCGGGCAATAACCAATAGTCGCGTTTTCTGACCATTTAACAATGCCGCCATTCACTTTTAATTCTTCGACTAAACAGCGTAAAAATGTAGTTTTACCTGCTCCATTTTCACCAATAACAGCTAACTTTGAGCCCGCTTCTAATAGAATTTCATTACTATTAAATAACGTTTCTCCATCAAAGCCATGAGATACATTAGTTAATTCAAGCGCTAAACGATGCAGTTTTCTATGCTGCTTGTAACTGATAAAAGGTGTTTGGCGGCTTGAGGAAACAATTTCAGTTAATTCTATTTTTTCTAATTTTTTGGCGCGAGATGAAGCCTGTTTCGCTTTCGAGGCATTTGCGGAGAAACGTGCAACAAAACCCTGAAGTTCTTCAATTTCAATAGACTTTTTGTCATTTTCACGATGTATTTGTTCTTGCGCTAATGCAGCAGCAGCCATATATGACTCATAGTTTCCAGGGTAAATACGTAATTCACCAAAGTCGATATCTGCCATGTGTGTGCACACTGAGTTTAAGAAGTGGCGATCATGCGACACGATAACCATTGTGCATTTACGTTGGTTCAGAACGTCTTCTAACCACTTAATAGTGTAAATATCCAAGTTGTTTGTTGGTTCATCCAAAAGCAGAATATCTGGGTTAGAAAATAACGCTTGAGCAATAAGTACCCGTAGTTTAAGACCTGGCGCAACTTCTGACATCAAGCCGAAGTGATATTTTTGCTCAATACCGGCTTCGACTAAAAGCTCAATTGCTCTTGTTTCTGCTGTATAACCATCCATTTCAGCAAACTCTGATTCTAAATCAGCTACCTTCATACCATCATCTTCAGACATGTCTGGCAAAGAATAAATGCGGTCTCTTTCTTGTTTTACTTCCCAAAGATTAGCGTCACCCATGATGACCGCGTCAACTACTGAAAATTTCTCGAAGGCAAATTGATCCTGGCTCAACGTTCCTAACTTTTCACCTGGGGTAATAGATATATTACCTGACGTTGGTTGAAGTTCGCCTGTCATGATTTTCATGAAGGTAGACTTACCACAGCCATTTGCACCGATTAGTCCGTAACGGTTGCCGTTACCAAATTTAGCTGATATGTTTTCGAAAAGTGGCTTAGCGCCAAACTGCATGGTAATATTTGCTGTAGTAATCAAAGAAACGTCCGAATATAAAAATTAGTAAAGTGGCAAAAAGCGTTGCGCACCATTGTTGAAAATCGCGCGCACTATACATGATTATTGATGTTTATTAAACCTACAATAACGGATGAATGGCTTTCATTTAGCCAGTTTGAGACTGATAAGCGCTATAAAGTTACTAACCCTTAGTATATACTCGCCTTTTTAACTCCGTAACAAGTATATTATGATCCACAATGACGTTCTACGCCGCCTACGTTTCGCCCTAAAACTTAACGATGGTTCTGCTATCGACTTATTCAAGCTGGCAAGTTATGACATGGAAACCGAATATTTACAGCGGATCATGAAAAAAGAAGAAGAACCTGGCTTTATTCTTTGCCGCGACAAAATCATATCTCTATTTTTAGACGGTTTGATTATTAAAAGACGCGGCAAACAAGAAGGGGTTGAACCTCAAGTACTAAAGGGTGATGAGCGTATAACGAATAACGAAATACTGCGTAAAATTAGAATTGCAATGTCTTATCGCGATGACGATATGATTGAAGTTCTTAAATATGCCAATTTTCGTTTTAGCAAAGGTGAACTATCTGCGCTATTTCGCAAACCTGATCACCGGAGCTACAAGGCATGTGGAGATCAACTTCTCAGAAACTTTCTACAAGGTATGGTCAAAAAATACCGACCTGACGCTAAAAAGAATGAGACTCCGTCATTTGTTTCAAAGAAATGACAATAGCCTTTGTAGTTAGGTTTGGAGTATCAGACCTATTAATTAAACTTAGGCACACTTGCACCGCTCAATATTTGAGCCTGCAGCAGATCGGTATCGCCTTTTAACACTTTCACGATTGCGTCTTGAACAAGCGTTCGCATGCCATCTTGCATTGCTTGTTTTTTGATCTCTGAAATAGCACTTTTATTGAAAATTAATGAACGTAATTCAGGTGTCATTACCAATAATTCATGAACACCTGTGCGCCCCTTATAACCAGTGTTATCACACTTTTGGCATCCAGACCCTTTGTACAATTTAAAATCATTTGTTAGGTTTAATTCGTTCAAAAATTCATCACCATATTGGCGATTTATAAATTCTGATTCGATTTCAGAGGGAGAATAAGCCTCTTTACAACTTGGACACAAGGTGCGGATTAAACGTTGTGCAACAATGCCAACGCAAGCATCAGAAAAGTTTATCGGATCCATACCCATATCAATTAATCGGGTAATAGTTTCCGACGCAGAATTTGTATGCAGAGTTGACAGCACAAAATGCCCAGTCAGGGACGCCTCAATACCAGCATTAGCTGTTTCTCTGTCGCGCATTTCACCTATAAGAATAATGTCTGGGTCGGCTCTCAAAAACGCACGCAGCGCTTTTTCAAAAGTAAATCCAACTTTCCTGTTTACTTGCACTTGTTGTAATCGGTACTGGGTGATCTCTACAGGGTCTTCGGCAGTCCATATTTTTTTATCCGGCGTGTTTAAAAAACCCAAAATAGCGTGCAATGTTGTTGTTTTACCGCAACCAGTTGGTCCTACAACCAATAACATACCATGTGGCATCGTCACCAATGATTTCACCATGTGTAAATTTCTTGATGATAAATTTATATTATCAAGTGGCATTGCGTTTCCATTGGGCAGAAGACGCATAACGATCCCTTCCCCCACGACCGTAGGAATAGTCGCTACGCGCACCTCTACAGTCTCCTCCCCAAATTCAAACATTAACTTACCGTCCTGAGGCATGCGTTTTTCGGAAATGTCGAGCCCTGCCATTATCTTGATCCGAGCAACGACTGCCATGTGGTGATTTTCAGGTAATTGATTAATATCTCTTACGATCCCATCTACCCTCATTCTGACGAGCGTTTTGCGCTGAAATTCAGGATCAATGTGAATATCAGAAGCCCCCATGCTTTTAGCTTCGAACAAAATATTGGACACCAGACGGACAATGGCAGGTTCGTCTTCGGATGAGGACTTTTGAACCGGTTTATATTCTTCGGTAACGGTGTCTATTTCACCTATTATTTGATTGAACTTATGACTCTTTGAATACGCATTTTTTTCATCTAAATAACAAAGGATTTGTTTAGGCATTCCAAACGCTAACTGATAATTCTCAGTGCCTAAGGCGCTTTCAATTTCCATTAGCAGGGCAGTATTGGTCGGGTCAAACATAAGTACAATTAAACGTTTGAGCTCGTCAGTAAGTATAACTACCTGATTGAGTTTAAAGTAGGTAACATTTAGTTGCACATTGCTTTTAGACAGTTTGTAATTATTTGGCAAGTAATTAATAAAAGGTACTTGGTAATAAATAGATAAGGCTTCACCAATTAGTTGTTCAGAAACCTTATGCTTGGTCTGTAAAGAGGTGCTCATTTGTTCAATGCTAGCGTGACTAGAAAAACGACTCATTACCTTGGCATCAACGATGTCCATTTTGATCAAGTAATCAAATGGACGAGTCGTTCCTCCTAACTCATAGGTAAATTCCCTGCCCAGAACATCAGCAGCTTCTTGGGCTAATGCCAAATCGCTATCGTCAAAACCATCTTCGCCGGTATTTAAAATTTCGAGTACGCCCAGCAAAATACCTTTGTGTTTGATTGGAACGCTTAAAATGTTATTTGTCTTAAATTCACCTAAACGATCGTACTTGTGTTCAAATTTTAATTTAAAATGAATACGATTGAGTTCAGCCGCATCATACGGATCGTTAATAATAACCCCTTGCTGTGTCATAGAGACATATCCGGCAATAGATTGAGTATTTATAGCTAGTTTTATTTCACGTAATTCAGAGCCTGATTTATATCGTGAAACCAAATCTCGTTGATGAGAGCGTCGTTGGAATATCGCTATCCGCTGGGCGTCAAATGCACTAAGCATTAACGGTTCAATATGTTGGAATGATTCATTGAGCGTGGAGAATCGGTTTATGACTGTCTGCAAGGACTGCAACAAAGTGTCTCGAACTGAAGTATTGAACATTAAGACTTCCCTTTCCTTTTGGCTGAATGTTTTTATCGTGCTTGCACTACTTTAAAATCATGAAGGGTAGCACTGACTTTTTTCGCCTCACTATCTTGCTCTTCTTTGTTAACTGAATCATGCGAAAAAACCTGAGCATTATTACAGCCAAGTTCCCGAGCCGTCCTTAATGCACATTGAGCCCGTTCAATTATTTCGGTGACATCTATAATATCGCTGTCCTTGAACTCGGCAATACCGGCACTGATTGACACCTGCAGTGAATTTTTCGCCAACGTAAAATCATGTTTAATATTAGCTTTGCTGACCAAACTTATCATTTTTGACATAAACGCAATCGCTTCATTGGTTTGTACATTAGGTGCTATTAACGCAAACTGAGCACCGTCGAATCGGGTAATAAATTCACCACCACGAGACGCTGTTTTATGCAATATTTTAGCTATTGAAGCGATACACTGATCGCCTTCAGCTACCCCATAATGTTCTGCATATTCAGCGAAACAATCAATTTCAATAATAACTATACTCAGGTTGGTTTGTGCTCTTTTTGCTCGTCGAATTTCTTCACTAATCATGAGATTAAAAAACCGACGATTAAACAGTCCTGTTAATTTATCTTCAAACGTCGTGTCGTAAAATTTGTTTTTGTATTTTTGCAAGAGCTCAACCTCGCCTTCATATTTTTCAGACATTTTAACGCCGAATAAGATAGCGCGATTAATTGACAAGTTAAGCAGGATTAGCACAATTACGAATACGGCAATGCTTGCACTAAGCATCATCGTATTTGAATTATCCAGAGTGAGTAAGGTTACAATAAAAGGAGCCGAAAGACTGAGTGAAGATGTTATAAATATCTTCTTGGAATGCACTAAAGAGGCAGTAAGACAGGCAATATGCAAAGCCAACAGAAACGCTAAATTTGTTGCTAAAGCCGCACCACCGATTACGAGTCCGTAACAATATCCTAAAGACAAAGTAGCACTTACAACGCCGGCAAAATACGCATGAGTAGTTTCCCACTTGTCAACGTTTGGGGCGTTTAGAGAATGCTTTCTTTTGAATACCGATAGTCCGAGTAAGCTGCATAATAAGACAGTAGTGACAAACGCAGTCCAATTATAAAGATAGAAATCATCTATTAGGCCCCAAGTTGAGTATACTAAGAGTCCGGCGGCCGATACGTGAACACCAACAGAAGCAATTAAAGACGTGAGTACGCTAATGCCTGGGGTTTTATTGATATGTTCGTTTTCTATGTCTGGTGTTTTCATTGGTTTTTCTCATAAAGTTTAAGCAGGCTAATTAGAAAACTCTGTAAGCAAGTCATTGATTAAGGATAAAGTAAACAACGTATATAAATGTGTTTGGATACATACACAATTATCTAAACTTATAAGTATAATTGCAGTTACCGCTGTAACAACATTTCAGTTCATATCAGCTTGGTGAAAGGAACATTGCTTCATTGCCTGACTGAGGGTGTCAGAATCTATCATATTTCGGTTCAACAATAGATCAATGAGACCAAGCCTGTTACTGACGACTGATTGTGTGCATAACGTTCGCTCAATGGGGTTTCGGCACAAATATCAATCTTAAAAAGCCAATGTTAGATAGATGTTCAAATCTTTAAATTTAAAAATCACCAAAAAGCATAACTTCATTGCGGCCTATATTCAGAGTCTCAAACATTACCTTATCAGTAAACGTCAGCTAAACCAGCGTTCCCCAGAGGAATGTGTGAACAATCTTACAACTCTTTTGAGCAATATAACACTTTTATGTTCAACCCGCTATAAGTCAACGCCGGCAGCGACTACAATGCTATTCTGGTGAATGCTAGGCGCTCTAAAATAACCTACTTTGTATATATCGATTGATGCTATTGCTTGTGTTGACAATACGCTAAAAAAGATCAAAAGAAACGCGGCCTTGGAAGTGAATATAGATGAATTTGTTACATTCTTTAACTCACTTTATTTTTGCAGCAAAAGTAACGCCTCCCAATACCGACATTAACTAATTCATATGTCATCACGTTTAACAATAACTACTTAACTACTTAATGACTTCACCCTCAGCATAAACCGACGATGACTCCGTTTCTAATTACTGGACAAGGCAAATTGATGCGCGCAGATATTATCTACTTCAGCAATGCGAAGCTCATCGCTAATTTGCTTACCTACAAGCCCCTTCGCTATGGCATGTTTAACTATTTGCTTTGCATCAAGCCCTTGTAAAGACCGTAAATATGACTTCGCAATCTCTACTTGGGGGTAAGGATTATTGAGCATTGTGGGCCCTCTACCTTGAGCATCACAAAGACAAGCATTTAAAAATTGTGAGAAACGAACTTCATTTTTAACTGCGTTCATATTGTCAACTAAAAATGTATGCAACTTTTCAGGAGTGAGCTCTCTAATTTTATGACATTGAGTATGGTTTTCACTCATCAGCATTGCTATTTCAGTGAGTTTCTTGGGTATTTTTAAGCGCTGAGAAAAGGCTTCTATGACCTCAATTCCTAGCTGTTCATGTTGATATAAATTTCCATATTTATTGAAGGCTACAGGCTTACCAAAGTCATGAGTTAGTGCAGCAAACCGAGTAGGTAAATCGAAGTTTAAATCCGCAGCGCGCTTCACAACTAGCATCGTGTGGACAAACACGTCACCCTCAGGGTGATGTTTAACGGGTTGAGGAACTCCTCGCATATTTGCCAACTCAGGAAAAAGACCAAAATCTATTAGTGTTTCGAAAAATAAATGCGGATACGGCTCCATTAGTGCACGTTCAGTTTCTTTGTATACTCGCTCTGCTACTAAGTGAGTCAATTCACCATTGTTATACATGTCACACATCAGCTGCTTAGTAGACTCATGAATGTGCCATTGTGGTCCCAGTCGCGCATAGAATCTAGCCACTCTTAAGACTCTAACAGGGTCTTCAGCAAAGGAGTCAGTGGTATGTTTTAAGACTTTATTGGTAAGGTCTTGTTGACCATTATAGGGATCAATAATCCGTCCACTCTTGTCCATCGCCATAGAATTGATAGTCAAATCACGACGAGCTAGGTCATCTTCCAAAGTGATATTCTCACTTGCATCTGCCGCAAACCCACGATAACCACGGCCTATTTTGCGTTCAGTCCGAGCTAGGGCATATTCTTCTTTAGTTTTTGGGTGCAGATAGACAGGAAAGTCATCACCGACTGACTGAAACCCAAGGCACCGCATTTTTTCAGTACTTTCACCAACAACGACAAAATCTCTATCATGGCTTTCAACGCCTAAGAGTTTATCGCGCACAGCACCACCCACAAGGTAGACGTTCTGAAGTTCTTTGGGTGCATCAAAAAGCATAGTCGACATAGTGTTTGGTGTTTCCCCTAGCATTAATAGTATTTATTCTTCAGTAACGGTGCATGGACCGCTGTTTTTCAGCGTGTGTTTGAACAGCCATCTCTCAATGTATACAATAATTATATCAGGTTGTTAACGTGACAAGCTATAGTAGTGTTGTTATTCAATTATTGACTCAATTAGTTATTAAAATTGTCATTACAAGGCCCTTACGTTCAATGCATACCGGCTTTAAGGGTGAAATGTAAAGATAGCGCAATGTAGATTGAGGTTTACAGTAGCTAGCATTCAGTTATCAAAAGTGAAAGATTCAAATTTAAGTCTCGAGTCCTAAACTGCATGAAGCTGATTTGCGAATATTGAATTTTAGCGACTAAAAATCTAAAACTTTCTCTGCATTTAGGATTTGAGCGCTTTGGCTATATTAGCTGGTTTGTTATTATTGATTTGGTATATAATATTGATATAATTGAATACTTTATTTACTGCCTCAACTAAAGCTATCGCGATCCTTTGTTCAACTCTCACTTTGGAAATTTATGATTATGAGTAAGTACTTTCACTAATTGTTACTTCCTACAAATATAAAAATAAAGCTAATTACAATACTTAAGTTTAATAAACAAAAGTATTATGAAAATACATTGCATAGCACTAAATTTAATGCTGGAAAATGACCACTGATCAAAAAACCAACAACACAAGCAATTAACTGTTAACCACAGGTATAAATAAGAAAGAAAAGGTAAAGCCATAACGGACTGAAAAGTTAAAAGATAATGAGTGTAATCAAGCCAGATTGAGTCCGTACTGTACCGAATAAAAACTGAATATGCTCGCGTAATATGAGCAGATAGAAAGATTAACAAGTATAAATTTTCGGCTTTCCTAGCAAATATATACTTTAGTTTACCATTTGTAACCTACTGTAAATTAGAACTTTATTGTAATTTACAGTTAACTTATACATACATAGATAGCTCAAATACTTTGGGCTTCTGCTAATGCATTTAGTTTCAATTAGTTTCAGTTAATTTAATTTAAGTTAATTTAATTTTTATTGGCTAAAAATAGTATTAAAATCAGCTACACCCCCCTCCACCATTGAAACTCCGTTATCATACTGAGTGCTAAAAAACAAAATATATTGATAAATTTGATAAAAAAATTGTAAAATAGTGTGTCAAATAATTGTAATTTGAGTTCAGTCGCGCTACTTTGCGCCAATGAAAGGTAGCGTATTAGCTGCGTTAACCGATCAGATTAAAGGGAATTTTTTTAAATATTGCGAATAATAAAAGCAAAAAAACGCAACTTATACATAACATTCATAAATATAAACGGGATACACATGAAAAATAACCTCACACTATTAACAAGAAGCGTGCGTGTTGGCTTAGCTGTTACTGCTGCCGCATCACTTACTTTGGCATTACCTGCTATTGCGCAAGAAGAAGACGGCAAAAAAGCATCCATGGTCGAAAAGATTGCGGTTGTAGGTAGTCGTGCAGCACCTCGCTCAATTGCTGATTCGCCAGTAGCTATCGATATTATCGGTGGTGATGAATTAGGTAAAGGCGGCAACACAGACATGCTTGAATTGTTGAAAGGTACAATCCCTTCATTAAACGTGCATGCCAACCCAATAAGTGATGCAGCGACATTGGTACGTCCAGCTAACTTGCGTGGTTTATCTTCAGATAGCACACTAATTTTAGTCAACGGCAAACGTCGTCACCGTTCCTCTGTTATCGCCTTCTTAGGTGGTGGTATTAATGATGGTGCTCAAGGCCCAGATATCAGTGTTATTCCTAGCGTTGCATTGAAGCAAGTTGAAGTACTTCGTGACGGCGCTGCGGCGCAATACGGTTCTGATGCAATTGCAGGTGTAATGAACTTCGTCTTAAAGGACAGTGCTGAAGGCGGTTCATTGTCGCTTCGCCAAGGTTCTTATTACGAAGGTGATGGCGATACAACTCAATTATCAGGAAACGTTGGTCTACCATTTACAGATGATGGTTTTGCTAACCTCAGTTTCCAGTATAAAAATGCAGATGCAACCAGTCGAAGCGTTCAACGTGCTGATGCAGTTTTATTTGAACAAGCAGGTTTAGATGTAGCAAACCCAGCTCAAATATGGGGTTCACCTGAAGTAAAAGACGACATAACGATATTTGGTAATATTGGTCTTGATTTAGGCGATGATAAAGAATTCTATATGTTCGGAAACTATTCTGAACGTGATGTACGCGGTGGTTTTTATTACCGTAATCCAACTACACGCCCTGGTGTTTATGGCGGTATAGTGCGTGATGTTAACGGCACTGCAGGTTATCGTCCAGGTGATGATGACGCACCTGGTCAAGCTGCATGGGATGCTGCTCCAGCGACTATATTAGTCGGTTCTTTAGATGGTTTATCGCAACAGTTAAACTGCCCAATTGTTGAAATTGGTTCAAATGGTTTGCCTGACCCAACAGCATTAGGTCAGTTGCAAGGCGCAAACTGTTTTGCTCATAACCTAGGCATTCCTGGCGGTTTTACACCCAACTTTGGTGGTAACATCACGGATACATCGTTAGTTATTGGTACCAAAGGTGAAATCAAAGGTGGTTTTGCAGAAGGTTGGTATTATGATGTTAGCGGTTCAGTCGGCCGCAGTGAATCAGCATTTCTTATCTTTGACACGTTGAATTCTTCATTAGGTCCAGATACGCCTCGCGATTTCGCTCCGGGTAAATACATTCAACTAGAAAAGAGCTTTAACTTAGACATGGTTAAGCAATTTGACTTCGATCTATATAGCGAAGTGAACATTGCTGGTGGTTTAGAATGGCGCGAAGAAAGCTTTGAAGTCGTTGCTGGTGACGTTGCTTCATTTGAAAACGGTCCATTGTTTGACCAAGGTTTCAGTGTAGGTTCAAACGGTTTCCCTGGTTTCAAACCGTCTGATCAAGGCGTATCAACTCGTCGTAACTATGCGGTATATTTAGACACAGAAATTCCATTCACAGAGGCGTTTTTACTAGGTGTTGCCGTTCGTTACGAAGACTATGACACATTTGGTTCAACTGCTAACTTCAAGTTAGCAGGTCAGTACCACGTGAGTGATGACTTTTCTTTGAGAAGTTCTTACAGCACTGGCTTTAGAGCACCTACTGTTGGTCAAGCTAACGTAAGTAACGTGCAAACTAACTTAAGCAGCGGTGTATTAGTTGATTCTGCGTTACTCCCTCCTACTAACCCAATTTCAGTGGAATTAGGTGGTACTGAGCTAACGCCAGAAGACTCGAAGAGTTATACATTAGGTGCTGTTTACACCCTGGGCGATGTTTTCATCACCCTTGATTATTACAACATCGAAGTGACAGACCGTATCAGTCAATCTGAGAAAATTAACTTAACTGACCAAAACAAAGCAACACTCATCGCCGCTGGTGTGCCGAATGTTGCCGGTTTAGCGCAGGTTAGTTTCTTTACTAACGATTTTGATACAACGACATCGGGTATCGATGTAGTTGCAAACTACGCTACTGAGTTAATGGGTGGCAACTCTACCTTTAGCTTGGCGTATAACTGGAACGAAACTAAAGTTGATAGATTCAGTGCTATTACTGGTGCTTTCAAAGTTAAGCGTTTAGAAGAAGACCTGCCAAACCATCGTGCCACAGCAACATGGGCACAAAGCATGGATGAGTTCTCGTTCTTTACACGTGTTAACTACTATGGCGAATACCAAGGTGTTCACGTAGATTATGACGCAACGGCAATTACAGCTGACGCTGCAGTGACTGTTGATGTTGAATTTAGCTACTTCTTAACTGAAGAATTCACACTGACCGCTGGTGCACAAAACGTCTTCGATCAAGATGCAGAACGCATTAACATCCCAAATAATGTTGCTCCAAACAACAACTGGGGTGGTGTTTTTTATGAAACATCTCCGTTTGGTATTAACGGTGGTTTCTACTATGTACAAGCAACTTATAGCTTCTAAATAGTAAACACGCTCCAAAAGCCTTGTCCTTAAAGACAAGGCTTTTTTTTTACCCTTAATTTTGCTTTATTTATGCTGTCTAGTATGGCATTTTTGGTCGCAATCAGTAATGTTCGGAAATTAATACTTTGACTATGCAGCACTCACAAATACTTTTTGAAAAACAGCTTAGCATTGCCAAAGATGCGGTGGCTAAGGATGATTTTCAGCGCGCATTTACGCTATTTTCTGAGTTACAAAAATTGGATCCTAAGCGCGGTGATGTCTGTTTTTATTTTGGATCTGCGCTGCTCAGTGTGGAAGAATTTGACGCGGCGATCCAGCAACTCTCGCTAGCTTGCCAATTATTGCCAACACAGCATGAGCCCCTATTTAAATTGGCAGATGCTTTTGAAACGGTAAACTCCGTCACTGACGTTGAAACCGTCATTAAATTTGCATTAGCCCAATTTCCTGAACATCCAGAGGTTATCTATAGAGCCGCTAATTTTTATAGAGAAGTCGGTCAACTTAGCAAAGCTGATAAATTAGCCTCTCAATGTATCGATTATTCAAATGACGCGTTATTATCTAGTTATGCATGGTTGCTAAAACTAAACCTTGGTCAAATGCAAGATATTACCCAAGCGTATGATGCTCTCAGCGCGATAAACAACATCAAACCTAGTGTGATTGATCTATCTGACAACATTCCTCATGGCACCTCTGACAGCGCTGCAGACAAAAAATTGGAAATGATGGTTAATTACGCACTGGGCCGTTATTTCGAATTGGTCAATAACACCGAACTGGCATTTCGCCACTGGAAAATCGCGAACTCGCTGCAGCTATCTATGTGTGATTATCGAGTCAATGATTTATCTGCTCTCTTTACAGCAATAAAAGCAAATTCAAATAAACCAAAAAAACACTCAGGTAAAAATAGTGGCTTCACCCCAATTTTTATCCTTGGTTTGCCACGAACAGGATCAACCCTGCTTGAACAGATGCTTTGTCAGCATTCAGATGTGTCGAGTTTAGGAGAGCAACCTATCATTGCCAATCAAGTAGCAAACTTCGCCGCTCATCACGCGCAACAGCCCTACCCTTTGTTTATGCCAGAGCTTAGCACTCCCAAAGGACAAGAAATTTGTCAACAAGCTGCCAATATTTATGAGAAGGCCATCAAGAAAAGACAACTTAAAACGCCATTTGTGATTGATAAACTACCTGCTAACTTTCAATCTATCGGTTTTATTAAATCGATATTTCCACATGCCAAAATCATTCATTTGACGCGACAGTTTGCTGATACGGGACTGTCTATTTTTAAAAATCATTTTGCAGCTAACGAACCTTACTTGTGTGACCTTGAGGAATTATCGGCTTATCATCAACTGCACCGCAATTTAATGCAGCACTGGCAGGAAGTTTATCCAAATGAAATTTTTGAAATAGCTTACGAAAACTTAGTCAGTCAACCACAAGTGGCTATTCAACAAGTGCTCACATTTTGTGGATTGAGCCATCAGCAGCAATGTTGCCAGATCAATAACGATGATAGCGATAAACACAAGGCTGTCAGAATGATTAAAACACTGAGCTCAGCGCAAGTCACCGAGCCAATTCATCAAAGAGCAATAGGTCAGCATAGTAAATATGCCGCCTATCTGAAGCAAAATGGTCTGGTTGATTATCAACACAACCCACCCATTATTTGAAAAAGAACAGGACTATTTCGGTAGCAATCAAAATAATAATTATCCATTCTAAAAACGATGAATGTTTATGGTTCTGTTCTGCTGCTAACATGTCATAGAGATCATGAATAGTCTGTAGTTTCAGGTTTAATAATTCAATTCTTGGTTTTAATTCTAAGTACCTTGATAAGCTTAGATACAAGTGCTCAACCACCGGGAAGTCCCAAAAGAATTCAGGCGTGTCCAATAGGCTGTAGTGCAACATAATGTCACTTTTTGTCTGAAATAGCTGGCCTCTCAATTTTGCTAACGCTTTGCGACTTAATGGTATTTTTCCTGTTTTTGCTAAGGTATTAGTCAAATATTGGTTGTTATTAATAGTCTGCTCCGCACGGGACTCAAAGTGCTGTAATTTTGCTGACTGTGCAAATGCATGACTCAACGCTAACAAACTATCAACATGTATATTGGGTAATGAAAGCTTGTCATCGGCAACCAATAACTGTGTTGACTCCTTCTCTGCCTTAACAAACTGATATCTATCTATTTGTAGCGGATTTAAGCTTTTAGCAATTTTCCTTAGAACAGTGAGATATTGTTCTTGTTTCGCCGGGTTGACCCCCCATGCTACCAATACGCCGTAATCAAAAATAAACAGGTGACCCTTAGGCATCTCCACATGCACTGCATCGCGATATTTTTGTACTATAAATAGCCTTTCAAACTGAGCTTTAACTTCGTCTAAGTCAATTTGCGCTGCAAATGCAATAATCTCTGTTTTATTATTGAAGAAACTCATTTTTTGCCTCTCCTGTGGAGTCAATTTTTTCATTACCTGGCTTTATAACCAAGCAGGTTCTTAATTTACTTTTTCCAAAAACTGAAAGTGATGCAAAATCTTCTTTTAAAATCGGTAAGTGCTGATAATCCAAATCAATGTCCTCGCTCTCACCGACATCACTTTTATTATTAGCATCCAACCTAGTGCCTATTTCATTATAAAAACCTTCACTACCATCTGGGTCATGCAAGTATAAACACCTTTCATCAGCATGGGTTATCGCAACCCAGTGTGGCGTTTTTTTACCATCAAATTGGTAAGTACTAATAAGACAAATAACACCTAACCCTTTAGCTAATGCGCTCTCAATTTGAGACAGTTGTATTTCAGTTTTATGCACTCGCACATTTGCGTCTCTAGCTTTCTCTATAAAACCCTGTTCCACAATGCGCATAATGGATTTTTTATGCTCACTGCGGACGCCATCAACGAACAAGTTATTAACTTGTGTCGAGTAAACCTCAACTTCAAATCCACGTTCATGAGCAGCTAGTGCTAGCCCCAATGGATGACAGCCACCATGCCCTGAAGTCATAAAAATAGTTGTTGCATGGCGCCAAATATCAATTTCAGTCGCTTGATCAAATCGAATGTTTTTATTTAGGTACTTCATCGCCATCATCAGAGCACTTGGGCCACAAGTAAACTCTGTAGTTTGTTTGTACCAAGGATAATAATCCATGGTATTGGCCATCGTCGTTTGCTGAATCGATTTTTGAAAACGCAAAGCATCTGCGCCGGTCTCATAATATTGTCGATAAATTCCAAACTTACGGTAGCCCAATTTTTTATACATTTTAATAGCCGTGAGGTTGTCCTCAGCTACTTCCAAACGCATAAATAAGCGTTGCTCCGTTATCGCCAGCTCTTCAAGCTTTAGCAACAGCGCTGGTGCAATCTTTTGTCCTCTTCCTTTTGCCAATACAGCAAGCGAATACAAGCGTCCTGAACGACTACCTTTGCGCAGAATTACAAGACCATAACCCAACACTTCATCTGCTTTTTTAGCTAAAACTAAAATTCCATGCGCTGCTTTTATCCAATAACTCATGCGCCTGCGCGACAATCTGTCAGTTTCAAAGCATTCAAGCTCGATATTCTCTAAAGCATCTAGATCTTGGATAGTTGCACGTCGCAACTGGAGATCATGCGTGTTAATAACCACTGCATTAGCGACCACGTGCTTCCAACCTGTTTGCAAACTCTTGCATAATTATCATGTAAAGCTCTTTGCCAAGATATAAGTCTTCTACTTTAGACTCAATACTGGGATTGTCATTTACCTCAATAACATAAACCTTGCCATTGGCTTGCTTAATATCGACACCATACAAACTTTTTCCAATCATTGAACAAGCTTTAACGGCTGCATCGAGCACCGGCTTCGGTACTTCAAACGTTGGCAATGTTTCAAAAGCACCTGACGTATTGGTTTTTGAATCATGGTTGTAAATCTGCCAATGGCCTCTCGCCATATGATAGCGACATGCATATATAGGACGACCGTTTAACACTCCAATCCGCCAATCAAATTCAGTAAAAATGTATTCTTGTACCAACACTAAAGCTGACTCGTGTAACATTTTTTCTAGTTTATTCTTAAGCTCTTCAACATCCTTAACCTTAAAAACACCCATTGAAAATGAACTTTCGGGCAGTTTTAATACCATCGGAAAACCAAAGTCTTCAGCCAACTTTATGCACGTTAGCGCATGGTTGTCTGACACAAAATGACTGCGTGGTGACGGTACCTTGTGATAACTAAAAGCGTCATGTAAAAATACTTTGTTACAGCATTTCAAAATACTCGTAGCATCATCCATAACAACCAAACCTTCTTGCTCAGCTTTTCGAGCAATATGATAAGTTGGGTGGTTAATAGCGGTTGTTTCGCGTATAAACAGGGCGTCATAATGTGCAATATTTGCCGCTTGCGTTGAATTTATAATTTCAGCATTAATACCAACTAGCTTTGCCGCCTTTATAAAATGCTTAATGGCTTTTGCATCGCTTGGAGGCCTCGCTTCGTTTTCATTACATAAAATAGCCATGTCCCATCGCGCTGGTTTTCGCTTGTTGCCCCGCCGCCACGTTTTTAACATATAGTCATGTAACGCTTTAGCCAACTCAGCCTTGCCATTGGTTTCAGCTAACTGCCAATCTCCAAAGCCAACAGTCATCACCGTTGCATTGGCTTGTTTATTTACTGACACGCGCAAGAATGGCGCAGGGAAACGCTCAAAAGCGAACTTTGCAATAGCGCCCATAGAGGCTACTTTTGTACTACCGAAGAACACGTCACAATGGCTACCATCTGACACCTCGTCGCTCAATGCTTTTGGTAATGTAATCGTTTTCATTTGCAACGACTGCTCTTGACTCTCAATAATCAAATCATTGATGGTATTGACGCTAGGTAACACTTTATGTGTTCTAGCCTCGGCTAGCAGAGAACAGTAGTAACCCTTACTCAAATATCTATCCGTGGCACACAAATTAATGACACGCACTTTGCCTTCATCACGTTTAGGATATTCAGATAAATACCTATCGAAATCAATTACTTCACAATTATGTAAATCTAATTGGCTAAATTCATTAGGCGAGTCAACAACAATTAATGTCGTTATCATTTTTGGTTCCAAATAGAAGAAAAGTTACAGGGTTTATATCGCGCGAAATATAGTCTTTACGTGCACTATATCAAGATATAAATAACCTAATTTGAGTGAAATAAATTGTTCTTCAAGAACATTTTTTTTTGCTCGCATTTATGGATTAGCGACATACACTTATAACGTCGTTTCACATACTGATTTGGAGATTTTATGAAATATATATTAGCAGCGGCTAGCTTGATTTTTGCTGCATCTGCGTTAGCAGATGATCGTCCTGTCGCAGATGCAGAGGTTATTATAGAGTACAAGGAATACTGTAAAGAGATTGCAGACGAAGAAGGGACTGATAAATCAGCGATGGATAAGTTCTTACTAACTTGTATAAACGACGAGCTAGAATCCGAGGGATTTCAACCTATTACCAAGCTACCAAAATAAAAAAACAGCACTTTCTCTGAAGGTGCTTTTTTTTCATGTATACGCGCTCTCTTTATACAATTATTGGACTTTCAGTTTGAGATAATCACTTACATCCTGCACTCCTGGGTTATTCTGACTCTTCAATTTATTTAAGTAGACGGGGACATTAACGGCTTGAGTAAGTTTTGAAGGCTCAAAACTGGCTAGTACATGTTGTAGCTTTGGATCTAAAAACGCGTGTGACGCAATAGGTAGTATCAAACGACTTGGTTCAGCGCAGGCCATTGTAACTGCAACGTCTATTGAAGATGTTCGCAACCTTGCCTTACGCAGTTCAGGATGCAGTTTAGCCAGTTTGTCGTTAACAGAGGGTGACCATTCAATATTAATATCATGAACTTCGCTATTAGATTTACCTTTACTGACAGCTGATTGGTACATACAAAGCGATACTTCAAACAACAAAGCACTGTCAATATCATCCGATTTGACTTGTGAAGTCGTTAACGCAAAATCAATACTGTGTTCATGTAGTTGTCGAGTGATTTGTTGAACCGTGGCAATTTCATGCTGAAAGCTTACGCTATTGAAGTGAGTTAGTAAGTTTGGCTGCAAATTGGAAAAACACAGTAAAAATGCATTATGCGTAGAAGCACAGCTTATGTGCTGACACTCCTCTTGGGCTAACGATTTTCTTGCTTTTGATAATGTATCAGAAAGCTCTTTTGCGAAAGGAATTAGCTTTTCACCTGCAGGTGAAATTTGAATACTATTTCTATTTCGAATAAATAATGCCGTGTTGAAATACTCTTCCAATAATTTAATACGAGCACTAACTGCCGACTGCGTTAAATATAAGTTTTCTGCAGCACGACCAAAATGTCGAGTTTCAGCTACTTCCAAAAAGGTAGTTAAGAATCTAATATCCACAAAAAAACCAGTAATCAATTGATTACTGGTTTATAACGTGGTTTTCACTATGAGTGCAACGCTTAATGTCACACTTTAGCAAAAAGAATGACTTAGACTGAGCTCTCAGAATCGCCGTTTTGCTTGCTCCGAGTCTCAGCCATAAGCTTACTGGCGCGTTTTTTACGCATCAATTCCGCTTTAGTCTGTTCTACTTTGCTCACATCACGCTGCTTTCCTACATTCAGATCTTGATTATCAAGACCGTCACTTTCTTCTTTGCGAAATCTGTAATCTTTACTCATAACACTTAGCCATAAATCCGTAATTTGCATAATAGAAAAATAGCTAAATAAATACAACAAATTATTTCCCCCTTTACGGCAAAAATAATTAATTACTCAACATAACCCTCATTCACGCTAATCGTTAAGGGGTGATAACCAGGTTTCGCCTGCTCAAATGCTTTTTTCGCAAACGCTTTACCATCGGGTGTTTTCGACAACTCACGATATAATGGCTTAACTAGTTTATTACGTCCAATTGTAATCAAATACTCATACAAACGGTCGTATGCCGGTTTGTATTCATTTTTCACTGCGATCATTAACCAACTATGCGCAATCTCATTATTTTTGCTGGCTGTTAAGGAGAATGCAGCATCTAATTCACCTAACTGCTTTTCATTGAGGACGTCGGGCATGTTATTCAAAAAGTACAACCATTGATGCACAGTCCACTCTTGAGTTTGGATCATGTTAGCGCCGTTATTTCCTGCTAACCATTGTTCTCTTGCATTGTCGACGTTCACAAAAGCATCAGACTCTGGCACGGGAGCACCCTCAGGAATACCGGGCTCAAAAATCCATGCATTGATGCGTGCTTTATCCAGCTTATCTGCATATTGGCTTAGCAAGGTATCGTCAAGGTAAGCGATAAATTCGTCAGTCGTAATGCTTTTAAAAGAAAAATATTCGAAATAACTTAAAAGGAACTTATCAAAATTATCACGTCCAATTTTTTGTTCTATTTCACGTAAGAATAACGCGCCTTTTTCATATGGAATATTAGAAAACACATCATCTGGGTTCCTACCACGTAAATCGATTGCCAGAATTTGGTCATCCGGTGTTAATGAGTTTATATCGGCTTGCAAATCTTGATAACCAAGCACGGCTTCCATATTGTACCTGTCTTCACCGTAGACCATTTCCATTATGCGGTAGGTCAAATAAGTAGTGAATCCCTCATTCAGCCACAAATCACGCCATGTTGCATTGGTCACTGTGTTACCTGACCAACTATGTGCTAGTTCGTGAGCGATTAACGATACAAGACTTTTATCACCCGCAATCACGGTTGGCGTAATAAAAGACAATCTTGGATTTTCCATACCACCAAAAGGAAATGAAGGAGGTAAAATTAGCAAGTCATAGCGATCCCAGCTATAAGGACCATACTTATTTTCTGTCGCAATTAGCATACTTTCGGTATCTTCAAACTCAGCGGCAGCGGCGTCCAATAGAGCGGGTTCAGCATACACACCCGTGCGCTCACCTATTGCTTTAAATTGCAGATCGCCAATAGCCAGAGCAATCAAATACGAAGGGATCGGTTGCGGCATATTAAATTCGTAGACGCCATCGCGTTCAGTATCAGGATCATTTGACGCACTCATGACAGCTAACAACTCTTTGGGTGTTCTAATCGTTGCAGTATAGGTAACTCGGACCTGAGGTGAATCTTGCAAGGGAATAAAGCTTCTTGCATGCACTGCTTGCGCCTGAGTAAACAAAAATGGATGCTTCTTGCCAGCTGTTTGCGCTGGTGTTAGCCACTGTGCACCCGACGCTGATGGTGATGTCTCATAATTTATAGTAAGTGTGTCAACTCCTTTTGGCAGACTAATATGCAACGCTGCACCTAAATTTTCATCTGCAGCTTTTAACTCAAAAGAAACGTCATTCCCCTGGCTTGTGACGCTAAGAATATCCAAATCACGAGTATCCAATACCAGTTTATCTGCATTCTCTTTTTGACGTTTTACCGTCACTTGCACGCTACCAATGAGCTTTTGAGAACTAAAATCAGCGGTTAAATCAAGATTTAGGTGCGTTACCAACACTTCATTTGGATTGGCATAAGAGTGGTAATCTTTACTGACATCAATTACAGAACTCGTTGCCATCGCGTTTTGCGTACTTTGTTCAACTATATTCTCGGTAATATTCGAAGACGCGTCCTCAACCGGAGAGCAAGCTACCAAAGAAATAGCTAAGGTTAACGCACTTAGTCTAAAAAAGTTTTTCATTTAATTTTTCCATCTCTATGTTTTGAATTGTTATTAATTTTTTGTTTTTTCAAAAGCTGGTTATTATTTATTATCTAGTATAAATGATTGCAACTACCCAAGTTTGACATAAAACGAGGTTCAAAAAAATAGCACCCTTTTATTCGCGTGAATTACGGCTACTTTTCGATATTCTATGCCTGCTAATCAGCAATACGAGTTTGGCTAATAATAGTGGTAAGTCCCCATATAAAATTAGTTACCGCGATCAATACCTAAGAATCAAATCTTTTAGCTGAAAGCCTAGACCAATTAATAGCACAATATTAACGATAAATAGATATATCGCGTGCTCCCTCACTGGCGCACTATCAGCATAGAGGATCAAGTTTTTAAAAACAAAATAGTGTCCAAAGGTAGCACACGTGCATTACATTACTGATACTATCAACTTATTTCCTGTAGCATATTGTTGAGTATTAAAAGTCCAAAAATGAAATTTAATGTACCATTCATAGTAAAAATAAGTGTGTCATGGGTGCTGTTATTTCTGTGTCCATTAGAACTAAGTAATGCCGTTGCCTTAATTCAACCAGCTTCTGCAAACTCATATTCACTCAATATAGAATCACAGCATGCAAACGTAGCCGTAGCCTCAAATTTTATCAAACCGATGCAGCAGCTCAAAGCTCAATTTGAAGCAAATACTGCGCACACAATAGGTGTTTCTTACAGCTCATCCGGAAAACTTTTTGCTCAAATTATCAATGGCGCTCCATTCGATGTTTTTCTGTCTGCAGATCAAGTTAAGCCGAACGAACTGATTAAGCGAGGAAAAGCGAGCCCGCATAAACGCTTTACTTATGCGCAGGGCGCACTCATTTTGTGGTCATCTAAAACTTTATTAGTCAATAACTCACCCGACGTTTTATATGATAATAAATTTAGAAAAGTGGCGCTTGCGAATCCCAAATTTGCACCATATGGTCAAGCAGCAGTTGATGTTTTAAATCATCTAGTGTTACTTGAACAGACCCAGCCAAAATGGGTAATGGGAGAAAGTATTTCTCAAACTTATCAATTCGTTGCAACCGGCAACGCAGATATTGGATTTATTTCTTTTTCACAAAAACCAGACCATGGTTCATATTGGCTGATCCCTGCAGATTTTTACAAGCCAATAAAACAAGACGCTGTTTTATTACAAAATGCTGAAACGAACGCTGCTGCATTCGCTTTCTTTCAATTTTTGAAAAGTAATGAAGCCAAAATTATCATACAATCGCACCATTATAACGTTGATTAGATTTTGCACGAAGCAAATGACGCTGGATTGCTAACAAGGAACTTGCATGGGACTGACCGATTCTGACATTAATGCTATTTGGCTAACAATACAGCTCGCATTTACCGTCACCATTATTTTGTTGATTATAGGTACGCCGATAGCCATTTGGTTGGCAAAAACAAAATCTTGGCTGCGAGGACCAATCAACGCAATCGTCGCCTTGCCGTTAGTTTTGCCCCCAACTGTTTTAGGTTTCTATCTGCTAATAGCAATGGGTCCAAATGGTCCTATCGGGCAGCTTACTGAGCAACTTGGTTTAGGCCTGCTGCCATTTACTTTTTGGGGTTTAGTTATTGGTTCATTATTTTATTCATTACCGTTTGTAGTGCAGCCCATTCAAAATGCGGTAGAAGCTATTGGTCAAAAGCCATTAGAGGCTGCCGCCACCCTTCATTCTAAACCTATGGATACGTTCTTTCATGTAATTCTACCCCTTGCGAAACCTGGCTTTATCAGCGCTACTATATTAGGTTTTGCTCACACTGTAGGTGAATTTGGGATTGTATTGATGATAGGAGGCAATATACCCATGGAAACCAAAGTTGTTTCAATTCAGATATATGATCAGGTTGAAGCGCTGGAATACGCTGGCGCCCATCGCTTATCCGCCATCATGCTCGGCTTTTCGTTCATCGCCCTTTTACTGCTGTATAGCTTTCAGAAACGCGGTCTTGCTAACAAGTTTAGAATTGGACGCTAATTATGATTAAAGTTAACAGTAAGTCGTCTAGCATTGTTGCTAATTTACGGACCAGTTTACGCAGCGATTCTCAAGTATTTGAACTTGAGGTAAAAAGCAAATTTCCAATTACCGGCATCACCGCAATTTTAGGTGAATCAGGTAGTGGAAAAACCACGTTACTTAGATGTATTGCAGGGCTAGAAAATAATGTTAAAGGTCTATTGGAAATAGGGGAAACAACTTGGCTTGATGATAAGCATTGTGTCCCTACTTATGAGCGTGAAATTGGATATGTTTTTCAAGATGCTAGATTATTTGACCATTTAAATGTACACGGTAACTTACAATTTGCAGTAAAGCGTAGCCATGAGAAAGTTAAGAAAGTATTTTTTGAAGAAGTAGTCAGTGCCTTAGATATTGGCCACTTAATGAAGCACAAACCAGACCAATTATCGGGCGGAGAAAAACAACGCATAGCTATTGCGCGTGCTTTGTTAATAAAACCAAAAATGCTGATCATGGATGAACCACTCGCTTCACTCGATAATGCGCGCAAGCAGGAAGTATTGCCCTATTTAGCCGCACTTCAAAATAGGTTTAATTTACCGATGCTCTATGTAAGCCACTCAACGGATGAAGTTTGCAGATTAGCTGACCATGTAATTGTCCTTCATCAAGGCAAAGTGGTGATCCAAGGAAGCATAAATGAAGTGTTTTCCAGCGCTCGGTTACCTCACGTTTACCAGCGGGAAACGAGCACCATTATTAAAGCACAAATCACTGAAAAAAATGAACGCTGGCATTTGGTAAAAGCAGAATTTGATGGCAACATGATTTGGTTGCAAGATCATAATCAATCTATCGGCGGAACGGTCAGACTAAGGATTATTGCGAGTGATGTGAGTTTGTCACTCAATAATGAGAAGGAAAGTACTATTTTGAATCGACTGGAAGGACGTATTGCCAGTATTCAAATGGATAGTAGAGGATCAACCGCTCTTGTTACCATTGACTTGATGAACACAGAAATTGTAGCTCAAGTCACTCGTAAGTCGATTGATGATTTGTTCCTTATGGTGGGAATGAAAATTTGGACACAAATAAAGTCAGTGGCTATTTTGGGGTAATAGCAACTCGCTTTACGCCCTTTCTACCTGCAAGAATTAAGTATTTGGTTATTTATCTTTACTATGTTGTTGAACCTTCGCAGCATTTATTTTTAGTGAAGCTGTTGCTAAGCTTACTTCAAAGAAAAATGCGATGAGTCCCCCAGTCAAAAACAAGATGCTGATCATGAAGGTAACTAATATAGCCGTGTCTAACTTATTAATAATTAAGCCATTAATCATCAATAAAATAACGTCAAAACAAATAACAAGAGCGGAAGCAATTAGGAAATTTATCGACCAATTAGCCAGCCTCATGCGTTTGTTTAGTGTGCGAATTTCGAGTCGAGCTTTACCATCAATACACGAAGGTTGCTCTCGGGCTAAGGTTTCAAACCAACGCGCTCGGTCAATTACTCGACCTACGCGGCCAGTCGCAACATTAACCAACGTACCGATACCCACAATTAGGAAAATCGGCGCTAAGGCCAATTGAATAATTTCTACAGCAGAGGGGACTAAAACAGGTTCCACATTGTACTCTTTTTTTGTTATCGCTGGCTGATGAGTGGTTGCTATAAATATAATCTGAGGAAGTGTTAATTGGTCGGTGTGATAGGATTCGAACCTACGACCCCTTCACCCCCAGCGAAGTGCGCTACCAAGCTGCGCCACACACCGACCGAAGCGTGTATTATATTGATTACATTATATAATTCCACCGTTATTTTGTTTTTATCATAATTTTGCAGTATTTATGTATTGTCAAACTCAGCTTTCACCTGTAAAAGTATGATTTTTAGTCATAAGTATTGTATATGGAAGTTTTAGACCTTCATCAATTGCACACACCGCCCGCACTAATCGAGCAACAAAACCAAATACTGTTTGCAAAAGTGGCGACTGACTTAATCGATAAGGGCTACAGTATTCAGCCATTTGCGTTACCGATGGACTTATCTAGTAACTTGGTCAAACAAGTCTCATCAATGTCGCAACAAGTTTTTGTGGAAGCTGGGATTGGCCGTTTAAATAAACATATGCAAAACGATTTTGTCAGACGCGATGAAATTTGTTGGATATCCGGTGACAGCGAGGCTGGCGCGCAATGGCTCGAGTGGGCCAACACACTTCAAACCTATTTAAACCAACATTTGTTTTTAGGTTTGTTCTCATTCGAGAGTCATTTTTCCCACTATGCGGCAGGCTCATTTTACAAGCGGCATTTAGATGCGTTTAAAGGACAAGCTAACCGTGTTTTATCTGTGGTAGCCTACTTAAACCCTAACTGGCAAATTGGGGACGGTGGTGAATTAGTACTTTATCAGGATGAATTTGATGCACAAGGAATAAGAGTCATTCCGGCTCTTGGCACGCTGGCTATATTTTTAAGTGAAGACTTTCCTCATGAGGTATTACCAGCAAAACGTGACCGTTACTCAATTGCCGGTTGGTACAGAATTAATGCAAGCTCAGCGGATCGCGTTGATCCACCGAGATAAATTATTCCCTTTCAGTCTTATCGTCAGAACTAATACGACTGGCAATTGCACCTGTTTGGCCTTTATACTTGGCGTCAACTCTGGCATTGTAGGGCTTTTCAGCGCTACCACTGAGAACCTCAAAACTAATGGCTCCTATTTTCATTTTTGGTTTTAGCGCCAATGGCAATTTTCCGCTATTAAAAAATTCGAGCACAATTTGACCTGACCACCCCGGATCAATTCGATGTGCAGTGACGTGTATCATTAGGCCTAATCGGGCTAACGAAGAGCGACCATCCAACCAGCCTACAATGTTGTCCGGTAGGGTAATTGATTCATGCGTAACAGCAATAGCGAGTTCGCCTGGGTGCAAATAAAACGAATCGTTTTCACCTATCGTTATCTCATCACTCATTACTGAATCAAGCGCTTTTTGTACACTTCCTTTTTCACCGCTCAAATCAATATATGGCGCAGCGTGGTCTTGGAACACCCTAAATTTATTACTCAAGCGGACATCGACTGTCAGGCCGCTAATTTGATCATAGTCAGGTGTCGGGTCAATTTTGATTTTCCCTTCTTGAATATGCTGGTAAATATCCTTGTCACATAAACGCATGCTGTGTTTCCCCAACCTATATTGTCGAACGCTATCAATCGCAGTAACGCATTATGATCGCAGTTGGCGCAGGTTGCAACAGACTATTGCTCGCGCCTACGCTTACAACTAGCTTTTATTAACAACCTGTATATTGACACCATTTTTACCCTCTTCTGTGGTGTTATCTCGGGTAAGTTGATGAGACTGCAACGTGGTACCGACTTTTATCGAAACCTTGCGAGCAATGCTTTGATAAATTAACGTAACATTACTCTCGGGCAAAGCGTTAACGACTGGTTTTCCATTATCAGCATGTTCCCGAATGTCATTGCTTAAAGGAAGTTCCCCCAACACCTCTGTGCCGTGTTGCTCAGCTAGTGTTATTGAACCACCTTGGGAAAATGGGTATGACTTTTCACCACATTTACATTCGAAATAACTCATATTTTCAACAATACCGAGTACCGGAATGTCTAACTTTTCAAACATTGCGATGCCCTTTTTCGCGTCCGCCGTCGCAATGGTTTGTGGTGTGGTAACAATGACGGCCGCCGACAAGGGTACTTGCTGGGCTAAGGTTATATGAATGTCGCCTGTACCAGGTGGCAAATCAACAATTAAGTAGTCAAGCAAAGGCCATTTTGTCTCATAAATTAATTGTTTGAGCGCTTTTGTTGCCATAGGACCACGCCAGATTGAGGCACTTTCATTATCAACAAGATATCCTATTGAATTTGCCGCAATCCCCTCAACCATCAATGGAAACATGGTCCGGTTATCTTTACTATCTGGGTGTGCTTGAGGATTACCTAGCATGATAGGAACAGAGGGACCATAAATATCGGCGTCCAAGATGCCAACTCGAGCGCCCTCTTTTTGCAATGCATAAGCTAAATTAACGCTTGTTGCTGACTTCCCCACCCCCCCCTTACCTGAAGATACGGCAATAACATTTTTCACGTTCGGAATCGGCGCAACTTTTGCCAGCGTAATTGGAACATTAAATGAAATCTCTATGCTACAACTTGCCATATTGGGTAATTTTTTCCGCAAGGACGTTTTCAAATTTTCAAGCGTACTCTTTACGGTGAAACCCAAAGTAATTTCGATAATCTGCTTTTTGCCTGATTCATATTTTTCAATATTACCTAGGGCCACTATTCCATCTATTTTTGCTGACTCACGGTCAACTGCATAAAAATCGGCTATCGCTTGTTCAATATCATCAATTCTTTCTTGTTTGCTTTTCGAAAAAAACACTTTTTGCTCCTTAAACGCAGTAAAACTACCAATTACGTAATGCAAATTAGCATTGTTTGGGCTACCATCTACGCATATTGTTAATTTTGTGAAACTGACTAAAAATCATCTATGTCTACTACTTCAGAACAACCTGCTTCAAAGCGTCGAATTCTAACTACTAGTGCCCTGCCATATGCTAATGGCTCTATTCATTTGGGGCACCTATTAGAACACATACAAACCGACATTTGGACTCGTTTCCAGCGCATGCGCGGTCACGAGTGTTACAGCGTATGTGCAGATGATGCGCATGGTACACCTGTAATGCTAAAAGCCCAAGAGCTGGGTATAACACCAGAACAAATGGTTGAGCAAACGCGCACTGAACACCATCAGGACTTGACCGATTTTCATGTGGATTACAATAACTATTATGTGACTCATTCGGCAGAAAACAAGGAACTATGCGAATTAGTATATAACCGATTGGACGCTTCAGGTTACATCAGCAAACGTATCATTAGTCAGTTGTACGACCCTGAAAAACAAATGTTTTTACCTGATCGTTTTATTAAAGGTGACTGCCCCAGTTGCGGCGCTGTAAACCAAAATGGTGATAACTGTGATGCATGCGGTGCAACTTATGACCCGACGGAAGTAAAAAACCCTCGTTCGGTAGTATCCGGTGCGACACCTGTATTAAAAGATTCTGAACATTACTTTTTTGATTTACCCAAGTTTGAAGAAATGTTGAAAGGCTGGATCCGCTCTGGTGCTATTCAAAATGAAATGGCAAACAAACTTGAAGAGTGGTTCGAAAAAGGTCTGCAACAGTGGGATATTAGCCGCGATGCGCCCTATTTTGGCTTCGAGATACCCAATGCACCAGGTAAGTTTTTTTACGTTTGGGTAGATGCACCGGTTGGCTATATGGCTAGCTTTAAGAATTTCTGTAACGCAAACGGTATTGATGACGCTCCTTTCTGGGAGCAAGAAACTGACACCGAGCTATATCATTTTATCGGTAAAGACATTGCCTACTTCCATTGTTTATTTTGGCCGGCCATGCTTGATGGTGCCGGGTTCAGAAAACCTACAGGCGTCAATATTCACGGGTTTGTCACGGTAAACGGAGCTAAGATGTCTAAATCGACAGGCACTTTTATTAAAGCCAGAACCTATTTAGACCATTTGAATCCAGAATATTTACGTTATTATTTCGCATCAAAATTGAATGATTCAGTGGCTGACATTGACTTAAATTTTGAAGATTTTGTATTAAAAGTTAATTCAGACCTAGTCGGCAAAGTGGTTAATATTGCCAGTCGCTGCGCGGGCTTTATCACCAAACGTTACGATGGTAAATTATCTAACAACGTCGAAGCTCCTGAATTGTTGGCTGAATTTCAAAATGCGAGTGAGACTATTGCAGCTTATATTGAAGCTCGCCACTACAACAAAGCCATTCGTGACATTATGGCCCTTGCTGACAAAGCAAATCAATATATCGACGGACAAGCTCCTTGGGTAACGGTGAAAGACGAGTCCAAACAAACATTCACGCACGATGTATGTTCAATGGGTATCCATCTATTTAGAATATTGGTGGTGTATCTCACGCCAGTGATACCAAAACTTTCAGAGCAAGCACAAGCTTTCCTAAATGATGAGTTTACTTGGGCAAGCGCACAAGAAGTTAAACTAGGTCACCCTATCAATAAATTCAAAGCGCTGTTGCAGAGGGTTGAAATGGACAAAGTAAATGCCATTATCGACGACTCGAAAGGTAGCTTGGGTTTACCAAAAGCTGACGAAGCTAAAAGCGACAATAAGAAAAAAGTGAAAGAAACGAATGTGGATGTGCTTAAAGACGATGGTTTGACGCCTTTAGAGCGCGATCCTATTGCTGAAACAATTAGTTTTGAGGATTTCGCAAAGATCGATTTGCGCGTTGCACTGATCTCGAAAGCTGAACATGTTGAAAAAGCCGACAAACTGCTTCGTTTGGAACTAGATTTAGGTGGCGATAAAAAACAGGTGTTTGCAGGCATCAAGTCTGCTTATAAGCCGGAAGAACTGGTTGGTAAAATGACCGTAATGGTGGCCAACTTAGCCCCCAGAAAAATGCGTTTTGGTATGTCAGAAGGTATGGTTTTGGCTGCTGGGCCAGGTGGCAGCGATTTGTTTATTCTTGAGCCGCATGATGGTGCGCAGCCAGGTATGAAGATTAAATAGAAAAAACGAATTAAAGCAAACTAAAAAGACCGGCTTTTGCCGGTCTTTTTTTGCCTAAAGGCTAACTAAATTTGAATGACTACCTCACTTTTCTTAGCCTTCGTTTATAAAAACTGCTGTCAGGACACCTGCCAGCCTAGCTTCACTTCTCAATGCAGATAGAACGCACGAAGCAAATGTAGTTGCTCATATTTAATCGCTTCCCCTAAAGCCTCATAAACCGGCTTCAGGCGCTCACTGCCATGCGCTTCGAATGCGGCAATTCCGTCTTGGACTTGCTCTGCAGTTAACTGAGCTTCGTCTATAAGGCGTTCAGGCTTGGTTAATTTATTGCCTAGTTGGGCATACTTGTATAAATGGTTATAAATAGTATTGTCTTTTACCTTTAACAGGCGCGACAGGTCTGCCACTGAACTACCATTTTCAAACTGCTCAGCGACCTCCTTCGTTTTGCTGCTGACACTTGTCGATTTTGACATTTCTTTTTTCACTTGTGCACTCGCATTTTGCATATTAGGCACTTCTTGCAACTCATGCTGAACACAAAAATCGACAATGATTGATAAAAACAAGTCTGCATATTTAAGCAACTTTGCGCTGCCTACACCATGAATTTTTAACATACTGGATTCAGTATGGGGCAGATAGTAGGCCATTTCTTGTAGGCTTCGGTCGGAAAAAACAGCATAGGGAGGAACATTAGCCAGATCTGCACTCTTTTTCCGTTCAGTTTTAAGTAATGTGACTAACTTCGTGTTACCAATAACATCTGATTTTAATGCTGTCTGACGTTTTTCTGGCGTTGCTTGCTGCAACATAGCATAAAAAGGCACTTTGCCTTTTAGCACATCCGCCGCTAATTCAGTCAACTTTAAGCCGCCAAACTGCTCTTCTTGTTGGAGTAACTTCTTCTGAATAAGCTGTCGCGATAATGTCATCCACTGTTTTTTATTTAATTCGTTACCAATATCATAAGTTGATAATAGATTATGTTGGTTTTGCAATACTTTTTCAGCGTTTGAACCCCGCAGTACATCAATAATGTGTCCGGCACCGAAACGCTGACCTGTCCTGTGAACGCAGGATAGAAACTTTTGTGCTGGTACAGTCAGATCAGACTTTTGTTTATCATCAGTCAAGCAATTATCGCACTTCACACAGGTTTCGCTGACCTCAGGCTCACCAAAATACTGGAGCAAGGGAACCCGTCGGCAATCTTCCGTTTCGGCTAAAGCGAGCATTTGGTTTAGGTGCATGGTCGCAAGTCGTTTTTCATGTTCGTTATTCATTTGGTCGATAAAAAATCTAATTTTACCGGTATCACCGTAACCAAACAGTAATAAGCAATCAGCATCTTGTCCATCACGGCCCGCGCGACCAATTTGTTGATAATAGCTCTCAATATTTTTGGGTAAATCATAGTGCACAACATAGCGTACATCCGGTTTATTGATACCCATACCGAAAGCAATCGTGGCGACAATGATATCCACATCATCGCGCACAAATTTTTCCTGATTAGTGGCTCGTTTTTGGCTATTTAAACCAGCGTGGTAAGGCAGTACAGAATATCCATCGTGGTTAAGTTTCGCCGTCAATTCATCGACACTAGAGCGTGATTGGCAATAAACAATTCCTGATTGCGTTGCATGTTTCTCTATAAAATCCTTTGTTTGTTGGTATGCCGACTCTTTGGGTGCAACTTCAAGATATAAATTTGGACGGTCAAAACTCGCAATAAACTCACTATCCTCAGTGATGTTAAGCTGACGTTTAATATCTTCTCGAACCCTCGGTGTTGCAGTTGCAGTCAGAGCGATTGTGACCGCTTCAGGAAAACATGAGACAAGACGATCTAATTGACGATATTCAGGTCGAAACTCATGCCCCCATTCCGAAATACAATGCGCTTCATCAATAGCAATACAAGGTACATTGATACTTTGCAATAGGTTAAGAATACTAGGTTGAAGGGCTGTTTCGGGCGCCAAGAATAAAAGTTTACACTGGCCGTTTTTGAGCCCTTCCAGATTATGTTTATATTCATCAGTGCTTAATGAACTATTTAACACCACAGCAGGAATATCGAGCTCGACCAATTGCCTAACTTGGTCTTGCATTAATGAAATTAAAGGTGAAATAACAATGGTTACACCATCAAATACCATCGCCGGAATTTGGTAGCATAATGACTTACCTCCGCCTGTAGGCATAATTGCTAAGGTATTGCGTTGTTCAAGCACACTTTCAATAATATCTTGCTGAGTAGAGCGGAAGTGATCAAATCCAAATACATTTTTGAGAATTTGTTGGGCGTTTTCCAATCTAGAAACATTCGTGGGTAACTTCATGCGCAAAAAATTGTCCATGGTGGGTAATAAAGATACGATTTCCAACAATGGTATTCGCAATATGAATTAATAATGAGTTAATTTGATGAGCTCAATGACACAACTTTTTTAGAAACTGCTGCTTGTGAATGTCCAACTCTTGCGCTAGCAGCTGAAAAACGCGGTTTTTTGACCTTCCATTTAGGCTTAATTGTAGATAATGGTATTTCTCGTTTTCTTGCAACTAGAATATACATAGACGAAAACGCCGGTAAGTAGCGCTTACAAAAAAGTTGCAACCTTGACCCTGATAAGAATCGTTTATTAGCAAACAATGATGAATACATTACATTCTCCTGTTCTACAATTTCAAAACCTAGAAGCTGTAACCAATCTTTAATTCGTGCACAGGTAAAAAATCGGCCTCGATGAAGCATGTTTTCTTTGTTTATCGGCAAGTACTTTAGCACACCCGCTAAACTATAAGGGTTAAACCCAGCTATAATCAACTGGCCATTAGCCGTAATTGCGCGATTAACTTCGCGCAATATTTGGTGTGGGTCTTGTGCAAAATCTAGTTCCGCAGCCAATAAAAAAGCGTCAACTGAATTTTGTTGTAATGGCAGCTCTCTAGAAATCCCACGCACATTGGTTTTTTCGTGAGCCATGTCAGTTATATTTACGACGTGCTTTATTGGACAGTTTGGAATATTGATATCACTACTTAAACTACCCAATCTTACAAAATGATAACCAAATATCCTTTCAACGATTGGCGCACAAGCATTTTCGAGCTCAACTCGAATTTGTTCGCCTTGGCTTAGCGCCTTCCAACTATTAGGGTATGGCGGCTTTGTATCACTTAGCGCTGAACGCATCACGAAAGATTTACTTCCCTTAAATATAGTAAAATAGGAGTAACCAAGGTTATAGTGAACGCGCATCGATATGCAAGCGTAATAAGATTAAATTGCGAGATACTGCATCATATTACCAAACAAAGTTGCGGATCGCAGTAAACCGAACCCTGAAACGATAAGTGGAAAACGAGTTTATATGAATAACATTTTTGCCATTTCGGCTTTTTCTGATAATTATATCTGGTGTGTACATGACAGCAAACATGCGATAGTTGTTGACCCTGGTGATGCGGAACCGGTAATTAGAACACTTAAGGAGAAACAATTAATCCTTACATCGATCCTAATAACCCACCATCATCACGATCATACCGGCGGAATTAAAAAGCTAGTAAGCGCGTATCCTGACGTTAAAGTTTATGGTCCAAAGAATCCTAAAATTGAAGGTATTGATCTGCGTTTATCAGAAGGCGAAAGCCTTTCCTTATCAAATCCACAGCTCGACCTTAATATATTGGAAACCCCCGGTCACACCTTGGATCATATTGTATTTTACAACAAAGAACTGATGTTCTGCGGTGATACTTTGTTTTCAGCTGGCTGCGGCCGTATGTTTGAGGGAACACCCGAGGTGTTTTATCATTCACTGCAAAAACTAGCACGTCTGCCAGAACAAACAAAGGTGTATTGTACGCATGAGTATACCTTGGCAAATCTCGCTTTCGCTGCGCACGTAGACCCTGAAAATAAGGTGTTACACGATTATCAAAACTGGGCTAATACACAGCGAGAAAGTAACAAAATCACGCTACCCAGCAGCATTGGAGAGCAGAAAAAAATAAACCCATTTCTTCGCTGTGCCAATAAACAAATAAAACAAAACATTCAAAATATCATGAACTTATCGGCAAATTCTGAAGTCGACGTTTTCGCAGCACTAAGGAGCTGTAAGGACCATTTTTAATTAAAGGCTAATTTTGCTATAATTACAGGTCGCAAAAAATGAAACCGCCTCAGATATGAGCACACCTATGCTTAATCAACATAATAAAAACACATTAAAAAATAATGTAGTGCGCAACTAAAGAATTGGGAATAAATGAAATATATTACAGCTTTTTTGCTTCCGCTCATATTGAGTGGTTGCGTATTAACAGAGCAAAATACAACCCAACAACAGATTTCTGAGGCGATAATACCAGCACACGATGAACTTACCTGTGCTGTTTCTAATGAGCTTGGTCCAGAGCTATGTGAAGCCTCCAATGAAGGGGTTTTATCAGTTATTCACCCCGCTGAGCCCATTGAGCTCAACCTCAATGAGGAAACGGTGGCAGCACCGATAAAAATCACCGACAGTTGGGACCGGGTTAGAAAGGGCTTTACTTTTGCTGTCCCAGATAAGAAGCGGGTAACGAATCAAAAAAATTGGTACTTGAGCCATCCTTCTTACATGAAGCGAGTTTCAAAACGCGCTGAACCGTTTTTATACTATATTGTTGAAGAATTAGAAAAAGCAGGAATGCCTACAGAGCTTGCGCTATTGCCTATCGTAGAAAGTGCATTTGACCCATTCGCCTATTCTCATGGTCGAGCAGCCGGCATGTGGCAGTTCATTCCAAGCACAGGTAAAAGTTTTGATATGAAGCAAACATGGTGGTATGACGGCCGTCGTGATGTTGTTGCATCGACCGCAGGCGCTATAAAGTACCTTCAACGCTTACATGAGTTGTTTGACGGCGATTGGCTGCATGCTCTAGCTGCCTATAACAGTGGTGAGGGACGTGTTATGCGCTCTATTCGAAAGAATAAACGTCAGGGTAAACCAACCGATTTTTGGTCGCTCGACTTGCCTAGAGAAACACGTGCATACGTACCAAAATTATTAGCACTCGCCGACATATTAGCTAATAAAGAGTCTTACGCATTTGAATGGCCGACTATTAATAATCAACAGGTTATTGAAATTGTTGATGTAGGCTCACAAATAGATTTAGCCGTTGCTGCTAAAAAAGCAGGACTAACCACTAAAGAATTGCATGCGTTAAACCCTGGTTATAATCGTTGGGCCACCGATCCTGATGGTCCTCATAGACTCGTTGTGCCTCGTCGTCTTGTTGACCGATTTATCTCAGCATTGGCTGAAACAGATAAAAAAGACCGGTTAAATTGGGTTCGTCATAAAGTAAAGCCGGGGGAAAGTTTGGGCTTAATAGCTAATAAATATAATACAACAATTGATGTCATTCACAGCATTAATGGCATGAAAAACAACGTAATATATGCCAATGACTTTTTGTTGGTGCCGATTGCATTAAAGAGTATGGAAGAATATTCACTTTCAGCTGATCAGCGACTCGCTCGCACGCAAGCCGAAAAGAAAGGAGCATATCAGCTAACCCATAAAATTAAGAGTGGAGATACTTTTTGGGATCTATCACGATCTTATAAAGTCTCAATACGAGACTTAGCAAAATGGAACGGTATGGCGCCGCGCGATCCACTAAAGCCTGGCAAAGAATTAGTCGTTTGGGTTAATCAGATGTCTGAACAGCAAACTGACAACAGCATTATGCGGACATTAACTTACACAGTCCGCAATGGGGATTCACTGTCTCGAATAGCAGATAGGTTTAATGTTAAAATCAGTGATATAACAAAGTGGAATAGTTTGAATGGTGAACGCTACTTGCAGCCTGGTCAAAAGTTGACATTATACGTTGATGTGACTCGTACCTAGTTTAAAGCAAGAACTTGAAAGTAGGAGCAACTAAGACTAGCAATAACTTGATGTAGTCACCAAATAAGTAAAAAAGAAGATGATTTAAAAGAGCGTATTGCTCAAAATACGCCCTATTTTACAATCTTACGCCTTCCTCCAAGTGGTTCCAGAAGGATTATCCTCAAGCACAACTCCCATTTCATTTAAACCATCGCGAGCCGCATCAGCCAGAGGCCAGTCTTTATTCGCACGGGCTGTATCTCGTTGCTCTATTAACGATTGAACTTTAGCAGAAAAGTCATCACCAACGTGGTCTTTACCCGATACATTTCCTTGCAAATAGCTAGATGGATCCATTTGTAAAATACCCAAAATAGAACCTAGCTTTTTCAATATACCGGCAAGGTCATTGGCTACATCCGGGTGCTTGGCTTTATTTACGTCTTTGGCAACATCAAACAGGACAGAAAATGCAATTGGCATATTAAAATCATCATTCATTGCGGTTTCAAATCGAGCTAAATATCCTCCCTTCGATAGATCTACATGCATGTTTGGGGTTGTCTCGCGCAATGAAGTATATAATCTCTCTAGTCCTGCTTTTGCTTGTGAAATACTGTCCTGAGAATAGCTTAATTGACTGCGATAATGAGCAGACATTAAGAAAAACCGTAAGGTTTCAGGATCATGTACTTTTAACACATCGCGTAACGTGAAGAAATTCCCCAATGATTTGGACATTTTAACATCGTCAACCTGCACCATTCCGGCGTGCATCCAGGTATTTACATAGGGCGTATCAAACGCACAGCATGACTGCGCAATTTCGTTCTCATGGTGTGGAAACATCAAATCTGAGCCCCCACCGTGGATATCAAAATGTTCGCCTAAGTGCTTATAGTTCATTGCAGAACATTCAATATGCCAACCCGGACGACCATCACCCCATGGTGATGCCCAACTCGGCTCATCCGGTTTCGCGGACTTCCATAACACAAAATCCAGTGGATCATCTTTATCGCTTGTCGTCTGAACACGAGCACCAACGTTTAGCTGTGACAAGTCTTGCTTGCTTAAGCGACCATATTGCTCATATGAACTAACATCAAACAACACGTCTCCCGATGGTGCTTGATAAGCATATTTTTTATCGACTAAACGTTGAATGACATCCACTATTTCGTCCATATGTTCAGTAACACGTGGCTCGATATCAGGCTCTAATAAGTTTATTGATGCAAAGTCTTCGTGCATCATGCCGATAGTACGTTCTGTTAACTGGTCCGGCGTTTCGTTGTTAGCAATGGCACGCTGAATGATTTTATCATCAACATCAGTAATGTTTCGCACATAATTAACATCATACCCGGCATGGCGAAGGTATCGAACCATAATATCAAAGCTCAGATAAGTTCGAGCATGACCCATATGACAGAGATCATACACGGTAATTCCGCACACATATAAGCCTACCTTATTCTCTACTATTGGAGTAAATGGCTCTTTTTTGCGCGTTAAAGTGTTGTAAATCTGTAGCATTTTTTGTGCTTGCCTCATGGTTCTGTTAATTAGTTTTTCTATGTAAGAACGGTAAAATCGGTCGAATTCTAGCATCGACACCACAAATGTGAACCGCTTTTATGAATAATGCAGTAAAAACATCAGCATCTCATTGGTCTTATAGGTATTTTACGCTACCATTACGACAATTAAGTAACTTGTTTTTCGCCTCTATTTATACAAAGCAAAAAACAGGGCAATACATCAATTTTTTACAGGACAACACAATGGTTATTTTAAAAACAAATCACGGCGACATCAAGTTAGCTATGTTTGCAGACGCTGCTCCAAAAACAGTCGCAAACTTTTTAAGCTATGTTGAAGACGGCTTTTACAACGGAACGGTGTTTCATCGTGTTATCAGTAACTTTATGGTTCAAGGCGGCGGTTTTGAACCTGGTCTTGAACAGAAAACACCAAAAGACCCTATTGAAAACGAAGCTGACAATGGTAAAAGTAATAAAATAGGTACCCTTGCAATGGCTCGCACTAGTGACCCACATTCAGCAACGGCTCAGTTTTTCATTAACGTAAAAGATAATAACTTTTTGGACTTTACCGCAGCTAATTCACAAGGCTACGGTTATTGTGTATTTGCCGAAGTTGTTGAAGGCATGGACGTTGTTGAAAAAATCAAAGGTGTAACTACGGGTAATATGGGTATGCATCAAGACGTACCACTTGAAGATGTAGTGCTATTATCAGCTGAAATTGTTGAATAATATAAACCTAAATCATTAGGTTTATAACAATATGTCTGTCACCTATTTTATCTCCGATCTGCATTTAAGCGCAGATCGGATGGATATTAGTAACTGCCTATTTCGCTTTCTGCAAACTGAAGCACTCGATGCTGATGCGCTTTATATTTTAGGCGACTTGTTTGAGGTATGGATAGGTGACGACGATATAACGCCATTCTCTGAAAGTATTGCCAGCGCATTGAAAACACTGAGTGCAACAGTGCCCATCTACTTTATTCATGGCAATCGAGACTTTGCTATTCGTCAATCCTTTGCAGTAAGATCGGGCATGACTATTCTCCCTGAGCAGCATGTCATCGATCTGTATGGCCGCAGAGCGTTGCTGATGCATGGTGACGAGCTTTGTACTCGCGATATTCAATATCAAAAATTTCGTAAAAAATCTCGCAGTTGGTGGTGGCCAAGGCTTATGCTGTTACTACCTTTAAAAACGCGCCAAAAACTCGCCAATAACGGACGTCAAATAAGCAAAAAAAATCAAAAACAACTTACCGCTGAGATTATGGACGTTACGCAAAGTGAAGTTGAGTTAGCAATGCAGCACCATGGCGTTGATTTGCTAATACATGGACATACACACCGTCCAAATGTCCATACATTCACGTTTGATAACAGGCTGATGAAACGCATTGTATTGGGTGATTGGTATGATCAAGGCAGTATCCTCATTGCTGATAAACAACATTTATCTTTGGAAAATCGGGTTTTCTAATTATTCGTCATAGTCTATGTTCAATTATTACCTTACTCACCTATAAAACACTTATTGAAAACACTTATTTTAATGCTAATTCTAGTATTTATCTTACTGTAAATTATGAAAGCGTTTGTAAAGTAAGCGATTCCTTTCTATCATCCTTCATCAATTCGTTACATTGATGTATTTGTGTCGCGCTCAAACGGCTGTTAGCGCTGAACTCCGAAGAGAATAGAAAAGGACATCAACAATGTTTAACCGCAGCATCAAGTACTTAGTACTGGTGATTATTAATATCGTAATCGTTACTATATTAATAATGGGGGAAGACCAAGACTCCAATGTATTCAATACCGACTACGTAATTAACCTACTAGATAACAGCAAGAAGCTGGAGAGAGAAGTGGTTGAACTTTCTAAGCGAAATAGATTCTTAGAAACCTCAAGCGAGGATATTCAACGCCAAATCGAGCAAACCAGAGCTATGATTGACACAAGTATCGAAAAATTAACATTATGTAAAACAGAACAGGCAGCAATGCTTTCGCCGGGCGAACAGCCGTTGTTACAATACAAAAAACTAGTCTCACCACAATCAACCGGTACACAAGAGTGCAGTGATAATGCACTCCAAGTCAGCGTTTTGAACAAAAAAATGGTATTACTGAAAGAACGAGTAATTACGAGCAATGCAGCTGCACATGATTCAAATACGGAAAAAAAAGTAATGCAACGTCAGCTTGATAAATTGAATTCAATCGTAGAAAAATTTAATGAAGAAGAGAGCTTACTGCAAGAGGCTAATCAACAATTAGAAAGAGACTTATCGAGCAATATTTATATAAAGCAGATATATGCTACCCCAACCTATTGCCAACCGCCCCGCATTGAAGAATTAGTTTGTGTGCAGCGCTTATTAGTGCGACCAAAGTTCAGTAAAAAACCATTTACCGATGTACAGACGACACTGATCAATCCGATAGGAAAAGTGATTGGTAAATTTAGTTACCACGCCAGTAAAGCGAAATTGATTAACTTCCCATTCCCTGACGATAGTAAACAACCTGCCGGCGAATATATCGTCAGCCTCGTTGTTAATGATCAAATACTGATAGAGAAGATTACAATTAGGCACTAATCAAAGCGGTGGTTACTTTATCCTACTTGCCTATTTTTAAACGTATTTAAGTGAGCACCGCACTATTCGACGCGACGCTATTTGCCGGATACGTCGCTCTTTATTAGGCACATTGCTTTTTGTCAGACGCAGGGCTATTTATCAGGCACAACGACTTATCTGGCGCACCACTATGAAAACGAAACTCACCACTATCAGATGACTTTATAAGATCGGCTTCAACTTCAGCAAAAATAGCCACACGCTCTGAAATATCTTTTCCTGCTATTGATTCTGCCAATTCAAGATAATCTTCAAAATGGCGTGCTTCTGAGCGCAGTAGCGACATATAAAAATCGCCTAACTTCGCATCAACATGCGGAGCTAACTTTGCGAAACGTTCACATGAGCGAGCTTCAATAAAGGCGCCACAAATTAATTTATCAATTAGAGCATCCGGTTCGTGGGTCTTAACGTGTCGCAATAGACCTTTAGCATATCGACTTGAAGAGATATTTTCATAAGCCACTTGATAATGTTCCATCATCTCTAATACTTGATAAAAGTGATGAAGTTCTTCCTTTATTAACAATACCATTTTATCGATCAAACCTTGCCCATATGCCGAGTTTTGTGCTGGCATCATCGACTTTGTTAGCTTGTTGTGCTTTGCTAAACCGCGCCAATCGCCCTGCATTCGGTAAGTGAAGTCCTCGTATGGCTTTAACCACTTCAACAAGGCTTGACTACTTTCTTTATCTACTGCATATCGACGTATTAAAAACATGGCACTTTGTGCCGCCTTTAATTCGCAAATTAGATGATCGAGAAGCACTACTGACAAATTTTCAGGCTTTATCGCCTCATCAACCCAAGCTTGCGGAGTTTCACATTTTAGAAAGCTGTTGATTGGATTGAGTAACATAGCTACATTCAAATTTTGGTTCACTTTAAAAAGAGGAATTCATATTTTGTAAGCGGGATTTTATCTGATTTTGTGATACTTGTAGACCATTATCTAACATCAGCTCTACATACCTTTATTTGAGAAGATAATATACCCAGACACCATAACCATGTTTAAGCCCAAGTAATATAGTTTATTCAAGCGTGAATTTTCCATCACGCCACTTTAATTAGTTTAGACACCATCATCTTACTCTCACTTATCATTTCCACCGTCGCTCGACGTAATTTCAGCAATAGCAAATAAGCTAAAGGCACAAGGAATAAACTGGTGATAGTACTGAATAACAGACCACCAATAATTGCTATAGCCATAGGCGCATAAGGAGGGCCATCGCCACCAATATTAACGTCGCCGACAGCTAACGGTAGCAGCCCCAACACGGTAGTTAACACTGTCATTAAAATAGGCCTAACACGAGTTAAACACCCTTCAATTATTGCATCCGGCACACTCATGCCAGTGTTAGCTAAATGATTTATTCGATCGACTAGCACAATGCCGTTGTTAACCACTATACCCATTAAGATCAACATGCCAATCATGCCCATCACTGTCATCGCGTTACCGGTTATTAGAAATGCCCAGAAAACACCCGTAAATGAAAAAATAAGTGAAGTAAGAACTGCTGTTGGCAGCAACAATGACTCGAACAAAGCAGCCATCACGATATATATCATGATAATAGCTAGTACCATATTTGTTAGCATTATAGATTGGTCTTCATCTTGGCGCTGAAAACTCCCCTCTAAAGACCACGAATATCCAGCCGGCAATTCAATATTCTGCATAATTAACTCAATCCGTTCGCGAGCTTCGTCTACCGTAATATCAGACTCCAAGTTACCACCAATACTCAGTGAAGTTTGGCGCGAGCTGCGTTGTATTTGCGATAATCGTGGTTCGACTCTCATGCTTGCTACCATATCCAATGTCACGTTTTTATTCTCATCGCGAAAAATAGTCAGATTACGCAGCTTTTCGACCGAGGTTTGTAGCGACTCGTCGTACATCAATCGAATACTAACTTCTCCGTCTGTGTCGCCTCTGAATGTGCGTAAATTAGAACCGCGTAGTGCGGTACTCACAATTGTTGCGACATCCATTGAACTCAAACCAAAACGAAAAGCTTTTTCTCTATCTACAGTTAGTTGAAGCTCAAAATCTTGACCATCCACATCGGTTTTTACATCCGTTAAGCCTTCCACACTATTCAATACCGGGACGATTTGATTGGCTAATTCCAACAGATTTTCAGAGCTCTGACCAAATAAGGTAAGTTGGACGCCTCCACCCGACCCTTGATCCCACTGAAATGAAGGTTTAGCTCTAGCAAATAATGGCATTGTCTCTTTAATGTCATTTTTTAAATCTGTTACTTTTACGGGGATATCATCTTCTAAAGTAATTCCCGATACGGCATAACCGGCAGTGTAGTAACTATAAACTTGCTTGATATGGAATTTATCTTTATTCGCGTATAAATAATTTTCCATTTTGGCCACTGACTTCTCTACTTCCCCTAAACTGTAATTCCCTTGAATATCATAATTCAACCAAATACGATCTTGGTTATTATTGCTCTCATCATCGCTTTTCAACAATGTCATTGGGATACTAGTACTTAGTAATATTGCAATCGCAATGACCCCTGTCGCTTTTTGGTGCGCAAGTGTCCATCTCAACACATGTTCATACATTGCTTTTAATTTTGACGGCTTTTGTTGCGCCGATTTCGGCTTGATTTTAAGTTGTGTTGTGAGCAAAGGAATGAGGGTTTGAGCAATCAGCAGCGACGCCACTAACGATATACAAATTGAGACAGCAACATGCTCCAAGAATACGGTTATCTCTGCTTTTACCCCAACGATGTTCGGCAAAAACACAATCACTGTGGTAGCCGTGCCAGCAATAATCGCTAGGCTAACTAACGAAACGCCTTTTTTAGTTGCGCCTATTATGTCGCTCGACTTTTCACGTTCTTGAAAAATACTCTCCGTCACTACCACCGCATTATCTACCAACATGCCTACTGCCAGCATTAACCCCATAAGAGATAATATATTTAGCGTGTAACCCATAAAATACATACAGGCGAGTGTGATACAAATAGCGAAGGGGACTGATAACACAACTACCAGTGTCGTTGCTAAATTACGTAAAAATAAATACAACACAATGATAGATAAAAACCCACCAAGTAAGCCTGAATTTATTAAGTCTTGCAGCGACTGGGTAACACTAGTTGCTTCATCTTGCATAATAAAAACATTGATACCGCTAAATGCACTGCTGTTTTTGGCATTTTCAATTTCTGCCATAACGGCATCAGACACTTCAACTAGGTTTGCGCCCGACTCTCTGAAAATATTCAAACCGATTGCATGGGTCTTATCTAAGTGCCTGCCCTCCACAGCTTTTGGCGTTTCATATATCACTTGTGCAATGTCACTAAGTCGAACATTGCGCATCACCATTAAGTCTGCAATTTCTTCTTTGCTCTTATATTCACCCGTCGGATTAACGGTGATTTTTTGGTCGAGGTCAAAAAATTGTCCCGCTGTCATAGAAAAGTTAGCTTCGCGCAAGGTTGTCGTTAATGCGTCGACATCAACATGCAATGCAGCGACGCGATCTGGGTTAAGACGAATTGAAATCTGCTTTTTTTGTACGCCATATAATTCCACTCTTGAAACGCCTTTAATGCGTTCAATCGGCATTTTCAAATTACGCTCTAACAAATCAAAGGAATTTGAAATATCGCGATCACTAGATAAGCGCAATTGAAACACAGGCATATCAGACAAATTGAATTTATATACCATGACACGCTCAACATCACTCGGCAGTAGATGACGAATAGCATCAATTTTTTCGCGAGCTTCTATACTTTTAGCTTTTATATTTGCGTCCCAGTCAAAACGAATATTAATTTCAGCACTGTTTTCATTCGAAACAGAACGCAGTCGCTTAATACCCGACATGGTCGCTAACGCCTCTTCAACCGGACGCGTGATCATTTTCTCAATCTCAGCTGGTGTTGCATCTTGATACGGTACTTGAATGAATAATTCAGGGAAGTCGATACCGGGAAACTTTTCTAAGGGTAAATAACGACTCGCCCCGAGCCCCATAATAAGCAACGAAAAAAACAACATTGTGATGGTAACCGGACGCCTTATAGCGAATGAAGCGAGAAATGCGCCCGCATGTGAGAACTTATCCATGGCTAGGCTCCTCTGCTGTTGTTACTGTCGGTGCAGTAGAATCTTGAACTGAAGTGAAAACAGGCTTAAATTGTTTGCGATCGAACAAACTGTACAACACAGGAATAAGGAAAAGAGTTAGCAACGATGCGAATAACAAGCCAAAGATAACGGTAATAGCCATAGGTGTGCGAATTTCAGAGCCCTCACCCAAGCCTATTGCCATCGGCAACAAGCCTAACACTGTTGTTATCGTTGTCATCAAAATTGGGCGTAATCGACTTTGTGCTGCTTCTATTATCGCTATCCCCTTTTCAACACCACTTTGGCGCAGCTGGTTAATCCGGTCAATCAACACAATCGCATTATTAACTACAATACCTGCAAGCATAATTAAGCCAATAAAAACCACGACACTTACATTTGTGCTGGTTAGCACTAAGCCATAAATTGAGCCTGCACAAGCCATCGGCACAGTAAACAAAATAAGGAACGGGTGTAAGAAGGATTCAAATTGTGAGGCCATCACGATATAAACCATGAATACGGCCAACGCCAAAGCAAGATATAGAGATTCAAAACTGGCCTTCATTTCCTCGCTTTGCCCAGCTACTTTTGCTTGCAGACTGATAGGCAATTTAATATTGTCGATTGCTTGTTGTGCATCATTTGCCGCCGCACCGAGGTCACCATAAGCTAAGTTAGCTGAAATCAACACAACACGTTGTTGGTCTACCCGGCTAATTTCACTTGGACCTACTGACATTTCAATATCAGCCACAGCCGACAATGGAACCGATGGCGAGGCTCCTGGATTAATAATAATTTGCCCAATATCGGCTACTGAATCACGCTGCTGCTCTTGATTACGCACCAATATATCGACTTTTCTTTCATTAATACTGAATTTACTCGCAATTTCCCCACCTATTTTAGTAGAGATCAGCTTAGATACAGTCGGTGCGTTCAAACCTAATTGAGCTAATTTTGAGTGGTCAAAATTAATTTTCAATTCAGGGTTACCGCTTTGCAAAGAGCTTTCAATATCAGCAAAACGATTATTTTTTGCAAGCTCATCCGCTAGCACATCACCGTATCGTTTTAAATTAACCAAATCATATCCAATGATTTCAATTTCCAGCGGTGTTGAAAAACTGAATAATTCTGGTGCGCCAAATTTACTCTGTAGTCCCGCCTTATTTCGTAGATAATCACGCATAGTTTCAATGACTTTTTGCTCTTGCTCAGCAGTTGCAGCATCTTCCATTACCACGTTCAGTTTACCCCAATGATCGCCACCTTGTGCCGGTGAGGCGTTCATTAAACTACCTGTACCTGCCAATGAATAGGTTCGCTTAACACCTTCTTGTTGCTGTGTGAAAGTTGCTAATTGAGAAAGTATTTTGTCGGTGTTTTCGAGTCTTGAACCGGTAGGTAGTGTAATTTCCACATCGAACTCGCCTTGCGACATGGGTGGTATTAGTTCGATACCTAGCTTCGGTATAAGCATTACTGACAATAACGAAACTGAAATAATCACACCAAAAACCAGGAGTCTGGCCTGCATCGCCCAATCTAACAATTTGAAATAAGTAGCAGATAATGCATCATATATCTTATCAAATAACCAGAGAGCTGGTTGAAATAATCCACCGAATACAACGCTAAGAATTCTAAATAAAGACACTGTAAATCCCACAATAGCGGCAGGAATAAAGTAGAAAATGACTTTAAATAACCAGCGCAACGGAACCCCTAAGTACCACAAAAATCGGTTGATTTTACCCGCTGGTTTGCCGGTTTTAAAACGCGGTCCTAAATCAAGTTCGGTACTTTGTTCGGTAACACTAACATGAGATTTATCGCGCGCTGCCAACATAGGAATAAGAGTGAGAGCAACAACGAGGGAAACTAATAAAGCAAAAGTAACAGTTAACGCTTGGTCACTGAATAATTGCCCTGCAATACCTTCAACAAAAACCAGAGGAAAGAACACAGCCATTGTGGTTAATGTCGACGCAACAATAGCCATCGACACTTCTGAAGTGCCTATTGACGCCGCTTCCATAGCGTTGACTTTGTTTTTTTTATGACGGTCTATATTTTCTAAAACCACAATACTGTTATCGACCAATAAACCGATCGCCAATGCAATCCCGCCTAAACTCATTATATTTAAACTAATGTCATAGCTATTCATCAAGTTGAAGGTAGCGATAATAGAAACGGGTATTGAAATCGAAATAATTAACGTAGCCCAAATATTCTTAAGAAAGAAATACAAAATGAACATAGCTAGAACCCCACCCACAAGGGCTGCTGATTTTACTTCAGCAATGGCATTGGAGATAAACTCAGATTGGTCATACACTTTTTGTAACTCATAGTTTTCGGGCAAACTACTGCGAATATTTTCTAAACGTTTAGTTACCGCATTGGCCACATCCACTGTATTTGCATCACCTTCTTTATATACCGCTATTTCAACTCCCTCAAAACCATTGAAGCGGGAAATTGAATCGCGTTCTTTATATGCATCAACGACCTCGGCAACGTCATTCAACTTTATAAATTTGCCCTCTCGTGTTGCAATATAAAGGTTGCGCATATCGTCTAAGGTTTCAAACTGATTAATAGTACGCACGAGGTACTCTTGTGAACCGTCTTCAACACGACCACCTGATGCATTTACATTTTCGTCTTTAAGGCGTTGGATAATTTCACTGATAGGGATGTTAAGTTGACTGGTTCTTTGTTGATCAATAAGTACTTGGACTTCGTTTTCAAGTCCCCCACCTATGCGCACTGAAGCAACTCCTTCAATGGACTCTAATTTGCGTTTTATTTGTTCTTCAGCGTAAGTTCGAATACGTTTAGTGGTGTTAATGTCCATGCCAACCGAGCTATTAACTTGCTCACTAACGGCCCCTAAACCTAAGCGCATAACAGGGTCAAGACTCGGATTGAAGCGCAATAGCAAAGGCCGTTTTACATCTAACGGTAAAAATAAAACATCGAGCTTTTCGCGAACTTCTAAACTAGCTAAAGCCATATCGCTACCCCACTCAAACTCAAGTACCACATCAGATTGTTCAGCCTTAGATGCCGACACAACCTTACGAACCCCCTTCACCACACCAACAACTTCTTCTATTGGTTTAGTGACCAGTTGCTCAACCTCACCGGGCGCTGCACCTATATAATCGGTACGAATAGTTAAGGTAGGATATGATAATTCAGGTAGCAAGTTGATAGACAAACGGGACAGTGACACTAAGCCAAACAGCAATACTGCCAAAGTAAACATCCAAACAGTAACGGGTCGCTTCACTGCAACATTAATTAAATTCATGATGATCCCCTGAATTAACCGCTAACGATATTAACTAAAGCGTTGTCTTTTAGGTTTTGATGACCGGTAACCACAACTGTTTCGTTACCAGACAAGCCTTCAGTTACCTCAACGTATTTACCTTCTTTATAGCCTGTTGTGATAGTAACTTTTCTAGCAATTCCTTGGTCATCAACAACAAATACATTAACGGTGTCATCCATCGCAAGCATGGCTTTTCTCGGTAACAATGTCGCATTATCACGAGTATTATAATTTAAGCTTACTTGTGTAAACATACCCGTCATTAGTTTCTTATCTTCGTTTGGGACGCGCAAGGTCACTTTAAATGTACCTGTTTTTGAATCAATCACAGGACTAATCCGCTCAACAAATGCATTAATTTCTGCGTCATTCAAGGCAGTGACAATTAAGCGCGCCTTTTGATCTTTGTGTACTTTGGATAGCTCTTTCTCTGGTAAGTAAACAATGCCGTATAGTTCTTTTTGCTGAACAATATGAAACATTCTCTCACGTTGAAATGATTCGGTAAGATTACCCACTTTTGCATTCCGCTCTGCAATATAACCACTAATAGGTGCAACAATAGTCGCTTCTTTCAAATCTAATTTTGCTAGTGCCAATGTTGCTTTTGCTGATTCATATTGCGCTGTAATCTTGTCGTAAGTGTCGTCGCTGACTAATTTCTGATGGTACACTTTATTAATTTTTGCTAGCTCTTTTTCGATACCGGTCATATCTGCTTGGGCCCGTCTAAGGTTGAGCTCATATCTCTCAGGTTCTAGCTTTGCAAGAATTTGTCCCTTCTCCACATAGTCGCCCTCCTCAACCATGATTTGCTCAATAATGCCTGATGCTCTGCCAACTACAAATGCTTCTTCTTTCGCTTCTAACACTGCTGTAGTTGTGTAATTTGATGAAATACTGCCTTTTTGAACAAGCCTGACCTCAACTGGAATGGGAATAACCTCCTCTGCAATTTCACCATCTGTTTTAACCGCTTCAGCTTTACCACATCCGTTCAACAACACAACGGTACTAAGAAGAACAGCGAGTGCTGCCATTTTAAATTTATTATTCATTGAGTCAGTTACATTTCCATAAGTTAGTGCATTCATAGTCAATTCCTTGATTGGACTTGTTCTTTCAAATTATCTAGGTTACAGCTTGCATCGAATGTGCCAGTTAATTAATAATCAATAAAAACAACAATTTAAAAAATTATACCTAGAATATTTGGGATTGTAATCGTTGTAATTGGCGAATTAAACTAATAATTAGTTTAATTGATATAGTCATTTCTTTAACTTCGATTTTCTATTGCGGTCACTAAACGCTGAACCATTTCAGGTGAATATATCCTGAGCTCAGTGATATAACATTCCCTAATCAAAATAATCCCTAAAGTTAATTTCGGTATTAAGCATAAATCGCCTATCTAAAATTCAAAACTAATAGTGACTTATCGTCTCGCTGATTTTAATAGCATTTCTTTAGCATTCTAACAATTATCCTGATCCATACTAGCGTCATAAAAAGAGATATATTTGCACCTTTTTAGGGACTTATAGGAGCGAAAATTATGTCCTGATGTATTGTTAGGTGTAAAAAAACCACCCATCTTTGAGGTAGCATGTACAGCGTCACTCAAAACGTCTGCAGGTGGCGTTACTGCTAATCATGTTCGCGAAGAACTAGCGATCAGTTTTAGACAATTAAGTCGTTGGCGTGATTAGTTTCCCTTGGAAGGTGACGACCCTGTCAAAGGGAATGAAATGAGGGAGTCAGACATAAATTTTATAAACATCAAGCTAATTTTTTATAGTTACGCTATCCGACAAGTTTTGAGCTTGCAGGTTTATAGTCATTGAGCATAAAAGCGCAACTAGTCGATAAGAAACGTAGGCCCGCGATTTTGCAGATTGAAATCGAAGTATAGACCTGCCTGTTCTGTTTTAGCGCCCGAGGACGAATTTTTCGACACTCTTTATTTGGGGATTGACTACGACGTAAACCGGTTAACGGTAATGCAATCGTATATAGAGAACAAACTCAGCAATAATTAATAAAGTATTATTTTTCTAAAATTCATAAAGATACTGAATACTCAGACTCAAGAGGGAAAGAAAGAAGTCTATCCGTCCCTCTCAATTTTTTATCGTAAAGATATATTACTAATCAGCTGACCATTGAAATATCAAAAACTATACCGTATGCCTGCACTAATTGCATTGGTCCCGTCAAAATCCTCGAATATAGCCTCCACCATAAAATTATCCATAGGCACGAAACCAACACCGCCTCCAAACCCTGTTTCCCAATCATCTTCTGTTGCTGACATACCCATTGATGATGCTTTTACTTCGAGGTTAACGTAAGAAGGTTGAAGGAAAATATAAAAATTGGGCGATGCGTGATAAGTGCCGCGCGCAGTAAAGCCATAATACGTTTCAATCTCAACACTAATATTCGTCTCAAATTCACTGATATTATCGTCCCCAACCCCAAACCCTAATCGTAATTCCGGCATAAAACTGAATTTGCTGTCTTCAACCACAAATTCATAACCCACTGACAATGTGACGCCGTCTAGTGATATATCAATTTCATCCTCATCATCCTGAAAGTGGCTATACGCAATACCTGCATTCCAGTCTGCACTGGCTTGTGCTGAAACTCCTGCAGCTAAAAATAGCCCACATATAAACTTTTTATTGAGTAACATACTTTGCTTCCTTTCCTAGCCCAAAGTCCTCGCGCACTAGTGTGCTGCTAATATTTACACTCAGTTTAGTTGAGTCCTATTCTTGTATTTTGATTTGTATCAATTTTTAAATACATGCGGTTAAGTTCGTTTGAATATTTAAAAGTTGCTTATATTAAATAACAATATCAATATTGATATCACTACAACGCCTGCGTCGGTTGCAATTTTGGTTTATGTAAATAATTCTGCGCTCATACTCTTTTTTACATTTATGCGTTTTATGTCTTCTATCATAACCAAGCCGTTTGTCTACGATAAACACACCGTCAACACAAACGGTTTTTATCTGTTAAACCAAATTTTGAGTTTCTGTCCATAGCCAACTCCCCTTATTCCTTTATTAAACTTGGTATATGCTATAAAAACCGATTAGTGATAAAAATGCGTTATTGATATTGGAGTGAAAGCTGAAAAAGGTTTTGATCCTTGTCAAGTAGGCATTAAAATTTAGACGGTTGCGTTGACTTTGTTGGTTAATATTTAATTAAGAGTAAAGAAGTTGATTAGAATTGTTTGAATATCTGAAACAACAATACGCAACATGAAAAAGAGACCGGTCTTTTCTGCTTTCAACTTATCACTGCATATGGATTTGTATTTTGAGAAAATATTAATTGGATATGCATCAAATAGCGCTGTTCTATTTAAAAATCGGTAAATTTAGGCATCAATTGGAAAAAAGAACGTTGATATAATTCGAGGATTAAAAATAGGTTAGGAACAATAGGGCTCAGAATGAATCAAGGTGCATTGATTTATTTTTTTATATTGTTAGATTTCTGACACGATAAGCTTGCATTCTGTTACCGCTTTTTTTGCTTTACCCTCGACTACCTCATGTAATTTAGATCCCACATTCCCATTTTAACTTATTGCCATATATAATGGTTTTGTCCTGCCTTGGCATTTACTTTTATTCAGGCAGTATTTTCAGTTAATGACGCAATTTCATGCTCGTCAGGTTCAACCGACCAATAAAAATATGAACTACATTGAAAACTAGGACTGTTCTTACAAGCGACACTTTGAGCTACTAGGTTTGAGATTACTGCTTATTGCTCACTGTTCTTTATGCTAGAGCTCTTTTATGACTCGGGCGGGCACGCCTGCGACAACGGTATTAGCAGCAACTGATTTATTTACTACTGCACCTGCACCAATGACAGCATTATCACCAATAGTCACACCGGGTAAAATTTTTGCCCCCATACCAATCCACACACGATTGCCAATTGTAATAGCATGCGCTGTTTCAATGCCTTTTTTACGCGTTGTTGCGTCTAAGGGGTGTGTTGCTGTTGATATTAAAACCCCTGGCGCTAACATAACATCGTCGCCGATGATTACCGGCGCACCGTCTAATATGATACATCCATGGTTGGCATAAAACTGCTTACCCAAATGAATATTGTAACCATAGTCACAATAAAATTGTGGCTCGATCCAAAATGATTGCGTACTACCCAGAAGCCCTTTTAAGGCCTTCATGCCTTGTTTAAACTGGTTGGGAGGCAGTTGATTGAAGTGATGGCAAATGGTTTTGGCGTTCATTCGATCTGCCTGCAATTGCTTGTTGCTCGGAAAGTACTCTTTTCCTGCTAGCATTTTTTGCTTTTCGGTTTTTTCAGTCATTAACTTTGTTTTTCACTTTAGTTGTTCATTAATCAGGTAATTGTTGATTACTGCTTTACACAAAGACATATATCAATCATGAGACTAACGGGCCACATTTTATTAAAAGTTAGGCTTATAATCATACGACTCAACCGTGCCCGATTGATGAAAATTATCTAATTTTTGTTTTTTCGCAAACCAACTGTTGACCAAATTATACGGCACCATTTCAATAGAGTTATTGAAATGCTCAACACTGCGATTATAAATCGTAATCGCAGCAGCAACGTTTTCATTTTTATCGCTAATTTCATCCATCAATTCTTGTACTATTTTAGTAGAGCCTAATTCAGGATAGTTTTCAGCTGTCGCCCTAAAAGAAGAAAACACAGCATTTGATTTTGTCTCAACGTTAGCGAGTGCTGCAACATCAATCTCATCTTTATCTAACACAGAAATAGACTCTCTTAGTGCCGTTACCTTTTCGATGAAGTCACTTTCAAACTCCTTAAAGTTATCAGTTAACTGAGTCAATTGTGGGATGACATCTTGTTTTAGCTTTTCGTAAGTGATCACATCAGACCAAGCACGTTTGGCACGATTTAAATTACCGACAATTTGGTTATATAAGATAATAATGCCGATGATGACGATAACGCCGACGATTAAAGAAGTAATCATATAAAGTCCTATTTGTTTTCGTTGATAAACTGGATTAAATTTTTAGCCTTTTCCAACAATGGAATTTCAGTTGGATGCGTTAATTGTTGCACAAATTCAGTTGGTTTGCGCAACGATGGTTTCTTCACTTGGGTTGGGAAAATATTTTTCGGTAGTTCAAAGCAAGCAACAGATTGACGGGTTACATCCATTGACTTTATAAAGGTAAAATTATCGGCGAAAGCTAGCACAACTTTAGGGTCAAAAAATTTCGCTGCTTGAATCTCTGTTGCACATCTTACTTTAAATAACTTATTAAAAGTCCTACTAGCGGAGTCCCACTTTCCAGAAAAACGCTTCGCATTTAAACAAAGATAGTTAAAGTTAGCGAATTGCACCACCATACCGTATTTATAAATGGTATTCCTTGACTTCGATTGTCTTGAATTTCCGTTACTGTCTGTCGTGTAATGTGTGGTGACGTTGACGTACTTAAACTCAAATAGCGTAAATGGGGTTGAATCTACTCCACCTATATAACGTTTAGTAATGCTTTGGCTATCTTCACCACAATTGAATAGCGGAAATAATGATTTTAATTCACGCCAGTAGCTCTTTCCATTAAAGCTATAATCCCTCTCGATGCCCGCGTTAATGGCAACCGCCCGCACATACAACTGATCACCAATCCGTTTGATAGAAGCTAATCGCATCCAAATATTAATAAGACAAACAACGCCTACCACAAACCCACCGATGCGCATCCAAATACGCTGGTCATATGAAAAATCCATTTGCGCCCAAAAAGACAGTAGTGATGAAAGCCCAGCAAGTACAAGACCTATAATCGCTAAGGTATGATTGAACTTGTAAGTGCTGCGCTGAGAAAACTGCGAAATATGTTGCGCGACCCGATCAATATCATCCTTAGATTTAGCGGTTATTGCATGCGCTTTCAGTTCACCTAAATGCGCTTTTAAGGTTTTGTTTCTTGAATTCTGTGGCATCAGTCATCTCAGCAAATAAATCATAGGTCATTCTAGTCTGTTACTCTCAACTGCGCTTCATAAGAACAGCCAAACACCGTCGATTACTATATCACAGCATTCCCATTGGCGATTTCATTTGCGCACTGAAACATAGTATCTATGGAAAGAAATGAACAACTAAATCGTCAACTTGTATTTCACTCCTTAGGTCTTTTATAACAAAATGTTGTTAAATTCATGTTAATAAATTATATTACTCGCAACTTTATGTTAACACTCTATTTAATTGCATAATGCAATGTTAGAAATCTATAAAGTAATTTAAGATAAAAGGTGGCATGCGCTAATATTAGTAAGTGGCGTTCCCAAGTCCAATATTAACAGTAAAACAATCTTGTTGTAGCAGGAGTCACAATGATTTTAAATCATTTATGGGGTATTTATACTCATCCAAAAGAAGAATGGCAGACTATAGATAAACGCCATGAATCTTACTTTTACGCATTAAGCCATATTATGTTGATTGCACTTATTCCTGCTGGAATGGCGTATTATGCCTCAGCGCACTTGGGATGGAGCATTGGGGCTGGATCGACCTCAGGTACGATCAAATTAACTCAACAAAGCGCAATGCAAATGGCAATTGCCATGTATTTTGGCTTAATTATTGGTGTTGTTGCCCTAGCCGCAATAATTAACGAGTTAGCCAAAGCATTTGACGAGTTTCCCACTTACACACAATCACTGGAACTTGCTGCATACACCGCAACACCCACGTTTATGACGGGCTTTAGCGCCTTTTATCCAGAGTTATGGTTTATCATGTGCATTGGACTTATTGGGCTCTCCTACTCGGTTTATCTCCTGTACTCTGGTGTGCCTATCATGTTGCATATTCCAGAAGATAAAGGATTTATTTACAGTAGTTCAGTCGTAACTTGTGGTCTTGTACTACTTGTTATCCTGATGGCGTCTTCAGTTATCCTTTGGAGCGTTGGTGTGGGTCCGCAATATATGTAAAAATCACATCGAGTATGTAGCAAAAAGCCCGCTAAATGCGGGCTTTTTATATTTACGATATGACACTCAATAATATCTAATTAGAGCCCATATTGTGCATTTCAAGATTACTTAACTCTTCTTGAATAACCGGAGATTTAATTTTTTCACCCCTTGATTTGTCGATACTCTCCAGGTATTCCTGGTCTACATCGCCAGTAATATAATTACCGTCGAATACTGATGTTTCAAATTTAGTAATTGCACTGTTTTCTTCTCTGACTGCATCTACCAAGTCTGTAATATCTTGAAAAATTAGACCGTCAGCCTTAATACATTCGCAAATCTGCTCAATTTCACGACCGTAAGCAATCAATTCATTTGCAGAAGGCATATCGATACCATACACATTGGGGAACCGTATTTCAGGTGCTGCAGAGGCAAAATACACTTTATTTGCACCTGACTCGCGAGCCATTTGTATAATTTGCTCAGATGTTGTACCGCGCACAATCGAGTCATCTACCAGTAAGACATTCTTACCTTTGAATTCAGACGAAATAGCATTTAATTTGCGACGTACTGACTTTATACGCTGTACTTGACCAGGCATAATAAAAGTTCGACCAATATAGCGATTTTTGACAAAACCTTGGCGGTAAGGTTTATTTAATGTATTCGCAATTTGTAGTGCCACATCCATGGAGGTTTCCGGAATAGGAATAACCACATCAATATCGTAATCCGCCCATTCTCTTGCTATCTTCTCACCTAATTTACGACCCATATTGACGCGAGATGCATAAACACTGATGCCGTCAATAAAAGAATCAGGACGTGCAAAATAGACGAACTCAAAGATACAAGGATTACAGGTTGGATTCTTCGCACACTGCTTAGTAAACAATTCACCATTTTGATTTACGTAAACAGCTTCCCCTGGCGCAACATCTCTTACGAAACTAAAGCCTACGGAGTCTAAAGCAACACTTTCAGAGGCAACCATGTACTCATCTCCGTGCTCTGATTGGCGCTTACCCAGCACTAGAGGACGAATACCAAAAGGGTCTCTAAAAGCGACCATACCGTTGCCAATGATGGCAGCAACGACCGCATAAGCACCGCTAATCTTAGTGTGAACCGTTTCTACCGCAGCAAATATTTCTTCTGGCTCTACTATAAACCCAGCTGAATTTTGTAAAGCATGAGCAAAAATATTAAGCAGTAGTTCAGAATCTGACGTGGTATTTATATGACGACGAGCAATACTAAAGACCTCTGCTTGCAATTCATGTGCATTGGTCAAATTGCCGTTGTGTGCAAATGCAATTCCGAATGGTGAGTTTACATAAAAGGGCTGCGCTTCGGCTGAACTTGAAGAACCCGCGGTTGGATAGCGACAATGTCCTATACCCACGTTTCCTGTAAGACGTTTCATGTGGCGAGTACGAAACACATCCCTTACCAAGCCGTTTTCTTTGCGTAAGTGAAACATCCCATTATCAATTGTCATAATGCCCGCCGCATCTTGACCGCGATGTTGCAAAACAGTTAACGCGTCATAGATGTCTTGATTAACAGGACCTTTACTAACAATACCAACGATACCACACATATAGAAACCTTTTATTCGCTAGGAGAAAGAAAGCTAGAGCTACCTTTCACGTATTCAAAAAACCATTCAATAATGACTGAAAATTCAGGCACTAATATAGATTGTAGCCACCATTTACTATCGGCAAATGGGGTAAAAGTGTCCATAAAGAAAAGTAATGCACTAACAATAAGTAGACCTCTGATTGCACCGAAAACAACGCCTAGGGCTCTGTCGGTGCCACTGAGTCCAGTGGCCTTTACTAACTGAGAAAAAACATAATTGACAAGGGCACCAACAATTAATGTCGAAATAAATAAGACCGCAATGGCCACACCATTTCTAAATAATTCATCTGAAATACGGGTTAAAAACTTTGCGAGTTGAAGATAGAATTGACTAGAAATAATAAACGCAGAAAACCATACTACTAAAGAGATAGCCTCCTTCACAAAGCCTCTAATTAGACTAATGACGGCAGACAAGGCAACAACGCCTAAAATGGTAAAATCAAACCAGTTCATATAAGAAGTGCATCATAGGTAGAATTTCGGTCATAAACCTGTCCTAAATGCTGATGTAACCAACATTAAAGTGGGGTTTCTAGGATGGAGCGCATTCTACCAGAAGGTGTCTTTCAGTCCAATGATAAAATGGACAAATGCTCTGCTTTTTTAGGTTAGTCGGACACAACGTCGAAGGTAGTTACTTTACCAGTTAGCCCAGTCGTCTCTTTCAGGTGAGGTAGCGCCAAATCTAATTTCTGCTTATCTAACTCGGGACCAACAAATACTTTGGTTAATCGCCCTGCACTTGTTTGTACTTTTCTACTGAAAGACCGGTAGCCTGCCTTTTCTAATTTTCTAAGTAAGTCATTCACATTTTTTTGATTTCCAAAACTGCCTAATTGAACTACCCAGCCAGCATTATCATTCGCGGTATCAGGAACGTTTTTAACTAAAGTCTGTTCAGCTAGAGAATTATTTTTTACTGATTTATCATTGCCAGTCGTTTGGGAACTCATCGGGCTTGGCTTATTTGCGGTAACTATTTGTGAATTGTTTTCTACTTTAGCTGCCTGCAAATTACTCGCCATGAGGTTAGCCATGCGGCGCTCTTCATCAGTCTGTGAGGCATTATCGGTCAATTGACCTACAGTGTCGGCATTTCTTGCTTGCTCTAGCAAACGATCGGCGGCTTGTTCGTCAACCACCACGATTTCTCTGCGAGTCGCTTTAGCTACCTCATCTGTAGGAAAAGTACCGGGTGCAATTGCTGATAAATTTGACGTTGGGCGCGGAAAATCCACAAACGTTTCAGTATTACTTTGCTTCTTTCCATCCAAATAATCGGGCAAAAATATAACCGTCACGGCAACTAGGATAATCGTACCTACAAGCCTATTTTGTAACGCATTTGACACTGATGATTCCTCAACAAATTAATTTGTGATTTCTGCTTACGTTTGATTATGCACTAGCATGAGATTTGAGAACAGCCGCAACGGTTAAAAAAGATCCCATAACCAAAATTATATCATTGGCTTTAGCATTCGTTAACGCTTGTTTATAAGCCATATCTACGCTGTCAAAAGCGTCTACTTTTGACTTTTTATTTAATTCAGCACTGGAATTCACGGCCCTAACTAGACGTCCTGCATTTTCACCTCTAGCAGTAGGAAGTGATGAGCAATACCAATGTGCTTGGATGTCTGAAAAAGTCTGTAAACTAACTTCGATATTTTTATCCTTCAACATGCCCACAACAATATGACAAGTAGTAAATGAATAAGTTCTAATCAAACGACTCAATTGCAATGCGCTATCTTCATTGTGCGCGACATCAAGCATAACGGCGCAGCACTCGCCTTTTTGCTGCTGGCGCAAAATATGATGACGACCTAACACCTGGGTTTTATCGATAATTACTTGAATGTCGTTCGGTGCGCTTAAAAACGGGAATGCCGTTGGCAACTTTCGGCTCAAGACGTTAACGCCACCTGAAAATGCTTTTTGACTTAGTGCATTTACCGCAGCTAAGGCGGTCGCCACATTCTGCTTTGGTATTTTTGCGTTTTCAGTAGAGAACTGCTCACCTTGGATGCTTATCAGATTAGTTGCTGCGTTAAAAGTAAAGTCTTTACCACTGCATACTAATTTAGCACCTATCTGTTGAGCATAATCTAGCATTGTTTGTTGAGGCCGTTCATCTCCGATAATCGCAGGTGTATTTGCACGAAAAATGCCCGCCTTTTCAAACGCAATTTTTTCTTTTGTATCACCTAACCAATCTTGGTGATCAAGCCCTATACTAGTAATGACAGCTATATCTGCATCTATTACATTGACAGCGTCTAGTCGGCCACCCAAACCCACTTCTAAAATCACAACATCTACTTTTTGTTCTGAAAAGGCTGTCAATGCGGCTAATGTAGCAAATTCAAAATAAGTAAGTTCGATTGGTTGCTGGGCAGGTTCATTGCGCTTGGTATCTATTTTTTCAAAAATATCGCAAAGCATTGCTTCAGCAATTTGGCTACCGTTTACGCGAATTCGCTCGCAAAAACTTACTAAATGGGGGGAGCTATAAACACCTACCGTCAGGCCCGCATGCAAACAAATTTGCTCGATAAGCGCACATGTTGTGCCCTTACCATTAGTACCACCAACAGTGACTACATATTGCTCTGAAAAGTCAATTTGGAGACGATTTACCAGGTCCTCAGTACGCGACAAGCCCATATCAATTTCCTTGGTATGGGCCTGCTCGATATAAGTCAACCAATCAGATAGACCTGTTTTCTTGTTCATTACCGATACTTATCTACTATAAATTAACTAAATGTTAGCTAGCAAGGTGATGATGATGTAATTTCGACAACACCGAATACAGTTTATCCCGCATTTGTCGACGGTCAACAATCATGTCAATTGCGCCCTTTTCGATCAAAAACTCGCTACGCTGGAAACCCGCTGGCAATGTCTCTCTCACGGTTTGTTCTATAACTCGAGGACCGGCGAAACCAATAAGCGCTTTTGGCTCAGCGACATTAATATCACCAAGCATTGCTAAACTAGCAGAAACACCACCCATTGTAGGGTCGGTCAGTACCGAAATATATGGCAGTCCCTTTTTACTCATTTTAGCAAGTGCCGCGCTTGTTTTTGCCATTTGCATTAATGATAAGAGGGCTTCTTGCATACGCGCACCGCCGCTTGTAGAAAAACACACTAACGGTGTATTATTTTTAAGGCAAGAATTCACTGCAGCAACAAACTTTGCTCCAACGACTGATGCCATTGATCCGCCCATGAAAGCAAATTCAAAACTGACGACAACAATTGGCATCCCATTTAGTTGGCCTTTCATCACTACCAGCGCATCTTTTTCATTAGTCGATTTCTGCGCAGCGGTAATACGATCTTTATACTTTTTACTATCTTTGAACTTCAGTATGTCTTGTGGTTCAAGCTCTGCTGCAATTTCTTCACGGTCCTTTGCATCTAAAAAAGCATTTATTCGAGCACGCGCTGTGATGCGCATGTGATGATCGCATTTTGGACAAACTTCCAATTGCTTTTCCAATTCAGTTTTGTAAAGTACCGAATTACAAGACCCACATTTTGTCCAAATACCTTCGGGGACATTACTCTTAATTGAAGATTGCGTGCGTGGAAGTATTTTTTCAATCCAACTCATGAAACATTCCTATTATAATTCTTTTTTAGTCACGATTTAGTGGTTGTTTGCTTAACTTGGCGTTGTACTTTTTAGCTCAACGTTTGCTTGTATTTTCGCAAGACAACTGACATCCGACCCCAATAATTAGTATTAAATCATACTATTGTCGAATGACGAAAGTAAAACTGGTCTAAGAAGTACTTAAACCCTTCCTCTCTTATAAAAATACAGGCCCCAAATGGCTAGTGGGCATATCAAACACGTCGGGATAAATAACATTAACTAAGTATAGACCATTAGGTCTAGCCGTGGTTCCTGCTACTTTTCGATCTTTAGCGTCAAGTGTATCTTTCATCCAGCCAACAGTTTCCTCATGCGTACCGACTCTGATTAAAGACCCTACAATATTGCGCACCATATGATGAAGGAAGGCATTGGCAGCAACTTCCACAATAAGATAGTCACCTTTTCGAATCACTGAAATCTCTTCCATACGGCGCACAGGCGACCTTGACTGACAATTAGCCCCGCGGAATGACGAGAAATCGTTACTTCCAACTAAGCACTGCGCTGCTGCATGCATTCTATCCGCATCCAAAGGATAATAAACGTGGGTAATGCCCGCATGCAATATAGCTGTGCGCAATGGATTGTTATAAATAATATACCGATAACGTCTCGACGTAGCTGAAAATCGAGCATGGAACTCAGGTGTCGTAAACTTTGCCCATTTTACACTGATATCTTTTGGAAGATGAGTGCAAACACCACGCGTCCATGCTTTAGTTGGCCTTTGCACCTCTGTATCGAAATGGACAACTTGGTAGGTCGCATGAACACCCGCATCAGTGCGTCCAGCGCACGTCACAACAATTTTCTCTAATGCTATTTTTTCTAATGCTAATTCAAGCTTTTCTTGCACACTAATAAAATCATTTTGACGTTGCCACCCATAATATTTTGAGCCGTCGTATTCTATGCCTAGCGCTATTCGCATGGTATCAAAATCATTATCTTCACTTTACTTCTTAGTTCTTGCTTGAGCGGCATTACGCCTGCCCTGGCCTGCTTTGTTCAGTTTATGCTTTTTAACCGAACGACGCATTCTACTCAACCGAGTGTGATCCAACTTGTCATCTTGAAGATTCAACATAGTTTCAGTTTCGTTCGGCAACTGCACCATCTTTCTTAGTTGATTTACTCTCTCTAGATCCAATTCAATCCAAGCGCCCTGAGGTAAGCGCTTTTGCAATTCTAGGTTACCATAGCGCACGCGCATTAACCGGCTGACCTGCACACCTTGTGATTCCCACAAGCGCCTTACCTCGCGATTTCGGCCCTCTGATAAAGTCACATTAAACCACTGATTTTGGCTTTCATCGTCAGTTGGGCGAACATGTATGTGTGTAAATTTCGCCATACCGTCATCCAGTTCAACACCTTTTTGCAATACTCTTAGCATCTGAGGCGTAACTTCACCGAAAATTCTAACCGCATATTCTCGCTCAATTTCATGCCGAGGATGCATCAGGCGGTTCGCTAATTCTCCATCGTTAGTAAATAACAGGAGTCCGCTTGTATTGATATCCAGCCTGCCGACGGCAATCCAACGATCAGCGATTATTTTTGGTAAACGTTCAAATACAGTGGCTCTACCCTCTGGGTCGTTACGCGAGCAAAGTTCACCTTCAGGTTTGTTGTACATCAATATGCGACAAGTGGATTTCTCAACACTGCGCGCAATCAGATGTCCATCAACCCGAATCTGATCGGTTGCCGCGACGCGATCGCCTAAGGTTGCCATCTGACCGTTAACTGAAACACGTCCGTCTTGGATCCAACGCTCCATTTCTCTTCTTGAACCTACGCCATTGTTGGCGAGTGCTTTTTGTAATTTTTCTGTTTCTTGACTATCAGTCATGTTTTTTCTTCACTTAATTTGGTGTTGAATTTCATATTGAAATTCAATAAAACGTTTAGGGCGTATTGAACTCTACATGTTAATTTTAGTTCATCTAAAAGAATGGTAAAGGCCATCACGTCTTAATGTAAATTGTCGTTATTTGGCGGATTAACTTCCATATCGGCGGCACTCATTGCCCGCTCTAAACTTTCAGCAAAATCATCCGCTGATGGTAATTCAGCTAATGTTGATAATGAAAAGTAATCCAAAAATGTTTTTGTTGTCGCTAAAAGCGCCGGCCTGCCCGGTACTTCTTTATAACCAATCACGTTAACCCACTTTCTTTCTGAAAGTGACTTCACAATGTGACTGCTTACCGACACTCCTCTTATCTCTTCTATCTCACCACGCGTAATTGGTTGACGATAAGCAATTAGCGCTAAGGTTTCCAGCATAGCGCGACTGTATTTAGGCGCGTTTTCCTGCCATAGTTTGCTTAACAGTGTTCCCAGACTATCGTCTGACTGAAAGCGGTAACCATTTGCCACTTTGACTAAATGAATACCACGCGGCGCATAGTCAAGTTCGAGTTCGGCCAAGACTTCTTTAATTTGTGCCGTTGACACCAAGAAATCACTTAAGAATGTATTCTTCATAGCATCAATACTAAGTGGTCCGTCAGCGACGAAAACACCAGCCTCTATTAACTGTTTTAATTGTGTTTCGTTAATCTTTTGCATCTGCATTATCCATTGTGCTTTAAGGTATAAGCCCAATCACAAACATCATTCGCTTTGAGGGTTTTACACTATTACAGCAAATCGCACTCTTTTAGTCGCTCAATGAGGCATTTTACCTTATTTTACAGCAAACGACTGCGGTAATTATCAGTACCGTGAGTATTTAACGAATATCGCGAAAAACGATCCTCAAAAATGCATAGGATCTACACTGCTGCTAACTCAATGTCTCCCAGTTTCACATGAATATTAGCGAAGGCGGCTTCTTGAGAACACAAAATCAGTCCACTCTTTACCAACTCTAAAATGGCAATGAACGTCACCACTACACCCGCTTTTCCTTCTGACAGTGAAATCAAGCAGGAAAGTTCAGTATAGGTATCATGATTCAATTGTTGCATGATGTAAGTCATACGTTGTCGAGTGGAGAGCGCTTCTTTCTCAACTTGATGGTGTTCGTATGCTTGAGCACTTTGCATAGCCGAACTAAAGGCCAAGGCTATTTCTTGCAGTGTTAATTGCGCAACATGCTTTATCGGTTGCACGTTCTCGCTCGCAGTTGCAGATGCCGTAAAATTATCACGGTCCATTCTAGGCACTGAATCGAGTTTCTCTGCTGCTTTTTTTATTTGCTCATATTCTTTTAAACGACGAATCAACTCTGCACGAGGGTCTTCTTCATCTTCTGGATCGTCGGCATGTTTTGGCAACAGTAAACGAGACTTTATTTCCGCTAGCATGGCCGCCATTAGGAGGTATTCACCGGCGAGATCAAGTGTAGCATCAGTAATTACATCGACGTACTTCATATACTGTTGGGTAATTTGTAATACCGGTAACTCAACAATATCGAATTTTTGGCGGCGAATCAGATACAGCAATAAGTCGAGAGGCCCTTCAAAGCTTTCTAAGATGACTTCAAGTGCATCGGGGGGAATGTAAAGGTCATCAGGCTTGTGAATGACGGCCTCACCATTCACAAAAGCTAATGCGAGCGGATGCTGTTCCCTCATTTGAGCAACATCTGCGACTCCTTTATTTTCGGTAGGCGTATCGTTTTGACTCATTCAAAAGGCGAAGGATCGCCACTTCCAACCCGAATGACATGAGTTTCACCCTCAGACATATCAATGACGGTTGTTGGTTCTTCACCCAAGTAACCGCCATGAATAATCAAACCGACGAGTTTTTCAAGTTTATCCCTGATTTCATCGGGATCAGTCTCAGCCATTGATGCATTGGGTAATATTAACGTCGATGACATTAAAGGCTCTGAGAGTTCTTCCAGCAATGCCAATGCAATTGGATTATTAGGTACCCGAATACCTATCGTTTTCTTTTTCGGATTTTGCAAGCGTTTAGGGACTTCTTTTGTCGCTTTTAAAATAAACGTATATGGCCCAGGAGTATTATTTTTGATTTGCCTAAAAGCCGCATTATCAACTCGCGCATATACCGACAATTCAGACATGTCTCTGCACATAAGCGTAAAATTATGATCTTTACCAATATCTCTAATCCGGCAAATCTGCTCTAACGCATTTTTGTTTTCCATCTGACAACCAATGGCATAGCCCGAATCAGTTGGGTAAACAATCACCCCGCCTGCTCGTATAATTTCGCAAGCCTGTTTGATTAAGCGTGCTTGTGGATTATCTGGATGCATATAAAAAAATTGACTCATTTAATTCCCTCATCAGATGTCACTAAATTCCAACTGTGCCACACCGGTTTGCATGTAAGAGGAATGTCCAAACGACGGCCTAACTCTGTAAACCGACTAGGGAAATGAAAGTCGGACCCTACGGAGGCAAGTAAAGCATTCTCTGCCATAATTTGTTGAAGTAGTTTTTTCTTATCAGCAGCCATATTAGGATGCGTTATTTCCATTGCGTCACCGCCCGCTTCGGCAAACTCGGCAACTAGCCTACGCAACCATTTCGTAGTCATGTCATAATGACCGGGATGCGCCAGCACAGCTTGTCCACCAGATTCATGTATCCATTCAATGGCTTCTTGAATGCTAATCCACTTTGGGCTGACATGCGCCTTTTTATTCTTACCCAAATACTTACTAAAAGCCTGTTGCGGATGCGTACAGATTGATTTTTGTACCAACGCTTTGGCAATATGATTTCGTGAAATCTGCGCACCACTGGCAATATCTAACGCTATGTCATAGATACCTGGGTGGCCACATTTCGCTAATTTCTCACAAATCCGCTCGGCTCGTTTGTCGCGTTCGGCCAACTGCCCATTTAAGCGCTCTAAAAAAACAGGATCATCATTATTAACACGTAATCCAACGACATGAATGTCAAATCCATGCCAGGACGTAGACAGCTCAATACCGGCGATAACGTTTAATTTGATGTTACTATTTTTGACGTAATTACGCGCAGCAGCAATGCCAGCCACGGTGTCATGGTCGGTAATAGCTAGCACATCAACTTGCATTTGTTGGGCACGTTGAACCAATTCAACTGGCGTTAATGCGCCATCTGAGCAGGTTGAATGACAATGTAAATCTATTTTCAAAGCGTCTTCTTCTTAAATATAACAACTAAAATAGTCACTATGCTTGACATAAAGACTGATTTGTTTTCTTCTATGCATTATACATGAAAGCAAAACGTATACATACGCCTTACGCAAAATACGGGTCGCCTGAACATAAATTTAGAGATTGAGAGAACACATTGACAACAACTCCAACACAATCAGCTGATATAAAGCTAGCGGCGACGCTTGCAAACGTCAATTGTATTACCCATAAAAATATTTGGTGGTGGCACAACCTCAACTAAGGGCTGTGTGGACGTGTTCGTTTCGCAATACTTAAGCCCGTTTAACGGGCTTTTTTTTTGATTAGTTTTTACCCGAGAATAAATAACAAAAATTAAACGAGTAAAAATGAGATAATAAATTTAAGCCAATCCAGAGGCCTCCAGTAGCCATAGAACGAGAATGAAAATGAGTTTAGCAGAGTTAGGACAACAACCAGGTCAGGTTGAAAGTATTATCGTAGATGGACCCTACGTTAGTGACCCCTTATTGGCATACCAAGCGCTAGGAAAAGAAAATAGCTTATTGCTAGAGTCTGCAGAAATTGACAGTAAAGCAAACTTAAAAAGTTTGTTATTGATTGATGCTGCTATCCGTATCGAATGCAATGACCAGAGTGTCACAATTAACGCACTTACGGAAAATGGACGGTCCGTTTTCCCACTGTTAATAGAAAAATTAACCCCCTATCATTCAAGCCAAGAAGAGTCTAATAATGCTATTCGCTTTGACTTCCCGCCGGTTAATCAAAATCTGGACGAAGACTCTCGCTTAAAGCAAGCTAGCGTATTTGACGTTCTACGCACTTTAACCGAAAGCATTCAAACCTTGCGTGACCATCCTAATGCACTCTTTTTAGGCGGCGTATTTTCGTACGACCTACTTGGCACTTTTGAAAAGTTACCAGAAGCTATATTCGGTGACAATAATTGCCCTGAATATGTTTTCTATTTAGCTGAAACATTGCTGTTGATTGATCATCAAAATGCGCATACACAAATAATTGGTTCGGTATTCAGTGGCCCACATGTCGCTCAACATTATTTTGGTATTCATCAGCGCTTAGAGCAAATAAAACATGAGCTAGCATCTCTTCCTACGGCAATATCGGCTGCGGAAACTGTTGAGAACATCACGTTAAAAGTAGATAAATCTGACGCTGAATACTGTGCAGACGTCATTGCGCTAAAAGAACACATACTAGACGGTGATATTTTCCAAGTTGTTCCCTCTCGTTCTTTTAGTTTGCCATGCCCATCGCCACTAGCTGCATATCAACAATTGAAGATACAGAATCCATCTCCGTATATGTTTTATTTAAGTGATCAAGATTTTACGATGTTTGGCGCATCACCTGAATCAGCGTTGAAATATGATAAGAAAAGCAACGTGGTAGAAGTATATCCAATAGCTGGAACGAGACCTCGGGGTAAAAGAGCCGATGGCTCTATCGACTATGATTTAGATAGTCGATTGGAATTAAATTTACGCCAAGATGAAAAAGAAAAGTCAGAGCATATTATGTTGGTTGATTTGGCCAGAAATGACGTCGCTAAAGTCAGTAAAGCCGGAACTCGCCATGTTAAGGATCTTTTAAAAGTTGATCGCTATTCACATGTCATGCACCTCGTTTCTCGAGTAGTTGGCGAACTGCGAGATGATTTAGACGCATTGCATGCCTACCAAGCTTGTATGAATATGGGAACATTGGTAGGCGCGCCAAAAGTCAGCGCTGCGTCCTTAATTAGGGATGTCGAAAATCAGAAACGCGGCAGTTATGGCGGTGCTGTTGGGTATATTAATGGTAATGGCGATATGGACACCTGCATTGTGATCCGTTCCGCTTTTGTACGACTGAAAACAGCCTATATTCAAGCAGGTGCAGGCGTAGTTAATGATTCTGTACCACAAGCGGAAGCAGATGAAACACGTGCAAAAGCACAAGCCGTTATTTCGGCTATCATTGCAGCGCATGCCCCAAAATCGGAGATAACACAAAGCACAGAACATACTGAAGATGCCGATGATGAGCAACAAGGAGTGTCGGCATGAGAAAAAAAATTAACTTAGTCCTGATTGATAATATCGATTCATTCACCTATAACCTAGTTGATGAAATCCGTAGTTTGGGTATAGAGATGAGCATTTATCGAAATACAGTGGACGCTAAAACCGTAGTAGATAAATTAGCTGAATATGATAAAAAGGGCCCAACTTTATTGATGTTATCACCGGGACCTGGTGCCCCTGCAGACGCCGGTTGTATGCCCAAAGTATTACAAGAAGTGCGCGGAAAGTACCCCGTACTTGGTATTTGTTTAGGCCACCAAGCAATTGTCGAAGCATACGGAGGTAAAGTAGCAAGAGCACCGCAGGTTATGCACGGTAAAGCTTCTCAAATGAGCTATGCCGACACCGAGGAAACGCGATCTATTTTTGCTGGTTTAAGTAATCCTTTATCCATTGCCCGCTACCACTCTTTGGTTGCAACTCAAATACCAGAGAGTTTACAAGTTATTGCTAACATAGACGGATTGGTTATGGCAGTTTTACAGCCGGATGATAGAATGCTGGGCTTCCAATTTCATCCTGAGTCCATACTCACTTGTGATGGCAGTATGTTGCTTATGCAAAGTATTGCATTTTTAGCGGGCGAAGTACCTGAACTTAATATAATTAAATGAACGACATTTTTAGTTAGTCATAATATTAATCGGCAGATAGATAAACACATGGGTAAAATTCTATGAACAGTAAAACAAACATGAGTGCCTTTGGGTCTCAAGACATGCTGGACGCACTAGAAAAACTCTATGCATTGCAATCATTGAGTTTTGTTGAAGCTCAGGCTGTTTTTAACCGCGTTATGCGCGGTGATGTTAGTGAAATTGAATTATCTGCGTTACTCGTTGCATTAAAAATAAAGACTGAAACAGCAGATGAAATAGCTGGAGCTGCGGCAGCAATGGTCAGCAACGCCAAACCTTTCCCACGTCCTGATTATAACTTCAGTGATATTGTTGGCACTGGTGGTGATGGTCACAATACGATTAATGTGTCGAGTGCAGCCGCTGTTGTAGCTGCTAGTTGTGGCGTTAAAGTCGCTAAACATGGTAATCGAAGTGTCTCCAGTAAATCGGGATCGTCTGACTTATTTGCTGCCTTCGGTTTGGCGTTGGACATGAGTCCTGCCACAGCCCGTAACTGTCTTGATGAAGCAAATTTGTGCTTTTTAGCCGCACCGTCGTATCACTCTGGTGTGAGGTTCGCAATGCCAGTCCGTTTGAGCCTCAAAACAAGAACACTGTTCAACATTTTAGGGCCATTGGCTAATCCGTCGAGACCAACGCATAGTTTACTTGGTGTTTACACACCCAACTTACTCGATACTTATGCACAAACATTGGTAACGCTCGGGCATACAAGGGCCTATGTTGTGCATGGTAGTGGACTTGATGAGCTTGCATTGCACGGCGACAGCCAAATTATAGAGGTCAATCATGGTGCTATTACTAAGAGCCAAGTATCACCCGCAGATTTTGGGTTAAGCAATTACCCATTAGAAGCCATCGAAGGTGGTGAGCCAGAGAAAAATAGAGCACTCATTGCTGATGTTTTCAACGGCAGTGGCATGCCAGCCCACACAGCCGCTATTGCTATGAATGCTGCCGCCTTAATTAAGTTAAATGACTTAGCGGCTAGTTATTCAGAGGCATGTGATATGGCGATGGCGTCGATAGACTCAGGCAAGCCGATGCAGACCATCGAAAATGCCGCTAGATTAAGCCAAATAAATAGCAACACAAAAAACAGTAATTAGCACGACAAACAGTAGCAAAATTTAATCCTATCAATTGGAATATGTAAGAGAGTATTGTGGCTAAAAACGTATTAGAACAAATTGTTGATGACAAAAAAGTTGAAATCGCTCAGCGTAAAATTGATTTTCCTTTAAGTACATTTATCGACACATTGAAACCTTGCGAAAAGGATTTTTTTGCAGCTTTAGCTGCGCCTAACGCAAGCTTTATTCTGGAGTGCAAAAAAGCATCTCCATCCAAAGGCTTGATTAGAGAAAACTTCGATTTAGATGAAATTATCGAGGCTTATGCACCGCATGCATCTTGCTTCTCTGTGTTAACAGATGAAAAGTATTTTCAAGGTAAATTTGAATACCTAGATTACATAACATCAAGGGTATCTCAACCGGTCATCAACAAAGATTTTTTTGTTGATGAATACCAGATTTACTTGGCCCGTTACCATAATGCTGACGCGGTTCTATTGATGTTATCTGTGTTAAGTGATGACGAGTTTAGGACGCTTTGTGCGCTTACTCACAAATTGGGTATGCACGCATTAACAGAAGTGAGTAACGAAGATGAAGTGCAAAGAGCGTTAGCACTGCACGCTAATATTATTGGTATTAATAACCGGGATTTGCGTGACTTAAGTACCGACCTTGCCACCACAGAACGTTTGGTTCCATTGATTACAAAAGACGGTTTTGATGGCGTGATCTTATCTGAATCAGGGATTTACAAGCATTCGGAAGTACAACGCTTAAGTCCACTAGTTGATGGTTTCCTAGTTGGGAGCGCATTAATGGCTGAAGCTAACTTAATTAATGCGGTTGAAAAACTCATTTTCGGTGAAGTTAAAATATGTGGTATAAATTCGGTCGAAAATGCGCACAAAGTGATGGCCACGCCAGCGAGTTATATGGGCTTAATATTTGCGACTAAATCACCTCGCTATGTGTCAATTGAGCATGCTTTGGAGATAGCTAGTTTAACAACTAGCAAAAAGCGGGTTGGTGTATTCTTAGATAATCCAATCGAAATGGTCGCTGATTATGCGCGCAAGTTAAGCTTAGCAGCAGTGCAACTGCATGGTAATGAGTCCATTGAATATATACAGACATTACGCACTTTGTTACCTGAGTCGTGCGAGATTTGGGCTGTTGAATCAGTATTACAAAATCAAGCAAATTTGAGTAGCTTTGTTGCCAATACACTTTCCCCAAAACTAATTGTCGCTGACAAAGTATTGCTCGACTGCAAGGTTGGCGAACAAGTCGGTGGCACCGGAGCAACCTTTAACTGGCAATTGTTAGAGGATGTGCCTCAAAAACACAAATTGATATTGGCGGGCGGATTAACGCCAAGCAATATTCAGGCAGCTAGAGAAACCCAAGTTGCCATACTAGACGTAAACTCAGGTGTTGAAGATTCACCTGCTGAAAAATCAGAATCCAAACTAAGCAGTTTATTCGCCTCATTAAGAGAGTACTAAATGAACTGTTTGGTTAAAATTAAAAGAAGCGAGCCTTAAAATGAACAAGTTAGAAAGTAAATTTGGTGATTTCGGTGGCATGTATGTGCCAGAACTACTTATCCCTGCCCTTGACCAATTAGAGCAGGCGTTTTTAGATGCGAAAGAAGACCCGAGCTTCCAAAAAGAGTTTATGGGGTTATTGAAAGATTATGCAGGTCGTCCTACGGCGATGACGCTGACTCGCAATATCGTATCAAACCCATTAGTTAAGCTGTATTTAAAGCGCGAAGACTTGTTGCATGGTGGCGCGCACAAAACGAACCAAGTATTGGGTCAAGCACTGCTAACCAAGCGCATGGGGAAAACGGAAGTAATTGCTGAAACTGGCGCAGGTCAACATGGCGTTGCAACTGCACTAGCGTGCGCATTACTGGGCTTAAAAGCTCGGATTTATATGGGTGCGAAGGATATAGAAAGACAATCTCCTAATGTATTTAGAATGCGCTTAATGGGAGCTGAAGTTATTCCCGTTGATTCTGGTTCAGGTACGCTAAAAGACGCGGTTAATGAAGCAATGCGTGACTGGTCTGCAAACTACGACAAAGCCCATTATTTACTCGGTACTGCAGCAGGGCCTCACCCATTCCCAACGATCGTGCGTGAATATCATCGCATGATTGGTGAAGAGACTCGTGCCCAAATTATGGAGAAAGAAGGTCGTTTGCCTGATGCGGTTGTCGCTTGTGTTGGCGGCGGATCTAATGCGATTGGTATGTTTGCCGATTTTATCGATGAACCATCAGTACGCCTTATTGGTGTTGAGCCCGCAGGTAAAGGTATCCATACCAAAGAGCATGGCGCAACTATCGTGACAGGTACAAAAGGTATTTTGCACGGCGCATACACCTACATTATGCAAGACAAAGATGGTCAAATTGAAGAATCTTATTCAGTATCTGCTGGCCTAGATTATCCGGCTGTTGGTCCACAACACGCATTTTTAGCTGAAACCGGTCGAGCAGAATACTATGCTATTACTGATGAAGAAGCATTAAACGCATTTCAATTATTAGCTAAAAAAGAAGGTATCATTCCGGCATTAGAGCCAGCCCATGCGCTAGCTCATGTATTAAATATGGCGGATGAAGCCACTGAAGAAACAATCATCGTATTGAATTTATCAGGACGCGGTGACAAAGATCTCGAACACGTCGTCAAGATTTTAGGAGACAAGTTATGAGTACAACTCGTTACGCGGATATGTTTGCCAGCCTAAAGGCGAAAAATGAAGGTGCTTTTGTTCCGTTCGTAATGATTGGCGACCCGAATAAAGAGACATCATTGGCGATTATCGACCAATTGGTTAAAAGCGGTGCCGATGCCTTGGAGTTAGGCATTCCTTACTCCGACCCTATTGCGGATGGCCCAACAATCCAAAAAGCGAGTATCAGAGCGTTACGCAGCGGCATAAGACCGCAAATTTGCTTTGATATATTGACAGAGGTGCGTAAAAACCACCCAACGGTGCCGATTGGCTTATTGTTATATAGTAATTTAGTGTTAGCTAACGGTATCGATAATTTTTATGCAAGGGCCGCAGCCGCCGGTGTTGATTCGATCCTTATTGCTGATGTGCCATTGAGAGAAGCTGACCGATTCATTGTTATCGCGAAGCAACATAACATTCACCAAATATTAATTGCACCACCAAATGCGAGCAATGAGACCTTAAAAGCCATTGGTGAAAAGTCAGATGGCTATACATACTTACTCGGCAGATCCGGAGTTACTGGTACTGAAACTGCGGTAGAAATTCCAGCGGCAGAACTCATTGGTAAGTTAACACAATATAAAGTGGCACCTCCGTTACTTGGTTTTGGCATCAGCACGCCTGAACAGGTAACAAATGCGATTCAGTCAGGGGCCGCAGGCGCTATTTCAGGCTCTGCTACAGTCAATCTTATTGAAGCTAACTTAGCAGACGAAGACAAAATGCTCGCTGAGTTAGGTAGCTTTGTGGCAAAGATGAAGGCTGCAACGTTGCTTTAAAAAGCGCTTTGGTCTGTAGATAAAGGAAAAAACTATGTGGTATGTTATTTACGCTGAAGATGTTGAAAACAGCCTAGCGCTTCGAATGGAAGCAAGGCCAGCGCACTTAAAACGAATTAGTGCACTAGTTGATGTAGGCCGAATTTTAGTTGCTGGACCAACCCCTGCAATCGACAGTGAGGACCCGGCAGAAGCTGGTTTCACCGGTTCTGTGATAATTGCGCAATTTGAGTCATTGTCAGATGCAAAGGCGTGGGCAGAGTCCGACCCCTATGTGACAGCAGGTGTATTTAAATCCGTAACAGTTAAACCATTTAAAAAAGTGCTACCATAACAGCGATGTGCATCGTGTATGTCCGCTCTGTGCGCATATACACGCGGCACCTGGTCACTAAGCATATTTGCTAAAAAGTATGTTTATATGCTAATTCGGCGTGAGCGTCGCCAAGCTATTCGAGATAATATAAATAATATGGCTGTATTTATTACCCATCTAGTCAGTATTGACGAAAGTGAATTTAGTTTAACGGCTACTCGCTCCCAAGGCGCGGGAGGGCAACACGTCAACAAAGTTGCTACAGCCATATATTTACGTTTTGATATTCATAGGTCGTCACTTCCCGATAAAATGAAAGCCAAGCTTCTTAATAGCAATGACACTCGCATTACATCCGAAGGTATATTGGTTCTTCGCGCACAAAATCATCGCACGCAAGAACAGAACAAAAGAGATGCTATCAAACGACTTGCGCAAGTTATCAAAGCAAGCACTTACGAGAAACCCGTTAGAAAACCAACAAAGCCAAGTCGCTCATCACAACGAAAACGAATGGATAGCAAAACCAAAAGTGGGCAGCAAAAACAGCTTCGAAAAAAGCTAGATATTTAGCTAAGCCTAGTGGCAGTAATCTACTGTTTATTTTTGCTATAAACTCGTGATAATCTTATCAGCTTCCGCTCTATTACTTGGCATGTTATTCAGCTTAAGTTCAGCAAAACACCGCATAATAGTGGATGTATAAACGCAAAAATGAGTCATTAACGAATAAATAGGTACTCCACTTTGATCACGCTACGCTCTCTTTTTCTAGCTTCCACGCTTATTTTATCCAGTCATCTTGTATTGGTTACTGGAGCTGTCGCCAACGACAAGCAAGAACAGCAAAGAATAAGTGCATCGCAAGCAGCACAAAAGGCGCTGCAAGCCGTTCCAGGAAAAGTGTTAAAAGTAGAAAGCCGTGGAAGTGTATACAGAGTTAAAATTCATCAAAAATCTGGACGCGTAGTCTATGTCACAGTTGATGCAATAACGGGTAAAGTTAGCAGGTAATCTGTTTATGTAGTGTGTCAATATGGTTCATGTCATTGTAAGTGTATAAACGGAGTTACCCATGCGAATTTTGATAGTCGAAGATGATAGCCGATTACTGCTTCAACTAGACCAATACATGCAATCACAAGGATTTAGCGTCGACTTAGCTGACGACGGTGAAAAAGCGCTATATCAACTAAAAGAATATAACTACGATTTAGCGATTATTGACGTTGGTTTACCCCGTATTGACGGCTTTGAAGTTATACAACGAGCTCGCGCCACTGACATCACCTGTCCCATTATTATTCTTACTGCACGAGACCGTTGGCAAGAAAAAGTACGAGGTTTAGAATGTGGCGCTGACGATTATCTAACCAAGCCATTTGTGCATGAAGAACTATTAGCTCGAGTAAAAGCCTTAATTCGACGCAGTGCTGGTCAAGCCAGTCCCTTAATTCAAAAAGGGCTGCTGTCACTGGACACAGTTGCCAATCAACTTTATGTTAGCGACGAGCCTGTGGAATTAACTGCATATGAATATAAAGTCATTGAATATTTAATGATGAACCCAAATAAAGTGGTATCTAAAACTGAAATGGTTGAGCATATTTACGATCAGGATTTTGATTTAGACAGCAACGTTATTGAAGTATTTGTTGGCAGACTGCGACGTAAGATGGATAAAGATAACATCATTAAACCGATTGAAACGTTGCGCGGTAGAGGCTATCGGCTCAATGTTAACTTGCGTTAAGTTGTTGTTAAAATGAAAACGTGGTCAATTACACGTCGCATATTTTTAACCTGTTTTTTGTTTGCTGCAATTTTTTTTCCAGCGATTATATTTTCGATGCAAAACGCTTTTGAGCGAAGTTTGATGCAGGCTAAAAAAGAAAAATTATACACCACTGCATTCGCAATGATATCTGAATTTGAATTTGAAGAAGGTGCAGCAGTAATGCCTTCTCGGCTTTTTGTTGAAGACTTAAACCTGCCTGGCTCCGACTTAGTTGCGGTCATTAAGTGGAGAGGACAACAAGTTTGGCAATCGCAGTCTTCCATTGATAATAATATTAGTGCCGATATGTTCGACATACTTTCGAGGCAAACCGAGGGACATTTGCTGGGCGAAACTATTTTTTTAGATGGCTTTGATGAAGAAACCCCGCATTTTGCGCTATCAAAAAAAGCCGAATTTTTAATTGATGGGGAATTTGAGGAAGTTATCTTTTTAGTCATCAATAATAAAAATACTTATCAACGCGAACTCAGCATGTTTATTAACCGCCTATGGGGATGGATTGCGGTTTTAGGTTTAGTTTTACTTGGTCTAATTGCCTTATCGCTACGCAGCGTATTTATGCCAATGCAGCATATTATCACCCGTATTGGCGAAATTGAAGAAGGTAAAATTGATAGGATTAACGATACTTATCCGCCCGAACTTCAGCCACTACAGAAAAGCATCAATAAGCTCCTTGGCAGTGAGAAACAGCAAAGAGAACGTTATAAAAAAAGCTTAGATGATTTAGCCCATAGTATAAAAACACCATTGAGTATTATTCTTGGTCAAGCTGACTTAAGCAGTGATATTAAAGAGCCCGTTCTGCATATTGATAATATTGTTAAACGCCAACTCAAACGCGCAACTATTAATGTAGTGGGGTTTTTGCCGAGTATCGATATTGCGCGTGAAACTCAGTCATTACTCGATGCTATGGCAAAAATTTACCAACACAAAGCACTTTCACTAACATTAGAAATGCCTAAACCAGCATCGCTTTCAATTGACCAAACCGATTACATGGAAATACTCGGAAACTTGCTAGACAATGCTTGCAAAGCGGCTAAATCGGAAGTCAAAGTCACCTATGAAAAGCAAGTAACATGCACTTTAGTTTGCGTAGAAGACGATGGAAAAGGGATATCTGAATCTGCTATTTCTGCGATTACACAGCGTGGTCGACGTTTAGATACCTACTCTGAGGGACAAGGTCTGGGCTTAGCCCTAGTCGTTGACATGTTGGAAAGCTATGGTGGTGAATTACATATACACAGTAAGCCCGATAAAGGTAGTCGGTTTTGCATGCAACTCCCTCATCAACGCTTCAGCAATAACCCTATATAACCGGTGATAAGAAATTAATTGTCGATGCACTTTTCGCTAGCGTTTATAAATCATTACTGGCAATAAAGTGTTTTACAAATCGACTATGTTCTGCCATTGAATTTTCACTGGTTATTTCTTGTGCTAATTCCCCGCCAACGCCAACGCCTTGTATTCCAGAGCTTAACCATGCAGCAACATTGTTTTCACTAATGCCGCCTACAGCGAACATTGGGGTGTCTGAAAATGGGCCTTTCAACGCTTTATAATAGTCGATAGATAATGCGTTTGCCGGAAACAGTTTTATAATATCGGCACCATACCCAAGCGCGTTTGCAATTTCGGTCGGCGTTGCTGCACCCATCAATACAGGGATGTTATTAGCGTGAGCTATTTCAACAACCTTTGCATTAACATTTGGGGTAACTAAAAACTGAGCCCCTGCTGCGACAGATTTGGTGGCTAATTCTGCATTTAAGATCGTACCAGCTCCGACTAAAATAGATGGAAATTGTTGTCTTGCCAATTCAATATGCAGGCAAAAATCAGGGGTATTGGAGGTAATCTCCAATACCTTAACGCCACCTTGTACAAGACAGCTCAGTGTTGCCTGCACGGAAGAGGAATTATTAAGACGAATAATGCCAATAAGTTTATGGTCAATAATTTGCTGAGCAATCTTTTTGCGAGCTGATGGCATCGATTCAACCTTAGCGTTTATCAATTAATAATTTTATATCAATATGTTGAAAAGCTAACTGACAAGCACTGCTAAGTAGGTTCATTAGTACTTTTCACTGCTTTAGATTCTTCATTTATTATTGCAGTCGTGCTGATCTCTGTTTCGCCACTCGATAACAGTATTGCCAACCACTTGCTCTCCTCTCTTGATTCAAGAGCAATTTTTACCACCATTGTCAGTGGAACCGAGAGCAGCATACCAATACTGCCTAATAACCATCCCCAGAATATCAAAGATAAAAACACGACTAAGGTAGACAGGCCAAGACCACGACCCATGAAGCGCGGCTCAATTACGTTGCCCATTACCATATTGACCAACACGAAGCCCAGACCGGTTAAGCCTGCTTTGGTAAAACCATATTCGACAAATGCCATTAAAACTGCGGGCACAGCGGCAATAATCGAACCAATGTTGGGAATGAAATTAAACATAAATGCGAGGACTGACCACAGTAAAAAGTGATCAATGCCAAGCCAGTATAACCAAATACCAATAAAAATACCGGTACCTAAACTAACTAACATTTTAATACCTAAGTAGCTGTTAACTGAATGCAAAAATCGGTCTATATGTGTCATTTTCATGTCAGGATCGGACAATGCGATATGAATCCGCTTCGGCATACTTTCAGCTTCAAACAACATAAAAATAACGGTTAATAATATAAGTACTAAATTAGATAAAACGCTACCCAAACCACTTAAAAAACCGGTAGCCACCGACATTGCTGCACCTGGATCGAGATAAGTTAAAAATAAATCTTTATCGATATTTATGTTCAATACATTGAGTTTGTTTATTACCCACGCAAATTCACCAGTCAACTGCTCTCTATAAATAGGCATATTTTGCTGAAATTCGGTCAATGACTTTGTAATTAAACCTGCGAGCATAAAACCAATCACCAATATTATCAGTATAACTAAGGTAACCGATGTCCAGCGTGGAATTTTGTATCGGCTAGCCCAATTAATTAAAGGGCTGCAGGCTATAGCAATGAAAGCGGATAAGAGAAATGGCACTACAATGACGCTTGCGGCTTTAATACCAGCAAGAACAATAGTGACACAAGCCATGACAATCATAGCTCTTGCGATGGGTGATTTAATATCCATATAGCCTCTTGTGGAAAAATAATAAATGCCAGTGATACAATTTTTTCTATAGTAAGCTCAGTTGCTTGCTAATATGAATGACCACTTTTGCTTAGATAGGTATCGTTGATAACTTGATTGATATATTTTGTTAGTATGACAATTTTTTTAAACAATTACATAGAAAGTTTCAGAGAATAAGAAACAAAGGGAAATAGTTAAAAAATGACTTTAAATCAAGCCACAATAAGAATTAAAAATTTACGACTTCGAACCTATATTGGTATCAATGATGATGAAATTAAAAATCAGCAAGACGTAGTTATTAATGTCAAAATTCATTACGACGCGAAAAAAGCGACCGATTCAGATCTAATGGACCACGCATTAAATTATAAAATAATTACCAAAGCTATTATTAGGCTAGTGGAAGACAATCGTTTTTACTTGCTTGAGAAATTAACTCACGACATATTGAACATTGCAGCAGAGCATCCTTGGGTCACTTTTGCAGAGGCTGAAGTTGATAAACCTCATGCCCTTCGTTTTTCCGATTCGGTATCATTATCATTATCTTGTACTAAGGAATAAACTATCATGTCAAAGCATGTATTAATTACTGGAGGCACAGGCTTAATAGGTCGCAAACTTGTCACTGCGCTAGAAAGAAAATATGCGATGACTGTGGTAACTCGTGATCCCAGCAGAGCCAAACGCTTACTTGGCGAGCAAGTGAACTGCATCACTGCTGAACAATTAACCTCGGTTGATGAGTTTGATGCCATTATAAATTTAGCCGGTGAACCTATCGCGGATAAACGTTGGTCGGATGCTCAAAAAGAACGAATTTGTAACAGCCGTTGGAAAATAACACAACAGTTGGTCGACTTAATTAATGTCTCCGGTAATGCGCCGAGTGTCTTTATAAGTGGTTCAGCAATTGGTGTTTATGGACGCCAAGGTGATACTGTTGTAACTGAAGAGTACACTGATTTTCATGATGAATTCAGCCGGGCTGTCTGCCAAAAGTGGGAAAATATAGCGCTTGAAGCCAAGACACGAGTTTGTATATTGCGAACAGGTGTTGTGTTATCTGATGAAGGTGGTGCATTAGCTAAGATGTTGATGCCATTTCGCTTAGGTTTAGGTGGCCCTATAAGCTCAGGTAAGCAGTTTATGGCATGGATCCATATAGATGATATGGTTAATGGCATTAACCACTTGCTGAGCAACGAGGAAGCACAAGGGGTTTATAACTTGACATCGCCTAATCCTAACACTAATAATTTTTTCTCATTAGCTCTTGCCCGACGACTAGAACGCCCTTGCATTTTTAGAGTACCTGCATTTGTAATAAAAGCACTGATGGGCGAATCATCTGACCTTGTGCTATTTGGTCAAAAGGTTATCCCCAAAAAATTAGTTGATGAGGGCTTTGCGTTCACATTCCCAACGTTGAAAGACGCGTTAGCTGACTTAGATTTATAAAATTGGGCTATCTGACAAAGGTGTTTGATAGCAAAAGTCATAGTTAACTGGCCGTGAGCTTGTAATTCTTTTTGGCTTTGTACATTGATATATCTGCTGACTTTAACATTGTGATTACAGACGCAGGCGCAGATTCGAAAACCACATGGCCAACACTTGCGCTCACTTTGATGTTGTCTAGTCCGTCAATCCGGATAGACAACTCTCGAAGTGCGTCGTTTAACCGTGAGGCAAATTGGTTTGCCTCATGTTGGTTGCCAAAATGCCCCAAAGCAACAAATTCATCGCCACCGACTCGACCAATCAGATCTTTTGAGCGTATCTGATTTTTAACGATCTCAGCAATAATTCGTAATACCTGATCACCACAATCATGGCCGTGGTTATCATTGATCAATTTAAAGTCATTAATATCTATGTAGACCAAACTAAGTACACCGTTATTGTGCTCTTGGTAGCATAATAGTTCCTGTGCCTTTTCCTCCCAGCCACGTCTATTTAACACATTACACAGCACGTCAGTGTTTGCATCGGTTTGTGCTCTTATTTTATCTAATTTTAGGTCTTTGATCCGCGCCGATACGACTACCGCAAAAATAAATGTTTCGAAAGCAAAAGCAATTATTAGGCCGTAACGAGTTAAGAAAAGACTCTGTTCTGCAAAGACAATTCTAAAAATCATCGCTACTAACATTACAAACAAGCTGAATAATACTAACCATGCCATTCTTACACCACGGTAAGATTGGACAATGGCTAAGACCAATATAATCAAAATGATAATAAGAGTCAGATATCCCATCAAACTACCTAGTAATGCGGATAATGCGTTATGCTCAAAAAATGTAATGCTTATAGAAATAAGCAGTACTAGTGTTGCCCCCCAATACAAAACATAGCGGCTTACTCTGGGCCAAGCCAAATGCAGGTCTGTTAGCCTGACAATGAATATAGTTGCGGTGAATACCGTGAGGCCAGCAAAAATGAGGTAAAATTGGTGACTGAGGAGAAACGAATGTTGAGGCAAGAATATATTGAGTTGCCCCTCTTGCAATAGAAAAAATGTCGTCGCACAAAAAACATAAAGACTATAAAGTTCAAAGCCCTTAGCACCGAGCGTTCGGCCCATAAAGAATACATACAAAAGCAACGTTAGGCATAACCCATAAAAAGCCCCCATTGCAATATTGCGAGTAAGACTTTGGTTTACATAACTTGCGAAGTCATGCCAAACAAATTGTTGCAAATTCTCATCATGACTGACAATTTCGAAATCTACTGAAAATTCTCCAACCGGCAATACAAATGACGGATTGCTTGCTCTAATCTGACTGATTAATCCGCCGTGATCATCCCACGTATAATTAACGATTTCACGTTGGCCAAAACTAAACACCGCTTGCTGACTTAAAGAACAATTTAAACGTGCGACACTTTTTCCTAGAGGCAGCCGTACGCTAACATTTTCAGATTTTGCTGGTGACAGTTCTGCAAAGATCAGGCCATCAACCAAAAATGTTATTTGACAACTATTATGTTGAGATGCTGATGCTTGTGAATTGCTACTTAAGAATAATACAAATAGCAACATAAACACCATACAGAAAGGAGAAGCACAGTTTATTTTCATATGATCTGCAGCCTTAATGATCTTTGGTTAATAATACAAACGCGTCACACGACGGGCAAATAATAAAGTTACCAAGACAACAAAACCTTTGCAATATGCCCCATTATTTGATTAACGTTAGCGTTGGCACTTGAAGCACAGAGATAGCTCCTGCTCTATCAATTATTTTAATCAATGCAGTTTGAATAGTCTCATCTTCCCTGGCATCTGATTTACTTGCGAAGCGCTCCTCTTGAACGTCACTACCTTCATCTAATGTAAATTGAACCACAACTAAGGATGCGCAATTTGGTTCTTGACCGAAGTATTCTATCGAAATTTGGGGATAACCTTTAAAGCCTTTCTTCACTTGTTTTGCAATACGCTTTTTAGCTTTGTCTACGTGCATAGTAAGTCCTAATCGATATTTTGATGTCATCTTTTTATAGAGAATAACATAGTATTATCGATTTATTAGTGCAAATTTACCGCCTAAGATAAGATACACTTAGACGGTAGAATGCGATGAAAAACAACTATTTTTTATAAAAAAGGAAGCCAAAATTGAATATAGAATTAAACAGCATGTCGAGCACCTCAATTTATCACTTGATGACGCAAACTGTCATACCACGTCCAATCGCGTGGGTATTAACGAAAAATAACGATGAATCGCTCAATCTTGCTCCGTTTTCTTATTTTAACGCTGTGTGCAGTGATCCTCCTTTATGTATGCTTTCAATGGGGAAAAAGCCGGATGGGACAGCAAAGGATACTGTGGCAAACTTAGTTAAAGAGGCTTATTGCGTTGTGCACATTGCACATGCGCAACAGTCGGATCTGGTCACCTCTACTGCAGCGAGCTTAAAGTATGCTGAAAGTGAAGTTGACGCTAATCAAATTAAACTAATTGACCATGCAGATTGGCCCCTGCAGCGCATAGCTGACTGCCCTATCGCATATTTATGTAAAGTACATAGCACTCAAGAAATTGGCAACGCACCACAACAAATTATCTTTGTAGAAGCTATCGAATTGTATGTGGACGACAACGCGGTTAATCAAAGTAATAATCGTATTACGATTGATGCGCTAAAAGTAAACCCATTAGCAAGGTTAGGGGCAAGTCAATATGCAAACTTAGGTGAGGTTTTTACAAAGTCTCGACCAGCCTAGAAGGATTAACGAATTTCAAGTTTGAACAGTCGTGAACAGTGGTAATTTAGCTTCCATATGATAGATTCTTGTTCACGATTTCCAATTGACGATATCTCGACATGACTCATCCTACTTATAAAGATGTTGCACAAGTGTCATCATGCGATTTGGCAGATGCGCTGCCCATTCACCAATTTATGCATTATTTGATTCATCGGCTGTGGCCAAATATGCCTCGTATTGCAGGTCATTTATAGCATTGAAATTACATAAAAAACCGGATAGCTTGGGCAATCAACTATCCGGCTAATGCACAAAATTCAAACCATTTTTCTCAGCAACTCACCCGTATTCAGACTCAACAAGCGCCAGCAACCAATAGCACCAAGCAAACCGACGGTCAGCGCGCCAACGATAGGTGCTATCACCCAATATTCCAAATGCAAGCCCGCTTCCATTTGGAATACTTTGGTTTGCAACATATACAAACTAAATTCATTTGATATGGCTGCCATTAAGCCTGCGACAAACCCAATAATGATAAATTCGTTGATAACACTAAACCGTATCATCCACCCTTTAGCTCCTAATGTTCGAAGAATGGCTAGCTCTTGCAAACGTTCATCCATACTGGCTTGAACTTGTGCTATCAGCACCAGCGCCCCCGCAATGAGCACCAGTATTAAAATAAACTCTACGGCCACTGATACTTGATCGATAATTTCTCTAAGCTGGTTAATTCTCGCATCTACATCAAATAACGTAACGCTAGCAAAAGGAGCCATTAGCTGAGTTATCTCCGCTTTACGAGATTCATCCAAGTTAAAACTAGTGATATACGTGGGAATAAAATTTTCCACAGCTTTAGGATGCAACACGAAAAAAAAGTTGGGTTGCATTGTTTGCCAATTAACTTCTCGCAAACTAGTCACTGTGGCTGTAATGACTTCGCTACCTATATTGAAGGTTAATTTATCGCCAAGCTTAATACCGAGTCGCCCGGCTATTTGACTCTCAATTGACAGCGGATAGGGTTCTCCTTCTTGCCAAGAGTCAAGCCATTCACCCTCAACTATTTTATTCCCTATTTGCAGCTCTGTTCCCCAAGTTAGGTTTGCTTCACGGCCTAAGCCTTGGCGTCCTTCATCAGCAACATCTTTATCTTCTTTTGTCACTTCAGTGCGGATCTTTTCGTCATTAATAGCAACAAAGCGTCCACGCGCAACGGGATAAAAACCACCGCCGGTCACATTATTTTGTTTAAATTGATTTTCTAAACCTATCCGCTGGCCTTCTGTTACATTTGATACGAAATAGTTTGGTGTGCCTTCAGGCAGTTGAGCACGCCATTGTTCAACCATGTCATTGCGCATAACCAAGACAACAAGTAGCAGCATGATGGTAATTGAAAAACTGATTAATTGAACACTGTTACCCATTGCTCTGCGACGAATACGTGCCCATGCTAAGGTCCACGCTCCCATTTTCCCACTCCCGAGCTTGCGCCCAAGCATAATCAAAAGATGAGTAACACCGAGTAACAGAACAACTAAAATAATGCCTGAAACGAATAATATTGTGCTGATCATTAGGTCTTGGCTATATACCCACATAAGTAAGAATACAGCGATCCCCGAGGTAGCGAACTGCAGCGCTTTGGACGACAACGTTGTATTGATATCGCGCCTTAATACTCGTAACGGTGGCACAGAGAATAACTGTAATAGCGGATATAGCGAAAACAGCACTGAACAAATAACGCCAGTGAAGACCGCAATGGCTAATGGTCTCCAATGCCAAATATCAAGTGAGACTTCCACAATATCTGCCAAGAACATGACGACAGCTTGTTGCAGTATAAAGCCAGCAGTAACACCTAACACTATTCCCAAGACTGTAATAAAGCAGATTTGCAGTAAATAAATGCGCTGTACCATCGCTTTCCCTGCGCCAAGCGTTTTCATGATAGCGACGGGATCATAATGACGCTGACTATAACGCTGCGCGGCGACTGCAATGGAGACAGCAGCAAGAACAATGGCCAATAAACTGGCTAGCAAGAAAAACTGTTCCGCACGGGCAATTGAACGCCCAATAGCAGACTCATCGTCCTCAATTGATGTCCATCGATGAACATCGCTGTTTAGTTGCGGACGAAGCCAGTCGTAATAATCATCTAAATCACTGGTTTCGCCAGTAAAATAATATTTATAACTAACGCGGGAACCGGGCCCTGTGACGTTGGTTTTGGCCAAGTCGTCGGTTGACATCAATACAATGGGCTCGGTATTGAAAACGCTAAACCCCGCGTCTGGGATCTCACTGAGCACCTTTGTTACTTTAAAACTCGCGTCGCCTATATCAACACTACTGCCTAACTTAACATTAACCAGTTGAAAAAGCCGTGAATCGATCCAAACCTCGCCCTGTTTAGGGGATTCAGTCGTCGCCTCAGGCACACCGAAAGGCTGCTCTGCAACTTTAATACTGCCTTTCAATGGGTAATTATCGTCCACCGCACGCAAATCTGACAGCGCCAGTTCTTGTGCTCCAAATACCATTGATCGTGTACTTACTTGATAAGCACTACTAAGCTTAAATTCAGATGCTTTACTGATCCAGCTACCGTCCACTAACTCCCTAGAACGTAACTGTCTATCGGCTGCAATAAACTCTGCTGAACGATCGGTTAATGCACCCTGCAAGCGTTCACTGAATAAAGATAACGACAGAACTGAGCCAACGGAAAGTATAATAGCCAGTAAAATAATGGTTAACTCACCACGTTTGGCTTCGTGTTTGAATAACCGCCACGCTAATTGAAATACGGTAGACATCTTATTCTCCAGAAACAACTCTAAGCGGCTTAGTTTGTTCAGTTAATTCACCAGCATGCATGTGCAATTGACGCTGGCAACGCTGAGCGAGATCATTGTCATGAGTAACGAGTACTAAGGTAGTATTGGATTCTTTGTTCAGGTCAAACAGTAAATTTTCGACTTTGGTTGAATTAGTAGAATCAAGATTACCTGTTGGTTCATCAGCGAATAAAATTTTAGGATTGGTAATAAACGCTCTAGCAATGGCAACACGTTGCTGTTCCCCGCCCGATAGTTGGTTAGGAAAATGATTAGCGCGGTGATCGAGCCCTACTTGCTGAAGTATCTTTTGAGCCCGCTTCTTAGGCTCCGATAGTCCGGCTATTTCAGCTGGTAGCATAATATTTTCGAGCGCAGTCAGACTCTGCACCAACATAAAGCTTTGAAAGATAAAACCTACTTTTTCACCACGCAGTCTCGCACGCTGCTCTTCATCCATCGAGTGCAGAGGCTCACCATCTATCATAATGTGACCACCAGATACTTCGTCTAATCCAGCTAACAGACCAAGAAGTGTTGACTTACCTGAACCCGATGCCCCTATAATGGCAATCGATTCACCTGGTTTAACCGTAAAGCTGATGGGTTGAAGGATCTGTAACTCACCTTCGCTCGTATTAACATTTTTTATAATACTTTTCGTTTCGATCATTGCAGGAGCAGTTGTCATAGTGTTTTCTTTTTTTAAATCCGTAAAAATCAGTTCAATTAAGCTTACCAAAAATCGTTCTTGGAAGAGTGAATGTTCGGCATTTACTTCACGCCAGTCCAGTAATGCGGCAAAAATTCTTCGCATTAGTCTACTTGTATGTCTTTTATTCCCTTTTTATAGCCATTCAGATCAGCAAGAAGTGCAAGAACATAAGCTACTGATACTGGGCGATAGCTTAAGTGCCGCATATGGATTAACACAACAGCAAGGTTGGGTTTATTTGTTACAAAATGCGTGGGTAATTGAAAATAAGCCTATTACAGTTATCAATGGTGCAATAAGTGGTGATACTACCGACGGTGGGTTATCTCGCTTACCTCGATTATTGGACCTGCACGAACCAACCCATTTGTTGATTGAACTTGGTGGCAACGACGCTCTGCAAGGCCACAATCCGAAAAAGATAAAGGCCAACATTGAGCAAATTGTGCTGTTGGCTCAGAAGAATAATGTTGAGGTTATGTTACAAGAAATGCAGATACCAAGTAATTATGGAAGACGTTACACACAGATGTTTATGCAAGTGTTTAAAGATATAGCTGCAGAGAATAACATTCCGTTAATTCCGTTTTTCTTAGAAGAGATTGCATTGAACAAAAGCCTAATGCAGAACGATGGAATTCATCCAACAGCGGAAGCACAACCTATGATTACGGAGTTGTTGAAACCTCAGTTGGAGATTTATATTTTTGATTGATTTTCACAAAGGCTACCTTGCCTCTTCATCAGTAACACTGCAAAACAATTAAATACTACCTAGTAACCCTCGCCGAGACAGACTGGCCTGAGAGTCTCTATCTTGTATAACCTTTGCTCATCCTTTTTGTAAATACACGAGAATAAGAAAAGCCAAGCTTGAAAATGATCATTTCCGCTATGGCTGTCATGATTTTGGCAGGTTAGTTTGAATAAAAAACGGCTTTATGCCAGAGTGCGAAACGTTCAAAATAATTAAAAGCCCAAAAAATGCAAACTGTATATAGCCGTCTATTCTTTGCTTTTTCGTTACTATACCTTTTGCTGCAACCTTTTGAACCATTGGCAATATCTTGGCTCATTAAAATTTTACCGATTATAATGCTAATAATAGCGGTTACCAAAACGCAAATATTTGCTGGTAAGGCGTTATTATTATTCGCATTAGGATTCAGTGCAACCGGAGATATTTTGCTCGAACAAGGGCATTTTATATCGGGGATAGCCGCATTTTTAATAGCTCAACTGCACTACGGAGTCTTTTTTGCACGTAACTGGTCCTCAGTAAAAACTCGCTGGCCTATGTCTGTCTTTATTTTGACATTTATATTGATAATGACTTTTTTATTAAGTCCTCATTTAGGCGAATTTACATTGCCCGTTTTTTCTTACTTAGTGGTTATCAGTTTGATGGGGCTTCTCGCCATTCAATCGAGTTTGCCGCTAAGGTGGGCAGTATTAGGAGCCTTTGTGTTTATCTTATCGGATTGTTTTATTGCCATTGACCGTTTCTTACTTCCCCTGCCATTGAGTGGTTATTTAATAATGACAACCTATTACGGCGCGCAATGGATGATTATTCAAGGCGCGCTTAATAGACTCAAATCAATCAAGTCCAATATAAAAGTAGTTTAGTCCCATTCAAAAACAGGTAATGAATAGTACTTTAATGAGTCACACGACTCAGCTCGATAACGAGCGTTCATGGCGCCCCATATACCGCCTGAACTCTTGCCACAGAGCACCGCAAACCTATGCTTGTTAGCACTGGTAATACTGACGGCGGATGTACTAAAAATCTAAAACTAAAAGTCCGTAAAAAATTGATTTACTTTGGTTTATTATGACTTCCCTGAGCGAGTAAAACACGAGTTCTCTAACCAATCTATCAGCGCAGGATAAAATTTGGACTTATGTCTATAATACAGTGTGCTATAAAAATGGTCCGCACCTTCCAACTCAAGATACTTATGTGGCTTACCGAGCGACTCTAGTTTCTCAACCATTAGTCTGCTTTGTTCCACAGGAACACGTCGGTCGATATCACCGTGTATAATAAACAAAGGCATGGCTAGTTTGTCTGCATGTTCGATAGGTGACAAACCACTTACAGTAGTACCTTGGAAAACACGTCCATAACGACCACCGTTAAACAAGGTTGCACTAATACGACTTAGATCGGCAACACCGGCACCAGCAATCGCACAAGCAAACGGCCCATCCTTTCTAACAGAAGCGGCGAACGCTGCATAACCACCATAACTCCAGCCGAAAATAGCGACTTTATCAGGATCAGCTAGGCCTTTATCAACAAGATATTTGACTCCATCATCTTTGTCGTCTTGCATAGTTTGCCCCCAATTATTATCACCTTTCTTCCAATGATTTAAGCCATAGCCTGTGGAGCCTCTGTAATTCGGTTGAACAACCATATAACCATGGCTTGCTAGCAACTGAGACCATTCATCATAAATGGTCGTATCTCTTACCCATGGACCGCCATGCGGCATGACTACCGTTGGATAGGGCTTTTCGCCCATTTTAGGAATAGTCACGTATGCCGGTATTTTTAAACCATCGCGAGCTGGGTATTTGATGTATTTAACATCCCCTAATAAATCACGATTAATTAATGGAAAGCGTTCGCCAATAAGCTGTACGTCTTTCATATTACTTAACAGATAAAAAGTACCTGGGTCATTATCCGCACTGGTGTTAACGACGATTTGGCTGTCGTCATCTGAACGACTTGAAAGGCGAACAAATTTATCAGGAAACGCCGCTTCAACCGCTTTCCTTAAATTTTCTTCATACTCGTCTAACCAATAAACCTTCGGTTCCTTTCCCGTGTAGGAATAACCGAGTAAACGGCCACTGTCAACCTGTTTTCTGCTAGTGACAACTCCATCGACATCTACATTTTCTAAACCAAATAATCTTTCAGAATATACTTTTGTTTCAATGTTGTAGATATATATACCGGTAGTGTCCTGACCTCTGTTTGCGCTTATGTAAATCTCTTGTGGGTTTTCAACAGAGAAGCTTAAAAAGTCGAATCTTTCTCTGTTATCAGCACGATTTTTAAAAATCAATTCCCAATCAGCGTCAGGTGATGTGCGCACGTATTGGTCCAAACTATTATTTTTTGTATCGTAAGCATTTGCAGCTCTAATTTCGCCTTTATTATCAGGAATTAATCCTGCTGACAACAGAGTATTAGCACGAAATATAGTGCGCGTTCTGCCATTGTAAATATTATATTTTACAATATCAGGCAAACGATCATTGTTTATGTCGTAGCTTATTAATATATTTTTAGGATCGTCTCTTAGCAAGCTGACCAGAGTGAACCTCGCACTTTCTTCCTTTGGAAATGGAATTTTCCATTTTCCTTTTCCGTCGACCCTTACAATACCAACTTTGCTTGCGTTGTAGTTTCTCGTGCCGTCTTGAATGTTTTGTGAAAAATTGACGGCCATTAGATCGTTATTTAACCAATAAGCACCTTGAATTTGCATGCGCTCAGAACCGAACAGCACTGGGTCTGCCTTCAGGTTATTTGTTTTTCTTACTTCTAGTATATAATCGCCGTCTTTACTGGTAGCACGCTTAATAACAACATGCTTTCCGTCTGGAGACACCGTCACTTGCTGAAGAGCAGGTAATACAGAAAATGACTCTATTAAATCTGAATGTTCATAGTCCTTCGCAACTAATGCACTAGGGAACAGCATAAATGTTGCTAGAAGTGCAATTAACTCTCGTTTCATAAACATAACATTTCCTCACATTCATTAAAAAAAAGACTCTCGGACCGAAGCCCAGAGAGTCCTTGTATTACGTTAAGTAACTAATTAAAACGAGTAGTTGAACGAAGCGAAAACAGTTCGACCAAATATGTCATAACCAGCACCTAATGGAACGTTACGCGATTGGTAACCACCAGCATCACCATCAATAAGAGGCGGAGCCTTATCAAACACGTTTCTAACACCTGCTGTAACAGCCCAACTATCCTGTCCGTAGCTCGCAGACATAGTATGGATCGTGTAGCCAACAGTCTTCTCTAATGGACGACACGATACAGCTAAGCCTGTACAAGGCTGATTATCAGTATCAAAATCATACAGATTATCATTTTGGCCACCGCCAACGTGACGGGCAGACCAGTTAAATCTATAATCCATATAGCTTAGACGCAATTGCGCACTAGCTCTCCACTGAGGATTATTGATTTCACCAAGGTTGTCATCAAACGTGCCAAAAAACTCTACTTCACGAGATTGAAGTTTAGTCGCAAGTAAGTCTAATGTGACACCTAGCTCATTGTCGCCAACAACAAAGTCTTGTTGATAGAAAAGGTTGTAATCGATACCTTTCGAACCTTCAAAACCGATATTAACGAAAGAGGCGTTAATATCTGTCATCTGCTGGTTGCTATCACGGACGATGCTTCCACAAAAGGCACTTTCGCCATTTGGAGCTTCATCGTTACTGAAACAACTATCGACAATAAACCCAGCGCTTGGTTCAGCAACCGCACCTCTGATTTGCACATCATACCAAGTGGCAGACAATGTCAGGTCAAATGCATCAGTAAATGGCTGTTCAAATATGAAGCCATAGGTTTCAGATACCGAGCGCTCTGCTCCCAAAGTCTCTGAACCACCAGTGGTAACTTCAGCAGAAACGAATGATGTAAAGCCTCCACCCGTTCCGTCTTCTAGGCCTAGTGATGTTGCGTCTATTCCATTTGCTGCGCATGACTCAAATGTACGCTGTTGACGTTCGTCTTCTCCTGCATCGTAGGTTTCAGCAGCAGTAACATCTAATGGATCAGAAATTCTCGCAGCGTCTGGAACAACACAAGGATCTGTTAAGGTAGTGAAACCAGACGTACCGTTTAAGAAACGTTCACGTAGGTTAGGTGTACGATAAGAAGTTCCGCGAGTACCACGAAGCGTCAACCACTCTGTTGGTCTCCAAATACCTTTGAAGCTAAAGGTTCTTTCAGGAGAGTAGAAGGTTTCGTCAGTTACACGACCAGAAGCTGTGAAGGTTAATTCTTCAGCCCATTCCTTGCCACGTAACACAGCAAATTCAGTTTCAAAAAATATTTCACGTAGATTTTTTGAACCATCAGCGCCTTGGTCAGCAAATGAATTGTAAAGTCCATCGACAGCTGCTGCGTTAGCGTCAGTGATGATTTCGTCTTTACGGAATTCAGCACCTACAACTAATGGCACTACTTCATCATTCCAAGGCAATGTAAATAAATCGCCAGTAATAAAACCCGTTAGCATTGTTTGCTTAACTTCAGTTACGATATTACGCACCGTGAATAAGTACTCAGCTTCTTCATCAGTAAATCTACCACCACCTTCTTGATAGATATTAGATGAAAACAAGTTAACAGGCACACATCCGTCAGAACCGTTTCCACAAGTAATTGTACCATCTGCATTACGTACAGAAGTATCTAACGAGTTAGCAAAATTAGTCGAACTAATACCAACTTGGCTAGACTCGCCCCTAGAAGCACTATAAATAGCTGACACTTCGTAAGACCATGAACCTTGTCCAAAGTCATCCATTGCGCCGATATTACCCCCAACACCGCCAACTAAGCGATACTGATATGCATCAACCGCATTATTTTGTCTATCCCCTTTAATATTAAGAATAGGTCTAGCGTCTTGAGGGCCGTAAGGGAAACCAACACCAGCACGGCAATCGATAGCGTTTATAGCGTCATTCCCACATGGGTTGAAAGGATTATCTGCAGAAACGAGTGGGAATATTTGTCCAGTTCCGTTAAACGTACTTGAATCACGCTGAGCGTATAGGCCTTCGTAAAAGAAACGAGTGTCGTTATCGTCTTGTAGAAGATAATCACCATTTACATACAATGAAAAACGCTCTAGAGGACTTACGAAATCTTGAGTGTTTCTATAGTCTGAATTAAGGAAAGCGTATAAAGGGTCTCCGAAATTAAAGTCTAACAAGCCGTCGCCGTTTCCATCCCATATACCAGTATCAATGATACCGTCACCGTTACTATCTGCTTCAACAGCTTGGCCAGGGAAGAATGGAACGTTACCTAGTGCAACTGTTGAATCACTCCAGTTAGGAATTCCGATATTTGTAGAACCTTCAGTCCGATATACACTACCGAAGAACGGAATGGACATACGGTTGGTTAATGGGAAGATTTGACAATTTGAAATCGGCGTTGTGGAGGGACCATCTCCACGACGACCACGGTAAATTTCACCATCATCGCCTTCGTAAATTAATTCTTCGCATGAGCTATTAAAGGCGCTTTGACCTAATGTTTGTCTTTCTCGATTATTATACTCACCAGCAACAGTAACTGACCAGTTATCGCCCGTAGCCCCATACATAAGTGATACAGCTGTTTGCTCACCACCTTCTCCAGGCTTGCTTCCTGAAACATTGAATTCGAATCCGTCAACGTTTGATTTTAGTATTACGTTGGCAACACCGGCAATCGCGTCAGAACCATAAATGGTTGAAGCACCGTCAAACAAGTTCTCTATGCGGTCAATCAATATAGACGGGATTAAGTTCAAATCAGGTGATGTTGGTGCCCCCCCCACTCCGGCAGGCGCAACACGGCGGCCATTTACTAATACTAGTGTTCTGTCAGAACCAAGCCCACGAAAACCAATGGTAGCAGCGCCTGGACCATTATCTAGTACGAAACCATTAAATGTGCTGTCTATCTGAGTTCCTGACGCTTGCGTAGTGTTTTGCAGCATATCGTTTGTGTTAAACAAACCCAATTCGCGAGAAATATCACCGCTAATTACTTGAATGGGAGAAGCGTTAGAAAATTCTTGACGCTTGATACGTGAACCAGTAACGGTGACGCGTTCAACAACTTCTTTAACTTCTTCTTCTTGTTCTTGAAGAAGGTCATCAATTTCCTGTGCGTATATATTTGGTGCTACTAAACATCCAAGAGCACCTAAAACCGCTAAAGATATTTTATGCAACTTAATGTGATTGTTCCGATTCATACTATTTCCCTGTTACCACTTTAGAGTGGTTATTTTAATGTCTTGTTCCAAACGTTATTTTTTAGCCACAATATGAAACTTTTATGATGCCTAAAGGTCTTACAAACTAGATGGAATTAATGGAGGTTTAAAAGTTAAGTGTAACTTTCTGAAATTTTCCTACTAAGCGAAGCCGATAAAAAAACATATTCGTGTTATCAGACTTTGCCCATATAGCCTGAACCTACCTCACTTCAATTAGATACCAAATAATTATTAAAATTATTAAAATTATTAAAATTATAATAGAGAGCATGTTTTTGTTATGATTTTATGATTCCTTCTCTTAAAGATTTCCTATATGTAAATTAAAATTAGACATAGTGCGTATACGATTGTTTTTTATTTTTATAATCCAATTGGCATCTGTCGGTAACAATATGGCGCACGGTGCGCAAGCTCGCAGGTTCTTGTTGTAGACTATTCGCGACGAATAAGGTCTAAAAGTTACTAAGTTTGAATTTCGTGCAGTTAGATGTCGCGGACGTTAAAAAGCATGATCTTGTTCACTTAAATTATTATTTGTGCCAAAAACTTATCAGATTAAGCCTAGCGCGGGAATTAGCGCAACGAGTTTGCCAATAAAACCGATAGGAAAAAGAATACGTGATCTGAACCGTCACCTGAGTACCCTCAAGATAAGAAGTTTTCACCTAACATCTTAATTCACCGAAATGGTTGATTTTTAGGCGCTGCTGAATGATGACAGTGCAGTCGATGCAATGACGTTGCTAGTTTATTGGGCGTATGTAAATCTGAGAAAAGTATCTGCATTTAACAAGAAACCAAAATGCTTGACTAACGGCCCACGTTACCTGTCATTACCACCCGAATTTACTCTGTAAAGTAAACACTTTCTGCCCTTCTTGAGGGCCTCTGACAACTTCTTCTGAGCGTATTTAGTCTTTTTTCAATTCTAGTTTAATGATGCCATTTATAGTGGTAACGAGTTCAGCCAATCTTTCCGTATCCGACAAATCATTTTTCAAGTTCTGAAGGATTACTGTTAATGCACCAAATAGTTCTCTCT